>JFJP01027106.1_pt1 | contig 20472 bp, 25 predicted proteins | sample 431651 | NCBI WGS metagenome assembly JFJP01 (sample SAMN02602958, study PRJNA72255) | Microbial mat metagenome, whole genome shotgun sequencing project. | biome: fresh water; feature: sink hole; material: water; isolation source: purple microbial (photo- and chemosynthetic) mats found in...
TTTATTGAAGTTTTCATTTTTCTTTATTGAGCCATTTGGTTTATTATTATTAGAGTTTTTCTTCAAATTTTCTATTTCTTGCTTTAAATTCTTATTTTCGAGTTCCATAGATGTTAACATATCATCAATTTGTGTTTTCTTTGTGGAAATTGTACTGGAATTTGTTGAGAGAGATTTAGAAGTTGGAGAATATGAAAGGTTTTTGGAAAGTTTTTTGATTTTTTCATCATATCTGTGAAGTTTTTCGTCGCGATCTTTGATTAATTTCGCGTTTCTTAATTCATTCTCTACTAATTTATGATTCAAAGCCTTATTATTCTCTTTTTCCTTCAATAAATTATTAATTATTTGTTCATTGCTGATTTTATAAGTTTGTTTCGTGAATTCAGCTTCTTTTATCTTATTTTGCATCTAAAACAAAAAAATCATTTATTTTAAATAATTTTATTTATAATATATGATAATAACCAGCTTTATTTCATCATCCCTTATGCTCAATTGCGTATTTAAAAAAATGATTTTTTTTTGTAAATCTTCTAAATTCTCTTTATTTTCTATTAATTTCTTCAATTTTCCAACATCCATTATCTTTTCTTATGAATAAATTTCAACATAAAAATCTTGGAAAAAATATACCATTTTTTCCCAATCCATTGATTTCATTCAAAGCTTCTCTTATTTTCTTCCAGATTTTATTGCCATCTTCATTTGAAGGAATCAAGCAAAAATTTTGCATAATTGTTAAAAAGTCTTCATAATTATCATTTTCTAATGATTTGGTTCTTGTTCGATTAAATAATTCATTTACATCAGAAAAATCTATTTCTTTATTCTTTTGAAGAGATTTTATTGAATGCAATGATCTGATTTCTTTTAATTTATCAGCTGAATTCAACTCTTGACCTATTTCATTTTGAAAGCTTGAAAAAGAATCACTGTTCACAGAAGAAGACTCCATTTCATCGAGGAACTCCAAAAAACCATTCTCGAATATCTCAATTTGCTTGAGAACATTGTTTAGTTTCTTCAAAAAGAGCTCCTCTTCATTATCACTGAAATATAAAGTTGTTCTGCTGGCGTCATGTCCATCTTAAGAATAGAAGTTTTTGTAAAAAAAACGTTATATTTAAAGGAATTATTGAAGGAAAAAAAAAATTGATTCATATTTTTTGTGTAATTATGGTAATCAAAATAAATATATTCATTCAATTTTGACAAAAAACTATTTTTAAAAAAAATGATTTTACCCTGATTTTCTTGGTTTTTCAGCTCAGTAAATTCATAATCTTGACACTCTTCCAAATAAGCTTTATAAGTACAATCCTCTAATTTATACTCATCATTATGAATTTTATCTTTAATAACCTACAGATAATTTCTATTTAAAATTAAAAAAAAATTAAATAAAATAAAAACCTCAATGAGAGTTTTTATCCCATAACTAGAAAATTCTGATCTTAACAACGCTCTTTTTTCATCTTGTTCTGGCGATTCAATTAAAGCATTAATAAAAGCCAGAATGCTTTCAAGCATAATAACATTTTTCGATGAGCTTAAAATTTCCATAAACGGTTCAAATCTAAATTTTAGATTAAATTCCGTCTTATAACTATTCAAAGCTTTTATCACATCCAGCTGGCCTTTTTCATTCTTCCATGTATAATAATCATTCAATAATTGTAGCACATATTTCGAAATTTCCCAATTATATCGGTTAAAATTCAGGAAGATTTTTGTTGCAGACTCTGGAGTCGTGATTAATTTATCAACAACCTGAGGAAAACGACATAAATAATTTAAAATTTTCAGAATTAGAATTTGTTTCCCATGGTTTTTTGTAGAACGTGAACAAACCTCTGCCCTTTGTAAAAGATCTAATAAAATATCTATCCCCCCATAATTCAAAAAAGAGTTTATATCAATTTCTTTGGCATCTTTGCTCACCCAAACAAAAAAACAATCTAAATCAACCATTGCATTACTGTTTTTAATGGATTCAGCATAAAATTGAGAAATCGATTTTCGGGTTTGACGATAATCGCAAAGACCTGTTAAGATCATGAAACGATGTTTACAAATCAATTTCCATTTCACTTCAAAGGTAATTGCCTTTAATTGGTCAATTTGCTCGTTCGTTAAATTGCATTTTGATAAGATTTCTTTGAATTGATCCTCGATTTCTATGTTTTTCAATTTCTTGGGATAAGGGAAATCGTCATAGATTTTAAAGGTGATTGGGTTTTTTCGGAACTGATAGTTGTAGGAAACGAGAATCTGATCGTTTTTGCAAGGGGCGTTGCCCATTTTATCAGAATAAAAGAAATGGCAAATATTTTTATTATTAATTATTTAAATTAAGAATGAAAATTTGAGATAAAGAAAATTTTTTTGTTTTATAAATTTTAATTAAAAAAACAAGTGACACAAAAATAGTAAAATCTGGTGCTTTCGGTTCAAATCCAAGGAGCATAAAAATTTATTCTTAATCAATGATTGAGGAGTGGTAATTACTAATTAAAAAAATATGAAAATCTGGGAAAAAATTTTTTTCGGAAATAATAATAATAAAATTAAAAAACGATAAAATTATGAATTTAAAAAAAATTCGAAAGTAAAAACTAAACTGAATTCCAAAATCGAATTTTTTAGAGGAGAGTTTTTTATTAGGATATTAAAAAAAAAATCGAAAATCATGTAAAAATTTTTAATTTATTAAAAAAATTTTTAAGAATTTGGCCGCAAAATTGACCATAATTTCATTTTTTTATATTCAAATTTAGAAAAATTGAATTTTTCAATTTTTTAACAAAAAAGAAAAAAATTAAAACCGATAAATAAATTAATTTAAAACCCTAAAAAAAAAACTCTATGGATTATTTTGAAGGAAATGCTGATGAGGATAAAGAATTGATTACAATAGAAGAATTATCCCAAAGATTGGTAGGATCCTTCCCTAAATAACCCCTTAAAAAACTTGCAAAATAGGAAGGATTTTATAAAGAAATGGAGCAAATAAGAAGAGAAAATCTCTTATTTGAATCCTATTTGATCAGACATTCGAAAGACCTTCCTAAAGAAGAAGAAAGTGATGATAAGAAAGGGAAAGGTAAAGGAAAGAAAGAAAAGAATGTCGAGAAGAAAACATTATCAAATGAAGAGAAATATGATATTGCTAATTTTGAATGTGAGGCCTTGAAAAAAAATATTGATGATGGACGTATTAAATCTGATTCAATACTTGAGACTTTAAGGGTTTTTAATGAATTTTATTGGGGTGTGGGTTATTTATAAATTATTATAAAGGCTATTTTGGAAGAAACTGATATGGCTATAACCGAAATTAGAAAGGATGCTTTTGATTTTCAAAGAGAAATTTTAATAGGTTAGTTTTAATTTATAATAAACGAAGCAATTTTTTTGATTTTGGAAAAATATAAATCAAAATTATTTTTTTAAAGAAAAAACATTTTAATTGATGAAAAATTCATTTAAGGTGGAGAAAATAGCAGAACTGGTAAAATAGAAGCAGAAAGAATTATTAAATATAGAGAAGAGAAATTAAGACAAAAGGACGCACTTATTGAGAAGAACAAAGCGAAGAAAGCCACTTATGAATCACAAATTTTTAAAACGGAAAGCCAGATTAAAAAAAAGGAAGAAATGGGGGATGATTTGAAGTTTATTGATTTTCATCAATTGCAAATCGAAAACAAAAAGTATGTTAAAGACATTGATCAAAAAAATGCTGATTTATTGGATTTAAAAATTGCAACAGGTATTTTCTTTGATAAATTTTTATAAAATTCAGGAAAAATTTCTTAAAATTAATGAACTTTCATTTAAAATAAAAGGGAAAATTGTGACAAAACTAACAAATGAAAAACAGAATTTGAAAAATGAAATAAAGCATGGAATTGAATTAGAGAAAGAAATCGCAGAAAAAAAGCGAAACGTGCTAAAAACCATCGAAGATATTGAGAAAGTCACAGGAGAAAACGATTTAGAAAACGAACAAAATCAAAGATTATCTATTCAATTCGAAAGAATGCATCATAATAGTGAAGGAATGCCCCAAGTATTTTCGACTTTTTTTAAAACATTAATTTTCTTGTTAAAAAAGGTGATGAATTATGTGAAACAAAAGAAAATTGAACAGGATTTGGAGTATGAAATGAAGAATTTGCAAAGGAAAATTGAAATTATGGATTTGACTTATGAGAAAATCATCTCAAAGCAGAAAAAAAAATGAATAAAAAGTTTTAAATAACTATAAAAAATCATTAGGGTCTTCATTTAAATCAATTATATAACAATCCTCGTTTATGAGTTCTTTGGAAGGTCTTCTTTTTTCGAAATCACATTTTTTTGTTAAAATTTGATTTATTTCACTCAAATTCAAAATTATATTAGAAAATTGCAAAGATGTCATTCCTGAATATTTCTCTTTTATTTTTCTTTTATATTTCTCCAAATTCTCCTTAAATTTGAATAATTTAGGTCCTGCCATCTGTTTTAAACCTTCATGTTTCTTTTTAATATAGTTTTATTAAAAATAAAAAAATATTAATCAAAATTTTATTAAAATTTTGATAAATCTTCATATAAATTTTATTAAAACGAAGAATTTTACAGAAACGTTATAATTGTTAATCATGACATTAAGGCCGATCAATAGAGTGTTGAAATATTCATTCTCTAATTTAATATCTTCATTCTAAATTTGTTAAAAAACCTTCTAAAATTTAAATTACTCTTTCTTTCCAAAAGTTTGTTCGTTCAAATATATCGCTTCGTGAAAAGTTTTCGCTACTATTCACAACATCTTCAATATTATCGTAAAAATCCAAATAATTTTCTTGCAAAAAACTGTTTAGAAAATGTTAAATTAACGTTTATAAATTAAATTTAAGTTTACCAACGTAAAGTAGAAGGCTGGATCGCTGTTTGTCTGATAACATCTTTTGGATTGAAATAAAAAATCATCTCCCCAGTTAACAACTCCTGCTTTGTCATTTGTTTTATTTCATTTGTCAAAGGATTTTTTCCTAAACACAAGAAAAATTACTTGAAATACTATAATTAGATATTAAGAATATAATTTATTTGAAATAATGTAAAAAATAAATATACTTTTATTGTATAGAAATTTGCCCAAAACATTGAAAATAGTAAATCCATAATCTTTTTGCCTTAAAATCTTTAGAATTCTTTTATAAATTATTTCATTTTACAATTTAGTTAAATCTTTTTTTGCATCTGCTTTCAAAGCTTTTGCATTAATTTTTCCTTTTCCTTTATTTTTGGAATCATTTGCTTTTATTGTCATTATAGGTCTCACCACATTTGATTGCCCTAATGAGAATACATATAAGCTGTTGATCGCATTTTTCATGTCTCCGTTCGAGCTAAATTTTATATCATTCACTTTATCTTTTAGAATTTCTTCTTGAATCATTTTTAATTTCTCTTCATATTTACAAATCCTTAACAATGCTTTTTCTATTGCTTTTTCACTAAATCCTTTGAAACTTAAAATAAAATTAAAGAATTTTTATATATTTAAAAAAAAAACCTAATTTTTTTTCCATTTTCTTTGAATAATTTATCGTATGTCTTCATCATTTGATTTTCTGCATAGATGCTTGAGTTTAGAATAAAAACAATAGGGCATTTTTTGGTAGTATTATGCTTCACATAATTATTTATTAATTCATTTATAGATTTATCCTCTATATGCTTTTTTGGAACATCTTTCAAAATTATCACATTGTTTTTCTCTAAACTGAACTCAAAATTAAAAAAAAAAAAAAAAAAAAAAAAACATTAAAAAAACTTGAATATTTTATTCATAGATCGAATTAAAGCAGCTTTTAGAAAATAATTTTTGGAGATTTTAGATTCCTGCTCTCCGTCATTATTAAAAGATTTAAACTTCTCATAATCATCAAAATCCTTATCATATAATTTAGAAAACCCAAATATTTCACAACAAAGATCTATTGTAGAGGTTTTTCCACTTCCTGAAGGTCCAAATAAAAATAAAACATTCGTTTTTTGAAATTTGTTTCCTCTGTTATTTTCAAAAAAAAACTGAATTTCTTGAAATGTTTTTTTAGATATTAGGATTTCCTCCTTGAAAGACGAGAATAGAAATCAAAAAAATAACAAGAAAATACCTGATTTTTAGGTGAATATTTATCACACCATTGGTGTTTGGACTCCATTTCACTCTTGTGGTTCTTTCGAAAATTAAATGAAAATATACAAAAAAGTGCACTTTTTGTTAAAAATTAAAAAAAACTTCTTATTAAAAAAAAAAACTTAGATTTTGAAAAATTTTCAGCGGTTCTTCCAAAATTTAATTTAATTTATTATTATAAAATTTAAAGGTTTTCTCCAATTCTTTTTCAATCTCATCTATTTCGTTATTTATTTGTTTGATTTCATGAAATACTCTTGGACCTGCACCTAGATTTTCGCTTTTTTTCTCCTTAATTTTATATTTATTTTCTGGATCCTCATAATTTTTTTGTGCTTTCGCAACATATTTATTCTTTAATTCATCGATTTTCTCCTTTTCTTTGTTTTTCATTAACGATTCATTGTATTTCGAAGAAAATTCTTCTTTTTTTTTTCGCTCATCAAAAGAAAAATTGTTTTTCTGCTCATTTTTCAATTCTTTTATTGGAATTTTCTCTTTTATAGGCACCTGTTCTTTCACAACTTTCCCATAATCAGACAAAGAATCATCACCTTTTTTACAAATAATTTCAAAAAATTAATGCTTTTTTTGGTTTTTTTTTTTTTAGATAAAACTTTTTTTATTTGAAAGATCATCAGAATCTTCATTTAAATTATTGAGAATTTCTGATTTATTTGAAATTGAAACCTCTGAATCGTCTAAAGAATTTGAATTAGAAGAAATCGAAATATTTTCTGTTTTTTCATCAGCCTCTTTTGAAGATTCGAGATCCTTTTTGCTGCTTTTGCTGGAATCGGATAAATTTGGATTGTTGTATTTATTATTTGGAACATATTTATTACTGCTAATTTGCTGGAAATAATATTTATCAGAAGGTTTGGGAGTTTTTTCCAAGGGTTTCTTTTTGTTTAATTCGAAAGACATTTTTGTTATTTTTCAAAAAAATTTAAAATATAAAAAATTGGTTAATATTTTTTTACAAGTAAAAATTGTTTTTGAACATTTTAATTATTCGGTAATAGAAAAATCAATGAATTTTTTCATAATTTTGAAATGATTCTTTTTCTTGAAATATAGCTAATGTTCTCAAAATTATTATTTCTTATCTTTTTGAATTTATTTTTAAATTTGAAACTCCAAAACATTTAAATAAAAATTCAAACAAAAAAACAAAATCATTTTTTTGTTTGGTTTAAACAACCCTATTTCCCTAAACATACTCAAAATGTCAAACTCAGCTTATAAAAAACTCCCCCCAACACGTGCTAAATCCGCAATGCCCTTAAAATACATCAATAACGTTTCAGCTTTTGAAATAGTTCCTAACGAAGTGACCTTCCCCAACATCATAATCAATCAATTATATGAAGTAACAGTTCTTATCCGAAACCTGACCAAAGTTCCTCGAAGAATCCGAATTTTCCAGCCCCAAACCTCAAAATACCGTTGTGATTATGATATGCAGGGTTTAATAGCTGCAGGCTTATCTCTTCGTCTGATTATTTATTTCGAAACTGAAGTTTTAGGCCAATTTCATGATGTTATTAAATTATCAAGTGATGAGAATTACGAATTTGATTTAAGACTTCATTCGTTGCCCCCTATTCCCTCAATAAAATTTGATAAATTCCTGAATTTTGGCTTTTGCAAGATGAACATCCCAACAGAAAAAACTATCAAATTCAAAAACGAAGGCACTTCTCTTGGGAAAATTGAGTTGAGAACGTCTGAGAAATTAAAACATTTGAAAACAGAACCCAGTGTTTTCCAATTAAATCCTTTTCAAGAAATTGAAGTTAAAATCATTTATACACCAAGAGATGGTGGTATTTTAAGAGGAATGTTAGAAGTTTTGATTGATGGCATTATTTACCAGTCAAATATAGAGATTTCAGCAACTTCTGTTGAATTTAACAGGTTTATTATAAATGAATGTGGAGCGAAAACTGATAGTTTCAATTTCGGAAACATGTATTTTGGACAGAATAAGGAGATAAAAGCTTTTATGGTGAATAATACTCCTTCGCTTTATAAATTCAAAACGAAATTCAGATTGGGGATCATATCTGAAGAGGTAAAGTTTAAAGATTATTCGAAATAAATTATATTTTTTTTTAGAATAATTTAGGATCGTTACAAACTCCAAATGAAGTGGGGATTGAACAAACTGAAAGAGTTATTACTTGTTATCCATCTGAAGGAACTATTGAATCTTATTCACAAGTTTATTTTCCAAAAAATATTTTTTTTTTTTTTTTTTACTGTAATAGAAAAAAAAAATCTTTAAAATTCATTTTTTCACTATTCATAAAATTAAAAAAAGCTTTCATTTTATTAAATTTCAATCAATTCTTTAGATTTTTAACAAAATTCCAAATTTTATTTCCTTTTTTTTAATTTAAATAATTCTTTGAACGTTTTTTTTGAAAAGATTCCAATTTCTTTTCGATGCAAGAGCAAAGTAAATGATCAAATTGAATTTGAAACAAGAAAATACGCCAAAAAAGAAGAGACTGATATGATTTTGCCAGAAAAAGACTTCGAATATACTGCATATTTCGAATTTAACGAAGAAAAAAATGACCCAATTGTTCTTTTTTTCAATGCTAAAGGAATCTGTCCACAAATTAAAATTTCTCAATCCAATCTGGATTTCAAAGATTGTGCTATGAACGAAAGACGTGATATCTTATTCAAAATTGAAAACAAAAATGAGGATCTTCCCTTAGATTTTTTATTTGAAAAGGTAATTTTTAGAAAATTTCAAAGTTTTTTTGTAATTTTTTTTCTCTCTCTCTTAATATTTTCAAATTTTAAATATATTATAATTTTTTATGTTTCCTTATGTTTTCTCATATTTAGATCCCTCATTTCTTTTTAAAACCTGAAAAAGGCATATTTTCACCTCATCAAATTTCTTCTTTCCTGATTAGTTTCGTTCCAAAAACCCTAGGTCAATATTCTGAAACCATCAATTTATTTCTGATGAACAAATCCTATAAAATTCCCCTATGTTTAAAAGGATTCAGTTCAACAATTTCTGACAAAATCGTAAAAAACCGTGGTCCTGAAGGAATGCCATTAGATTTTGAATATACGAAGCATTTTTTGGATGAAAACAAAACCTTTGAAAAATTCAATAAAAAGCGCAAAGGTGATCATTTGATTATTTCAACACAAGAATCACAAAATCCTTTTAAAATAAAAGAAAAAAACGATTCTGAAAATGATGATAAATTCGAGGAATTAGTGGCTCAGCAATACAACAAAAACAAATATAATCAATTTTTAAAATCCACTCGTTTATCTCGTCTCCAAAGAGTCAAAACTGCCAATTTAAAGACCAGATTAACAGAAATGAATGAAAAACGTAAGGTTTTAGGTTTAATTCCCAAAGAAGATGAAGAGGATAAAGAAGGAAACCCACCTCATGATTATGAATTTATGTTTGGAATGTGCTCTTCAGGTTTTGACCCTGATAAATTACCTTTGCCTTTAAAGAAGGATGAGTTATTTGTGAAAAAACCTATTGATAAATACGAACCAATCATGGCAGTGCAGTCACAATGTTTTAATCCTGACCCTAATCAAAAAATCAAGAAGAAATATACTTCTATTGCAAAATCCCATGCTGAAATAAGAGATTGTAATCAAGAATTAACAGGTCAAATGCTCCAAAAAATTTATGCAGGACCAATTGAGATAAATTTCGGAAATATATACATAAAATCAACAGAAACAAAGACTTTTTCTGTGAGAAATGATTTGAGAAGTTCTATTATTGTTCGGATGCTTGTTGAAAATGAAGAATTAAAGGACAGTTATATGACATCACAAGTGATTCCGAGTTCACAAATTGCGGGTTTTGAAGTCGTATTCTGCTCGAAACAAATACAACAATTTAAAAGCATCATCAAATATATCATAAATGAACGACATTTCTTTGAATTCAAGGTCGTGGCACAAGTTGATCCTGTAAGACTTGAACTCAGCACTAAAACATTAGAATTCAACTTCGCAGACGATAACCTCGATATGGAAAAAAGTTTGCCTTTACGAATTTCAAATAAAGGTAATGCTTCAGGAAAATTTCATTGGATTATGACAGAACAAAAGATTTTTAGCATAAGACCTTGTGATGGTGAAGTTCCAGCGAAAAGTTCCATTGATGTAATGGTTACATATAAACCAACAGGGAACGTGTTTGGGAATAGGCCTGAAGAAGAGAAATTGAGGTTGAAGGTTGATGATGGGAATGAAGAATTGATAAAATGCTATGGTTTGGTGAAGGAAATGAAATGTGTGTGCAAACAAGATGTTTTGAATTTAGGACAGATTCCCGTTTGCAAAAAATCTGATAATATTTATCTCACATTGAAAAACGTGTATAAGAACACAGCTGTTTATCAAATAAGTCTTGAAAAATTGCCTCCATATCTTGAAATTTCGCCTGTTAGAGATAAAATATTGCCGGATGAGACGAAATCTTTAAAAGCATCGTTTTTTTGTAAGGAAGAATTAAAACTTGATTCAGAAATTACTGTGGTTTTCAGAGGAGGAAAATCTTTGGTGATTCCTTTCAAAGTTGAAACTGTTTTGCCGAAGGTTTGTATTTTAGAGGATGAGTTGAATTTCGGAGAAGTGACTACTTTGGGAACTTCTATGAGTCTCAAAATGTCATTGGTCAATTATTCGAATATACCAGCAACTTTGATTCTGGATTTGAGAGATAGAGATGATGGACCGAAGGAATATGAGGGTGTTGAATGTATTGATATTGAACCTTTTAAAGAATATAAAGGTGATGGTCTTGATGAAAGCAGCATTATGGTCAGTATGAACAAAAGTCTCAGTGAAAGAGCAAGTAAAAAAATCTATTTTTTTGTTTGTTTTGTTTTGTCAATAATTTTTTTAGATTTATAATTTCATTTATTTTTATTGTGCCACTTTTTCACATTATCATTGGTTTTCTTCCTAATTTTGAAGTTTTTTCTTTTATTAAATTTGTATTTATTTAAATTTTTCACTTTATAATAATTCTATTTCATATCTGACCATTTTTTTCTTTGCAAAGGCGGAATGTTAAGTGATGATGAAGATAAAAATCTTAATGAAGAATCAATGGAAAGTGATGAAGATAACGGCGAAAAAAAGCCTTCCTCTCGTCTTTACAAAATCGTAGTGAAGCCGAAACAGCCTCTTTATTTCTACGTTCGCTTCTCGCCAAAAGACGTGAAGAATTACCAAGTGGAATTGCCTTTAAAATTAAAAGGCTACGGGAAAATCGAAGCGCTTTCAAAAAACATTATTTGTAGGGGCATCACTCCTCGTTTTTTGCTTCAGCCTCAAATCATTGAATTTAAAAAGAAAATAATCACAACTTTGGATAAATGTGTCCCTTCAGTCACCGAAATCACTATTTCCAATCCTAATAAAAAAGGGTTAAGTTGGAGAATCGATCAAGCTAAATTGGAATTAGGCAAGATTTTCTCCATAACTCCCAATGAAGGATGGCTAGAAGCTGGTCAAACCCATTTGATAAAGGCCACTTTCAATCCAACAGAAATTGGAGAATTTGTGAGAACTGTTCCATTATTTATTGAAAATGACTTTAGCAAGCCCTATTTGGAGATCAATTTAAAAGGGGTTGGAGCTGGTCCCAAATTAATGTTTGATAGAAGGGAAATTATTTTGCCAATAGTGCCCTTGAATATAGTTTCGAGATGTGCGTTTAGAATTATTAATGATGGGTATGAAAATATGGGCTTGAAAGCTCAGATTTCAAAAGAATTTGGGCCAATTAATGTCGAGCTTGAGTTTCAAGATGGAAAGACATTAGGAATAACCAAATCAAAGTAAAAATCATTAATTTTTTAATTTTTCATAAATTTTTTATTGAATTTATTTGTGATCAGACTAGCAGTAGAAGTCAGATTTAGTAATAAAAGTCCTTTGTCTTTTACGGCTAAGATAGAAATCAGTGATGAAAATGGCAAAACTTATATAATCCCTGTTTCAGGAACAACTGACAATTGTCTTTTTACAAATTATCCATATTTCCAAAGGAATCAAGAAAAGGAATACGCGTTCATTGAAGAGGAGGGCAAGCCATTAATAGTCACAGAAAACATAAATACTGACTCTTTTAGTGATTCATTAGAAAAAGATGTGAAAATTCTGGGACCTCAGATTGGTTTTCCCATGAGATCAAGAGTTTCAATGGGTTCAATCAAATCTTCAACGTTTTTATAAATATAAATAGTTTTGTTTTATTAAAATAATTATTTTTATCAAGGGTTTTATTGGGTTATGAGCCTATTCCAAAGAATTTATTAGAGAAAAGTGCTGATAATATCTTAAGATGGCTGAATCATAACGCATTGAGTGCTCCGATTCAATCATTTCCTCTTGATGTTATTACAAATAATGGCTTACAAATATTTGAATTATTGACTTTTTTAATTGGAAAATCATTAGGCTTTAAAGTAAAAATTGAAATAAATTCAAAACGTGGAGAAAAAGTTCAACTTTTAATCAAACAATATGAGGATCTCATAAAATATTTGAAAGAAAACGGCGCTTTATTAAACACCATTCGACCTCAATATCTCCTGACTTACACAGACTATATTTTTTTCTTAAAGTTGCAGCAATCCGAATTCATCAACCCTTCTTCAGCAAAAATCAGTGAGAATAAATTCAATTACCTTTCAATGGATTCTTGGATTACTTTATTTTATCAAATTATGAAGGTATTTATTCAAAATTATTCTATAATTTTATAATAATTTATAATAATATTAGATTTTTCATCTCTCGCGTGTCACTCTCAAACTAGTGAAATCCTTTCCTGGCCTTTCCCCCGACAAACTAATTTTTCCTGATTACTATCTCGATGGTAGCAATTTCCTTAGTAGTTCAGAAGGAATTTTATTAAGATGGTTAGAAATTAACTCGGAAATAATTTACCCTAGAAATTATAAACGCATAACAAATGTCTCCGAAGACCTGAAGAACTGTGTAGCATACGCTGCTTGTATTCAAAATTACGTTGGAACAAACTCAAACAAATATCTTGCAAACTTCAAGTTAACTCCTTTTGTTGATGATGAACTGAAAATAAATGCTGATAAAATTTTAAACGCTCTCAAAGAAATTTGGCTTCAAACACATTTTAATAACAAAGATTTGATAACATCTTGCCCAAGAGAAAACATGCTATTTATTATACATTTATTGAACACTTTACCACATTATATCCCAAAAGCTTCACCTATTGTTTTTTCTTGTATTCTTGGAGAAGAAATAATAAAAAATATCGAATTAAACAATCCAACTAATAAAACTATTTCTTATTGGGTAAAGCTTGAAGGAAGTCAGGATTTTAGCATTGAGAAAGAAAATGTGAAGTTGGAACCAGGTTCCCCTCCTTTGAAATTTAAAGTCAAATTCATTAGCAGGATTTCTGCATTACAAACTGGAAGGATTACATTTACGAATAAGAAAGAAAGTAATTCACAAGCGGCAGCTCTTGTTTTTGATCTTCAATCAAAAGTAAAAAATATGAGAATAATTTAAAAAAAAAATTAAATGAAATTTTTAAAAAAAAAATTTCATAAAATCTCTATAATCTCCTATTTATATTATACTGTAATATATAAATAACCACATTATGTAATAATTTTTTCATTTATGAAGATAACTCAAAGGAAATCGTTAGACGAGCATCATACATCAAGCAAACTTTATAAATTAGAGGAATATCGTTTCCAAATAAAGAATATTTTCACAAGTTCTGTTTCAGAATACGCTGATTTCCAAATATCAATTATACATGAGAAAATCCTACCCCCTATCCCACCAGAAGATACTAAAAAAGGTGGTAAAAAGAAAACAAAAAAAGAAGAAAAAAAAGAAATTCCTGAAGATAATACTATAATTCCAGCTTTTTTCTCAATGAAGGAGAAGATTAGAGTGAAGAGAGGCGATAGTGCAACAATTTCAATTCAATTTTTGCCATTTGTTTTAGAAACACACAAATGCTATGTCGTTTTTTGTGATTCAAACGTTGGTGAATTCCAGCATACAATCATTGGAGAAACCTTATTACCAGAGCCAATAAAGGATTCTTTAAAGCCTAATTTTACAGTTTATGTAGATTCAACCCATAAATTTGATATTCCAATTGAATTCAAGAATGATTTTATGAAAGATGCAAAAAAACAGCACGAGCAAAGGTTAAGCTCTTCGGGAAGAAGCAAAGAAAAGGATGCTTATTTCAAATTAATGCAGAGTCATATTCATCCAGAAACTGTCAATTTCGAAATAGAATTGGTTCCAGACTCACCTTTTGTCATTGGTCCAAAAGATTTTTTGGTTTTAGATCCTAATAAAATCAATAAAAAACTTAATTTGTCACAAAAACCAAAAAAATCTGCTTTGGAAATCACACATGATTCTAAAACTTCTGAAAGCAATAATTTAGAAGGAAATGAGACTGCTTTAAATACATTATCACTTAATTTAGCTTTCAAAAGCATTTTAAAAGATTACAATTGTCTTTTGATCCTTCGAAATCAGAATAAATCTGATGTAAGAGTCTATCGTTTATTGTTCACTGTTCATCCCAAAATCATCAGAGCCAAACTCGAGCTAAAAGTCCCTTCTGGCGATGAAATCAAACAAGATATCCCTATAGTGAATAATTTAGATAGAGATTACCAAATAAAAGTTTCTCTAAACAACCCTCCGGAGACCAATGGACAATATTTTTCAGGTCCAAGAGAACTTTTTATCAAGAGAAGAACCACTGGTTATTACCCAATTCTATTTAAACCTCCAATAATTTGTAAAGCAGAAGCAAAATTGACTCTATTTAATGCTTATACCAATGATTTAATGGAATTTGAGCTCTTAGGAATTGGGGAAGAACCTTTAGCTAAAGATCATATAGTTCTAAATTGTGTTGCTCGTAAAGCAACAACGCATGTTATCGAAATTCCGAATCCCTTTAGAGACAAACCAATTACCTATAAAGTGGAAACTGATTTGATAAATCCAGACGGACCTCCTCATTTCACAATAGCTGCGGGGAAAGTTTTCAAATATCCTTTATCTGTCACTCCTTTATTAGGAGGTTTGTACACTGGATCTATAACATTCTATGAAGAAGGAGAAAAGAATAAGTATATTTGGTATACAGTCTTAGTAAATACTGATAGGCCAAAAAGTGAAAAAATATTGGATTTGAGTACAAATGTTAGAAAAGCTGTTGCTTTTAATTTAGAAATCGTGAATCCTTTAAGAGAGCAAGTTGTGTATGAAGCGATCATAGATGGGGAGTTCATTGCAGCACCTAATACATTCACTGTGGGACCAAAAGAAACCAAAACATATGAATTATTATTCATTCCTTTGAGAGTTTTTAAAGGAAAAGGGTCGATTGCATTCATTCAAGAAAAATTGGGGGAAATTTGGTACGAATTGAATCTTATTTGTGAAGAGGCACCTGTTATCAGATCTCCGACTCTAAAGGCTGAATTAGGGAAAGTTGAGGAATGGGAAATTATTTTAGAGAATCCTTCGAATAAAAACTGTCCGATTTACCCGAAAATTTCTAATCCGAACAATTTTGATGTGATACCAGACAATATTGTGATACCTGCTTATGATTCTGTCAAAGTAAAGATCAGATATACTCCATCTGATTTGGATGTCAATGAAGTAAACATTTTTCTTTTTGTCAAGTTTTTGTTTTTTTAGTTAAAAAAATTAAAAAATTCACTTTGTTTTGTTTTGAAAAAAAATATAAAAAATTATTGAATTTATAATTCGAACATCTTTTAAATAAAAATAGACTGGAGAGATAATTTTAGAAAGTGATGATATCGGCAAATGGCAATTTTTGGTTTATGGTATCGGGCTTGCTCCAACTCATTATGAGATGAAATTGATCACAGGAGCTTTGAACAAAGATCATTCCACAACAATCAATTTCAAGAATCCTTTCAAAGACAGTATTACTGTGAACATCTCAATCAACTACGAAGATGATCTGAGCAAAGAAGTCTTGCAATTACTTCTAAAAAAAACAAAACTCACAATCCCAGGCCTTACAATATTACAAATACCATTTTCTTTTACTCCAAAGGAAATAACAGAATACCACTGTGATATAATTATCCATATGAATGAAAAAATTGAATGGAAATACCCTATTAAAGGAATAACAGAAGCTTTATCACAAAATATTTCTTTTTCCTTTAAAACAAAAGCCAGAATGCCGATTTTTAAAGACTTGAAAATTAATTTACCAGGGTTGCCAAAAGATTTGAAATCGCAAAAATTTTCATTTGAATTGAAAAATTTTCCCAATGAATATCAGGCATTATTGAAAAAATGCCTTATTGTTACAGAAGTCAAATCAGTTTTGGAAACCATCAATGACGAATTGATCTACAATGTGAAGTTTGCTCCTATGAAACCTTTTAAAACCTCATGTGATATTTTAATTGCAAAACCTTCAGGTGGACGTTGGAAGTAAATAAAATCTTAATATAACTTGATTTAAATTTATTTATTAGATTCAAAATATATTTGGAAGCCATTGATCCGGAAGAAGATGATACTATTTTCATTTATTCCCCTTTAAATAAAACATCAAGTGTTTCATTCAAATTGACTAATAGATACAAACATTCAGCACCGTTTAATGCTTATTACACTCCGGATTCAGACCCAGAATTTTCTATTATGCCCAAATCAGGAGAATTAGACGCTTATGGTAAAGATGGCAAGACCTTCATTGTTTCTTTCACACCAATTGAATATGGCAAAAATAAAATAGGGAAATTGATAATAGAAACTGAAGAATTATTTTGGTTTTTTTTTAATTGAGTTGAAACCGATCGCTAATTTTTATTTTATTTTTTAGGTCTTATATTATTAAAGGAAGTTTCCCAACTTATAAACCACCAACTATTTTACAAAGTAAATTAGAAAATAAATTAGACATAAATCTAGCTGATAAATTGAAACATGAGAAAAAGAATTTTATGGCAGAAAATATGAAGAAAAATCGAATTCAGTCAGCGATAAATTATAAAGATAGACAAAAAATAATTGCGAACATTTCCAATTTTAGCAACGTCAATTTAACCAATATTAAAAATTGAAGTTTTAATCATTATTTCTTTTAAAAACAAAATAATATTTATTAATTTTTACATTTTTTTTTTAATAAATATTTCTTTTAAAAATAAAAAATAACTTTTTTTAAATTACCTTAATAAAAAATAATAAATATTTTCTTTGTTTGAGTTTTAGATTAAGTTAATTAGGCTTTGGTAACATTTTGTATTGATTTAGTAATGTAATCAATATTGCTTCTATTGACTCCCAATAAATTGATTCTCCCATCCATTGAACAATAAATATGAAATTGTTTAGCCAATTTTTGGATTTGATCATTTGGTAAACCCTAAATTTTATGTTGAATAATATTTCTTTGTTTGGTTTTTTTTATAATTTATTTACAGTATAAGCGAAAAGTCCTTTTTGATCTTCTAAATGACCCCAATTTATATGAGAACCACCATATTTTACTTTTTGAGTAAAAAACTGTCTTATATGCCCTAATCGATCAACCATTGATTTTATATCCTATAAAAAAGATCAATATTTATTTATCATTTTTTTTGTTATTGAAGAATTTACAGTTTTCCAAAGATCAAATAAAGCAGGATTATTTAGAATTATATCTACAATATAAGCTCCATAAGAAGGAGGGCTTGAATATGATCTTCTGATCGAATACTTCAATTGTGATAAAAAAATTTCAGCAATTGTTTGATTTCTGCATAAAAAACTCAAACATCCTATTCTATGTCCATACAAGAAGAAATTCTTTGCAAATGAATGAATTAATATCAAATTGATGTTCCCTTCTGAAAACAATCGAATGGGATATGCGTCTCTTTCAATATCTCCACTACCTAAACCCTTATTTTTAAAAAAGAATTCTTTTATTGGATTTTTATAATAAAAACTTGATAAGACATATCCAAAATGACGGTATGATCTCTTTCAATAATAATGCTTTTCAAAGCATTCCATTGAGTAATATTCAAATCCTTTCCTATTATTTTTTAAATAAAACAACAAATTTAGTTTACCTGTTGGGTTATGACTACAAGTTTGTAAAATAATTATGGAATTTCTTGTTGCTTTTAATATATCAATGCACATGCCTTCAAAATCTAAGATCTATTGCATTATTTATTATTAAAATAAACTAAAAAAGTGAAACTTTTTTATTTTGATCATAATATCGGTATTCTTTAAAATTTATCTTCACGTCTGTTAGTAAATTCTTATGCATATTCAAGCCTGGGGAACTTAAATAGTAGAGAGGATTTGCTAAAATTAATAAAATCAAATTGAAATTTTCTATCTTCCATAATTACAAGGAAGAAATCTGCTTAAAAAATCCAAAGCCAATCTTAAAGCCCCAGTCCCCCCCAAAGTTTGAACACAAGCAATTCTTTTTTCATTTAAATTCAAAAATTCAGCTCCATAACTCAATTTTAAAGAAGATTTGACAAATGATGGGAGGCCATCGATTGGTAAATATTCATGGTCAAGACCCTGTTTTTGCAGCATCTGTGTTGCCTATAAATTCTTGTGTTTCTTTCGTTTTGGTTAGTTTAGTATTTTCAAACCTTTCTCACAGATGACAACACTATTGGAGAGTTATTTTCCTCACGGTAAGCCCCAACACCCAAATTGATTTTTCGAGGGTCTTTATCATTTTGAAATGATTCAAATGAAGCTTAATTCAAAATAAAGATATTGGAAATTGAGAATATTACCTAAATTGGGATCTGGTAAAGATCTTTTGATATGCGCCCATCTTGAAAAAAGAAAATAGTTTTGCCAAAAAAGCATTTTTATTTGAAGTTTTTTCATTAATTTTATTTTATTTAGTTTAAAATAATTTTTTCCACAATATTTTATAAGAAGTTATTTATTTTTTTTAATTAAAATATTTCTTGCTGCTTTGAGATTTTTAATATGATTTAATTTATTACTTCCTTTAAAAAAAAACTTATAAATAAAATTAAATACTAATAAATAATTTTATATGGTGGTGCATCGTAATATTAACAAAGTTTTAAACAAATTTAAATAATTTAAATAAATTTCATTTAATGCATCACCAAAAAAGCATCCCTCCCTTACTAATTTTCGTAAAACAAGTCTAAATTTTCCGGTGGAAACCTTTCTAAATCGCATTTTTTTTTAGTTAAATAGTGTTTCCAAGCTTTAGAATACATGGACAAACTGATCGAGTTCAAAGTCTGCATGACTTCATCCCAATAAATATCGCAAAACATTTCTCCCAATTGTCCACAAGTCAACAAAGAGAAATAGCTATTTTTAAAGGATCTGAACTCTGAACTGAACCAATATTGTTGCAACTTCGATTGCATAAATAATTTATCAACTTCTTTTTGATAACTATTAGGAAAAAAATCTGAATTCTCTTCTTTATTCAATCTTCGAACATGATATACAGGGTCATCGACCAATTTCGCATGATATAAATGGCAAATCTGGAATTGCACTTCCAAATTCAATTGGAAAGGGTTATTTTGATCAGAATAGAACGTTGTTGAGTTCCAAAAAAAGAAATTCATGTTGATATCCTTATAGAAATTATCCAAAGGAAATTTATCTTTGATCTTAGTTATGTTTATAAAGGGAATCATGCGAAATTTCATCAAGGCGTAATACATATCGTCTATATCCTGAAAAATTAGGGTTCCTCTCGCAAGATCATGAATTTCTAATAAATTCAAACTTTTTTCATCGAAAAGCTTGATAAGGCTTCGCTCTCTGCCTTTTAAAGGACCCATTATGGGTTTTACACGTTTTTCATTAATGTTAAAATCATAAGATATGGAATTCAAAAGATTTTCGAGGAAAGGGTTTAGAAATTTGGCTTCGGCCATCAGGGTTTGAAGCCTAAGATCTGTGAACATAAAGGTTTCTCGAGAATCGGCAGGGATTGAAAGGAGAACATAAAGTAAGAAATAGGATATTACATTAATTATTTTTCGCATTTAAATATTTTCCAAATTTTCTATTTATTTGGATAAAATTAGGAAGCTGTTTTTATTTAATGAAATTTACATAAAATGGATGATGATTAAACGATGAAAACAAAATGTAATCATCAGCTTTTAAGCCTAAAACTTTATCTGTAAAAG
>JFJP01024035.1_pt1 | contig 20465 bp, 20 predicted proteins | sample 431651 | NCBI WGS metagenome assembly JFJP01 (sample SAMN02602958, study PRJNA72255) | Microbial mat metagenome, whole genome shotgun sequencing project. | biome: fresh water; feature: sink hole; material: water; isolation source: purple microbial (photo- and chemosynthetic) mats found in...
TGCTTCTGTATTTCCAGTAATGTCAGGTGTGTTGTCATTGGTGATATTGTCATCATCTGAAGCTGAATTTGTTTCATCTGTTAGGTCAGCTGTAATGGTTGGGATTGTTGTGTCAGCTGGTGGTGGTGTTCCAGTTGATGGTGGTGTGACAGTCGGCGTTGTTGTTTCAGCGGGTGGCGTTGTTCCAGTTGCTGGCGGTGTAACAGTCGGCGTTGTTGTTTCAGCGGGTGGTGGTGTTGCTCCAGTCGCAGGTGGTGTGACGGCTGGTGTGGTTGCTGCTTCAGTGGGTGGTGGCGTGAGGATTATAGGTGTTGCGCCAGCTGTAGATGGTGGCACGTCTGCTGGTGTTGTTGTTCCAGTTGGTGGTGTTGTTTCAGCTGGTGGTGTTGTTTCAGCTGGTGGTGTGGCAGCTGAAGCTATTGCATCAGGTGTGGTTGTACCCGTTGGTGTTGGTCTGTCCAATCGTCGATCATCTCCACGAAAAACTTCTTCATCTTGAGTACCACTCCACACTCTCTGACGTAAATTGGCATTTGCATCAGCAATAGCTCCGTTAAACTCCGTAAAACTCGCCTCTCCACCTTCAGTAGATGCTGCTGTTGGAGTCTGCTCACCAGCGGCAGTTTCGATTTCATCGATATTTTCAGCATCTATATCGCCAGAGGCTTGAAGCACTGCAATCATAGAGTCTTTTTGAGTCACTGTTTCATCTGTAGAAAATTCTTCTTGAAACAAAGAGGCATCAAAGAGTTGTTTATCACTTCCTAAAAGAGTGATATCGAGCTCTTTACCAAGGATAGAGACCACTATTTTGTTGCTTTGCGCATTGTTTGCATCACCCCAAACAGTCTCACCTTCAAAAATTTCTGAATCTTTAGAGATTTCACGAAGAGAACCATCCACACCTTTTGCGTAAAATGTACCATCTATGGTTGTGATTTTTCCTATTACTTTTGACATCTGAGACCCTTTAGAGTTATTTTATGATGTGATAATAGGATTTTCTGCAATCGAAGTATATTGTACTGCGGGACAAGGGGTCAACACAGAGAAAGAGATAACACTCTACTTTCATATGAGCAAACAAGTTCAAAACTTCTCTCTTTAGCTTCATTACAAGAGTATTTCAAGTATAATAATCCAAAAAAGGTCAAGGCAGTTGATGCAAATAGTAAAAGTGTTGTTCTTCATGATACTTATTGTCCATTTTGCGTCCTCAGCAGAGCCTTATGTAGACAAAGAATCCCTTGATGCTATCACGCAAAAATACAAAATGTTTGCAGCCAAAAGATTTGCTTTTTTGCAACAAACACTTGATGAAGTCAAAGATGCAAGCGATATCCAAATGCTCGAAGCGGTCAATGATTTTTACAACGAAGTGCAGTATGCCTCTGATACGAAAGTGTATGAAAAAAATGACTACTGGGCAACACCGTTAGAATTTTTGGGTCATGACAAGGGAGACTGCGAGGACTATGTTATAGCAAAATATTTTGCACTCCGCTACCTTGGCATACCTGCTGAAAAACTCTTTTTTACCTATGTCAAATCGACAAAATTTCAAGAGGCTCACATGGTTTTAACCTACTTTCAAACGCCCCGAAGCGAACCGCTTATTTTGGATAACAATAACCGTAAAATCTTCCCCGCCTCACAGCGTCAAGACCTCATCCCTATTTATAACTTCAACGGGGAATCGTTAATCAACTCCAAACAAGAAAAATCTCATAAAAAATGGGATGAACTCAAACTCAACATGCAAAGGAAAAAAATATGACACTTTTTAAACAAATAGCCTTCATGCTTTCGGCATTTTTACTGATAATTTTGGCAACTGTCTTGACATTGAACTTTCAAAACGCAAACAAGTCCATACAAGCAAGACTGTATGCTGATGCCAAAAATACAGCGAGCTCACTGAGTTTATCACTTGGGTCTGCCAATGGCGATGTCTCCATGATGTCAACCATGATTAACGCCAATTTTGACAGCGGCAATTACCGTCTCATCTCTCTTAAAGACGTCGATGGTGCTTTGCTTTATGAAAGAAAAAATGAGATTGAAATCCTAGATGTGCCGCAATGGTTTTTGCGCACCATCATCATGACAGCTCCTGTGGCAAGTGCAAATGTCTCTGCGGGATGGAATCAAGTGGGCATGCTTTACGTACAAAGCGATATATCCTATGCGTACACTGCTTTGTATGAGATCCTTATAAATCTCTTAGTTTCTTTTAGTGTTATCGCCTTTGTTGCTCTGAGTGTGTTGTATGGATTTTTACTTATCTTGCTCAAACCTTTGCAAAAAGTTCAAATCCAAGCAGAGGGTGTTTTAAAAAATAAGTTTATTATCCAAGAAAAAATCCCCTACACTAAAGAGTTTAAAGATGTTGTTTTGGGGATGAATTGCATGGTTACAAAAGCAAAAACCATGTTTGACAAAGGGAATGAGGAGCTTAAAAAACAACGAGAACTTGAGTATATCGACCCTGCTACAAAACTCAAAAACCGTAAATATCTTATCCATAAACTCTCAGAATATCTCAAAATAGATGCAAATTCCAAATCTGGAATCGACATGATGATAGGACTTAGTGGCGTCTTACAAGCAAATGAAACGATTGGGCATAAAGCTGTTGATACTCTTTTTGAAACAATTGCAGATATTTTCACCTCCCATACAAGTAGCCATGACAATACGATCGTTGCAAGACTCACTGGAACAGAGTTTTGCATCATTCTCCCCGATTGTTCCCCTGATGATGGGATGAAACTTGCCAAAGAGATTTATGACGCTTCTTGCAGTGCAATTGATAGTGCTGGGCTTGACACCAAGACAACGTATATCTCTATTGGCGTTTACAGTTACAACTATAAACAAAGAATCGGGCAGGTTCTCTCTCATGCTGACTATGCCTTGTCTCAAGCAAAATTACATGACCAAAACATCCATCTAGAACACGCCGAGGAGATAGTAGAGCTTATGGATAAAGAGGCTTGGAAGAAGACTATCAACAAGGCTTTGCAAAGCGATAATTTTGCCTTTGCTTCATGGAATGTGATGGATTCTAAAACACTGCAAATCGCCCATCATGTGCTCAGTATCTCTCTTCATGCAGACAACGGAGAAACTTACTCGTATGGGCAGTTTATGGCATCGGCAAATCAGATAGGGTTAAGTTCAAAAATATATAAAAATGTTATTAACACCATGTTTAAAACTCCTCAAAAAGAGCTCGCAGGGACTACTTGTTCCTTTCGATTATCGTATGAATATCTTACCCTTGAAGAGACATATGGCGAACTCTCAACCTTGTTTAAATACTACGCTTTAGTGCTTCCATTTAGACTTATAGTAGAACTCCCTGATAAATTGGCACGCAAAAATTCTAAAAAAACACAGCTTTACAAGACTCTTTTTGAGAAATATAATATCGAAATAGGAATCTACGAATTTATCGGCGAGAGCATTGACTATACCTATCTGCAAGATTTAAGACCTGCCTACATAAAAGCTGAAGCGAGTTTTTTCATAAGCCAGAGCGATCAAAGACTCTCAGCACTGAGACTCATTACAGATACACTAGGAATCGTTTTAATCGCCAGCAGCGTCATGGAGACCCAAACACTGGCGAGTCTTCAGGCAAAAGATATATTTATCATCCAAGGTCGTGTTACAGAGATGCTTGGCATTAAGTAATTGATGTTACACACTTTTTATCAAAGTACGTAAGGTCAATTAAGTAACTATGAACTACAATACGTCCAAATTAAATAGACAAAGGATTTAAATGAAAAAGATTCTCATAAGTGTTATAGCGGTTTTGGCGTTAGGAACTATTGGTATGGCAAATGTAAATAGCCAGACAGGATGTGGTCTTGGGTCAATGATTATTAAAGATGACTCTACTGCCATTATGCTTGCTCTTCAAGCAACAACAAATGGTATTTCAGGAAACCAGACGTTTGGTATCACTTCTGGAACTTTAGGATGTAAAAAAACAGAGTTTGTTATGAATGAAATGGCTGAGGAGTTTGTTGCTTCAAATATGGATATCTTAGCAAAAGAGATTGCTATTGGTCATGGTGAGTCTATCGACACTTTGGCAGAACTTTTACATGTAGAAGATACAGCGACTTTTTCTGCATCACTTCAAACAAACTACAATGCTATCTACACATCTCAAAAAGTACAAATGTCAGACGTTCTTGACAATATAGCGACTACTTCTTTATAAATGGTTCTCTTCCTAAGCGAAAAAATTCGTTTAGGAACTTCTGCTGTGTTTAAAATTCTCACGATTTTTCTTTTTTGTACCTCTTTTGTAAACGCTACTTTTTTAGAATCTCTCAATCAAGCAGAAAAACTTGATCTCTCACAACAAAGATACTGGCATTTGCTGCTTCATATGGTAGAGGGGGAGAGTGAGATAGATGATGAACAATTTTTTATCGCACACGATGGCAAAAATAATCCAAAACATGAACTTGACTCTACCCTCTATGCTCTCTATCATGAGAGTGTTTTTGATGATAATTCCACTGCGTGTCGTTTTCCTGCGAGAAAAGCTTGGTTAGAAGAACAACTCAACATTCATGATTTGCCCCAAGTTTTGTGCAAAGAGTACGATGCGATTTTGCAAAGAATCAACCCAAAATCTGCCACTTTTGTTTTCCCCTCCGCACACATAAATTCCCCTGCTTCCATGTTTGGCCACACATTTCTGCGCATCAACTCTGCCTATAAATCCAAACTCCTCTCTTATGCCATAAACTACGCTGCCGATGCAAATCCCGATGACACCAATGCGGTCGCCTTTGCCCTTAATGGTCTTTTTGGAGGCTACTTTGGGAGCTACTCTCTTTTGCCGTATTATGACAAACTCAAAGAGTATAGAGATACTGAAAATAGGGATATTTGGGAGTATGACCTCAACCTCACCGAGGCAGAAGTATTAAAAATGTTTAGGCATATATGGGAACTCAACGGGACCCACTCTACTTACTATTTTTTTACAGAAAATTGCTCTTATAATATGCTTTGGCTTCTAGAGTTAGCCAGGCCGAGTGTCCACTTAAGAGAGCATTTTCATTTTGAAGTTATCCCGCTCGAGAGTATTCATGCCGCAAAAATCGAGGGTATTTTAGATACCACACACTATAGAGCCTCGAAAAGATCCATTCTCTTACAATATGAAACGCTTATTGAGGAGAAATATATCCACCTGCCAAGGTCTTTAGTAGACGCGCAACTCCAACTCAAAGATGTCCTTGAGGATGCAAATATTAGTTTGCAACAAAAGCGCTATATTTTAGAAGCTTCGACAGAATTGCTGGAGTATTCCTTTAGTAAAAATACGATGCAAAAAGAGAAATATCTCGAACTTTTTTATGACTTTACACAGCAAAGAGCCACACTCGGGGAAGGGGAAAAATTGAGCAGACAAACACCTCCAAACCCGATTGACTCCCACAGAGCTATCAGAGCGACTGCTGGATTTGGAGTCAGAGAAGCAGATACGATAGGATTTCTAGGAATCCGTCCCGCCTATCATGACCTCCAAGACAGTAGCTATGGATTTTTACGAGGGACGCAGATAGAGTTCTTAAATCTTGATCTCTCTTACTCAAAAGATGCACTCAAAGTAGAAAAAGCAACGCTTATCTCTATTGCTTCTTTAGCACAAAGAACAGAATTTTTTAAAAATTTTTCATGGAGAACGCACTTTGGATTTGATACAAACTATCTCAATACAAATGCGAATTTTCTAGCAACTCTAGGCGCTGGATATACTTTTGGAAATAAATCGGCATACCTGTACGCTTTAGCTGAACCACTTTTTTATGTAGAACAAAGCGGTGTATCTGGGCTCGGGGGAAGCGTAGGATTTGTAGTAGATAGATACAACTTTATGAGTACAAATATAGAGGCTACGCAGAGATTTTACGACACAGGTAAAGAGCAGTATCTTCTCCATGCCTCTCAAAATTTTAGACTTGCACAAAATTTTCAATTAAAATTTGATTATGACTATAGAGAAAAATACGACCAAGAAAAACGCCAAAGTGAGACAACGCTCAAAAGTGCATTGAGTTACTATTTTTAACTGATGTTGCACACATTAAAACTCCATTACCACCTCAAGCATGCCATGACAGCATTAAAATAGATAAGCAATTTACAATTTATTGTATATTCTTAATCAAAACTAAGATAAAATGGAACGATTTTTAAAATCTGAATTATGAGCCCATCGCACAACAGAGGATTTTGTTCAAGTTCAAGGCAAAAGTATCGTTGTGCGGTGGGCTCATTCTATATAATTCGGGTGACATGGTTATGGGAATAAATGGAAGAACTTTTTTTACACTGGCTTAAAGAATATGGGTATATCGTACTGTTTGGATGGAGTATTTTAGAGGGTGAGATGGGGCTTGTCATGGCAGGAATCATGTCACACACTGGAGATATGTCGCTTCCAATTGCCCTTGTGGTTGGTGCCTTAGGTGGATTTGTGGGTGATCAAATCTATTTTTATATAGGACGCTATAACAAAACCTATATCTACACAAAACTCTCCTCTGGACGCCGCAAATTTGCAATCGCACATCTCTTGCTCAAAAAATACGGTTGGCCTATTATATTTGTGCAGCGCTACATGTACGGCATGCGAACGGTCATCCCAATGGCGATAGGTCTTACAAAATACTCAGGGAAAAACTTCGCCCTTATCAATCTTGCAAGTGCTTTGGCTTGGTCTGCCTTCACCATTATTCCAGCCTATTTTTTTGGAAACGAGCTTCTTGAAATTCTAAAATGGATGAAAATAAACTGGTTTTATGCCATTCCACTTGTTTTCACCTTCGCGGGTATTATTTTTTACTCATTCAGCAGATTTGAAAAAAATATACTCAAAAAACGTCGCATAAAAAAATAAAAGCGCAGAGGTTACTGCTCATCAAAACTGCCTCCAAAAATTGCGACTTAAGAGCAAAAGAACCGTAAAAAATTCAAGCCTTCCTATAATCATCGCAACCGATAAAACACCCAAATCAGCACTTTTGAAAAATGCGTAGTTTTGCGCAGGTCCTGTGAGGGAAAAACCTGGACCAATATTGCCTACTGCAGCAAGGGAAGTCGTCAGGGAAGTCGTCATGTCATAGCCACTTGCAAAGAGGTAAAGCATAACAAGCAGGACAGTAAAGGCATATAACATCACAAAAGCATATGTCGAGTGGAGGACCTTATTTTGAACTTTATTGCGGTCAATAAAAATATTGACAATGGCGTTTGGATGGATGATTTGCTTTATATCTGCCATGATAGATTTGATGACAACAATATAGCGAATCACTTTGACACCTCCTGCTGTAGAGCCCGCATTTCCCCCAATAAGCATCGCCACAATAACAATAGCGATAGCCCCTTGCCCCCATAATGAATAATCAAGCGAAGCAAAACCTGTTGTCGTAAGTACCGACGCAATCGTAAAGCTAGCATGGGTGAGCGAATACATGAAGCTATCTGTACTATGGAAAGTATGTTCAAGGCTCAAAATAAGAGACAAAAATAAAAATATAACTACATACCATTGTATCTCCTCTGTTTTATACCCTTTTGCATCACCAAAAAAAAGCCTCAAATGGACAAGAAAGTTCATCCCTGAGATAATCATAAAAAAAGTAGTTGTCCAAAGCATCAAGGGATTGTCAAAGTATCCAAAGGAGGCATTTTTTGTAGAAAATCCCCCAGTAGAAATCGTAGCAAATGCATGGTTTATCGCATCAAAAGCACTCATTCCTTCAAGTTTAAGCAAAATCGCATCCACAAGGGTAAACAAAACATAGACACCCCAAATACGCAAAGCCGTATCTTTAATCTTGGGTGTGAGTTTTTCCATCTTTACCCCTGTTGATTCAGCTTTAAAAAGAGTCAAAGAACCACTAGGGTTTATCAAAGAAAAAAGTCCCACACCCAAAACAATGATTCCCATCCCTCCAAGCCAATGTGTAAGACTTCTATGGAGCAAAATCATTTTGGGCAATACTTCCACATCAGTGTAAATCGTGGCACCCGTAGTTGTAAATCCACTTACAGATTCAAAAATAGCCTGCGCCAAAGTTACATCACTGTAGAGCATGAGCGGCACAGAACCTGCAAATGCGAGTAAAATCCAAATAACATTGACAAAAACAATCCCCTGCTTGATGCTTAACTCAACTTTATGTTGCAACAAAACAAGATATAAAAAGAGATTGATTGAAAATAAGAGGGCATCAAAAAGTAAAAATTTGCCATACGCCTCACCTATCATGAGACCTAAAAATATTGGTATGGTTAAAAAAACACTCAGAGACAATCCAATAACTGAGAGTAATTTAAAAAGATTTTTTACAGAGCGTATATCCACTTTTTCACCTTTTGTTCTTCAATAATCGTACAAAAAGCCATTATATAATCATTTTCTTCCACCAGCAAAGGCTCGCTAAATACAAATATTTTTTCTCCACGGATATAAACGCTATGAACATTAGAACCAGAGTATGGACGGATTATTTTTCCTATCAAGTCAGTCTCAGGGTAGATTATTCTTGTAAATGCTACCGCACTCCCTCCACAAAAGAGTCTTGCATGGACAACAGAGCTAGAGTCTATTTTTTCTAATATTGCATAATATGCATTATTTTTTTGTCCTCGCACCACTACGATGCCAAGCTTATGCATGAGGGCGTATTTGTTTGGATCATTGTTGATGGCAACAACTTTTTCTACGCCATACTCTTTGGCTTCTAGACACTTGACGATATTTTCTTCATCATTTTTAGAAGTTGCAATCATCATATCTGCATTTTGCAGCCCCTCTTCTTTGATAAGGCGGTCGTTTCCGTACTGACTACTGATAATGGCAACATCATTTTGTAAAATTTCTGCAGCGAGCTTACATTTTTCAAGATTTCTTTCGATAAGTTTTATGCTTACACCAGGCGCTACAAGTTTTTTTGCGATTTCTATCCCTAAAGAGTCTGCACCAAAAATAACAATTTTTTTAATCTCTTTTGGCATTTTGGTATCCATACGCGAGCACATATCTTTAACCGCTTTAGGAGCTCCAAAATAATATATCAAATCATTCGGCTTTAAAACATCTTTTTCGCTTGAGATAAAAAACTCTTTATTTCTTTCAATACCCACCATGATAAGCTCTTGCGTATTAAGCGAATGGGCTAAAATATACTCTTGAGGTTTATGCTGTGCTCGGATGGAGATGAGGCGAAAGTTGTTTTGATTGAGTTTTTTTACACTATTTGCTTTTGGAAAATCAAGTAAAGATCTGACCGAATTAGCCGTGCGGGTGATAGGAAAAACTGATTCTGTTATCCCGAGCTTTAGAGCGATGGAGCTTTTAGCAAAAAAAGCATTGCGAAGTCGGACTATTTTATCTTTTACCTGCAAACTCTCATCTACTATCAGACAAGAGATAATATTTGTCTCATCACTATCCGTGACGGCGATAAATAAATCAATCTTTTTTCCCAATACAGAGTTGTATGTCGCAGGGTCTTCAACATTTCCTACAACAGAGTAGATGTCTATTTGCTCTTGGAGCATATTGATAGCGTCTGCATTTTTATCTATAACAGTCACATTGTGTTTCACGCTTAAGGTCGTTGCAAGTCTAAATCCAACCATACCTGCACCCGCAATAATAATCTCCATCGAATCTCCCATATAATTTGGAGAAAAATTGTACTCCGAGCTTACATAATATTCTCTTAATTGATTTGGTATCATGGCAGAAAAAAAGGCTCCCCATGAATAGCATGAACAACACACGCTTTATGTATCTTCTCGTGTTAGCCATGTTTTTGTGGGCAGGCGGTTGGAGTGCCTTAAAAATTTTAACGTATGATGTCCCTGTTGATGTCATAATTTTTTGGCGTTTTTTTATTGTAACGCTCTCCTTTTTACCTCTCTTGTTTTTTATCAAACAGCCTGTTGTTTTGGATAAAAACACTCTCAAGTACGCCCTTGCTGGGGCTGTTCTTAATATCTCATTTATGGTGGGCTCCTTTTTAGGGGTAAAGTACGGGTTGGCTGGATCTGGTGGGGTTATCATCACGACACTCAGTCCTGTTATGACTTTTTTATTTGTCGCTATTTTGTTCAAAAAAAGGCTTCAAAACATTCAGTATTTCGGTCTTGCACTGGGAATAGTTGGTGGATTTATCATGCTTGAACTCAAAGATATAAATCTCTTCCTTAATGGCTCAAATACCTATTTTTTATTATGTGCCATTATCTGGGCAGGAGTCACTATCGTATCGCAACATTCGCACAAATATCTCCATCCCATTCACTATAGTTTTGTTATCTCTCTTATCGCTACTATCGCTGCCTTTGCGTATGCCTATAACTCTGATTTGTTGTCTGTTTTTAATGAGGGTTTTTATTTTTGGATAGCACTTCTCTATATAACTGTCCTTGGGCAGAGTATTGCAACAACGATTTTTTTCATGGCTTCAGGAAAACTTGGGAGCGAAACAACAAGCTCATTTATGTTTTTAGTCCCTCTATTTGCCCTTATCATTGCGTGGATTGTTTTAGATGAACCCATTGAGATGCATATTCTCATAGGTGGTGCTGTGAGCTTAGTGGCGGTTTATTTTATCAATAGCACAAGGAAGAAAAAAGAGTGGTGACAAAGAACTCTCACTCCTAACGTAGCGTAAAAATATATCCCTCAGCAATCTCTTGCATAGTGTATCTGTAGAGTCCATCTAACTCAATAGCTACACGGTAGTAGCCATCATGATTGCCTACTCTTATAACTGAAAAAATATTTTTGGGAATTTTTTGTGTGTAGCTCGCAAATGAGCTCTCTTGTTTGAAGTCAATAACCATTCTGTGTGGCTCTGCCAACACAAAAGTTCGAATGGTTTTATCTTTTGTAACTATTTTTAATTTTTTGCCATCTGCATAAAAAGATATATGAGCCAAAGATGCTATTTTTGTAAAGCCAGAGTGTTTGGTTTTTGTTTGTGTTTTAGCTGTTTGATTTGTATCCGTTTGATTTTTAGAAGTCTCATTTTTTTTGATTATATTTTTTGAAATTTGCGGCTCTTGCACATAAGTTTGAGAGATGAAAAGAGGCAAATGCCAATCAACAGAATTTTCAAGTTCAATAACTTTGCTTTCTATGGAACCATCAAGATTTTTAAATTCTACCGTTACTTTTTGAAGCACCCTTGCCTGTGGAGGAAGTGCTATTGTCGCGCGTTTGAGAGCAGGAAGGGATGTGTCCTGATTGGAAGTTAAGGGGATGTCTTTTTCACCTTCAGTTGGAAAAAAAGGATTTTCACGACCTTCAAGGGTGAGAAGAAGAAAAAGCATTATGTAAAAAATTTTCACCAAACCATCCCTCGTTTTTGAAGTATCTCAGCATACACAAGATACTTTTAAATTTTCCCCTCACCAAAAAGCTTACTCTGCAGAAATCTCTTTAAGTTCAAAATATTCTCTTTGAAGCTCCGCATTATCATTTTTTAATCTCGTGATTTCACTCTGGAGATAATTTTCATAATCTTGCAGTCCAAAAAGAACTTCTAATGAATTTGAGCCATATAAAATAATGCCAAGATAAATTCCAAACCCCATGACAAGGGAAAAAAGAGTCAAGAACTTTCCTGAAGATAAACCCAAATACCTTTGTGTTAAACTCTGAGTATTGTCTATCTCTTCATAAAGTTCTTCTTGATTCATTGCAACACTTTTTAGTTAAATAGCTCAGAACCCAAATATTCGCCGTAAACAACTTCATTTTCTATCTCTAAAAGACGGTTATATTTTGCCGTTCTCTCTCCACGAGCCGTTGAACCTGTTTTGATTTGACCACAATTAAGAGCAACTGCAAAATCAGCGATAAATGCATCTTCACTCTCACCTGAACGGTGACTCATAACACACGTATAGCCATTTCTTTGAGCCAAACGCACAGTCAACATAGTCTCACTTACAGAGCCGATTTGGTTAGGTTTGATAAGAATAGAGTTAGCTATCCCTTTTTTGATCCCTTCACTCAAAATCTTTACGTTTGTAACAAAAAGGTCATCACCAACGATTTGAATTTTGTCTCCGAGCTTCTCAGTCATAAGTTTAAATCCATCCCAGTCATCTTCACTTAAACCATCTTCAATAGATACGATTGGGTATTTAGAACAAAGGTCTGCATAATAATCGACTAACTCAGCAGAAGTGACAGTACGATTTTCAGACTCAAGTCTATAACCACCACCCTCTGCAACAAGCTCTGAAGCTGCTACGTCAAGTGCAATACCAATCTGCTCACCTGCTTTATATCCTGCTTTTGCAATCGCTTCCATGATGATTTGGATTGGCTCTTCGTTTGAGCCTAAATCTGGTGCAAAACCACCCTCATCACCAAGTGCAGTATTATGTTTTTTCGCTTTTAAAATACCTTTTAGAGTATGATAGATTTCAGAAGATGCTCTTAATGCCTCAGCAAAATCATCAAAACCTTTAGGGACTATCATGTATTCTTGAAAATCTACAGAATTATCTGCGTGTGAACCACCATTGATAATATTGAGCATTGGAGTAGGAATTACCATAGCATTCGCACCACCAAGGTAGCGATAGAGTGGAATGTTTAAACTAGCAGCAGCAGCACGAGCAACCGCCATAGAAACACCTAAAACTGCATTTGCACCCAAATTTCCATAGTTATCAGTTCCATCTAATTCTTTCATTTGCGCATCTATCACTGCTTGATTAAAAGGAGAAAGACCGATTAAAACATCAGAAATTTGACTATTGACATTTTCAACAGCTGTTAAAACACCTTTACCCAAATAACGCGTTCCGCCATCGCGAAGTTCGAGTGCTTCACGCTTGCCTGTGCTTGCACCTGAAGGTACTATTGCACTTGCTACCGTTCCATCGCTGAGCTCTACGGTCGCTTTTACTGTCGGGTTACCACGAGAATCCATTACTTCAATTGCACTTACGCTATCTATAAACATTTCCTTGCCTTTTATTAATTTTGTAAAACAGATTTATACATCTGTTTCGTCTATTTCTGAGGTATCCATAGCTATAAGATTGTTCACGCCCATAGCAGATTTGATTTTTTTCTCTATCTCTTTAGCAAGTTCTGGCTCTTCTTTAAATTTGGCTTTGACATTTTCACGCCCTTGACCAAGTTTAACATCTTCATACGAAAACCAAGCACCGCTTTTATCTATGATGTCTAGTTTGACACCATAATCAACTAACTCACCCTCTTTAGAGATACCTTCACCGAACATTATATCAAATTCTGCTTGACGAAATGGTGGGGCTACTTTATTTTTTATCACTTTTGCTTTGACTCGGTTACCAATTTGACTCTCACCTTGCTTAAGTGAAGCAATTCTTCTCACATCAATACGAACCGAGGCGTAAAATTTTAAAGCATTTCCTCCAGTTGTAGTCTCTGGAGAACCATACCCCATCATGCCAATTTTCATACGAATCTGATTGATAAAAATAACTGTACAGTTCATTTTGTGTAAAATACCAGTAAGTTTACGCAATGCTTTTGACATAAGACGTGCTTGAACGCCAACATTTTGATCAGACATCTCCCCCTCAATCTCAGACTTTGGCGTCAAAGCTGCAACAGAGTCGATAACTATCAAGTCAATCGCTCCGCTTCGAGCAATAGTCTCAACGATATCAAGCGCTTGTTCCCCATAATCAGGCTGAGAAACAAGAAGATTTTCTACATCAACTCCCAAATTTTTCGCATACACAACATCAAGCGCATGTTCAGCATCTATAAACGCACAAACACCCCCTTCTTTTTGACACTCAGCAGTTATTTGAAGTGCTAACGTTGTTTTACCCGAACTCTCAGGTCCGTAAATCTCAACAACTCTTCCCTGTGGCACCCCACCAATACCAAGTGCTAAGTCAAGTCCGATAGAACCTGTGCTAATGGCTCTTATAGGCTCAAATTCTTTATCACCTAATCTCATCAAAGCACCTTTTCCGAATGCTTTATCGATTTGCTTCATTGCCAAGTCTAACGATTTTTGTTTGTTTGCGTCCATTTTTGGCTCACTTATTGTTAATTTAGACTTATTATATGCAAATTTAAATGACTCTCTTAAAAACATTTCATTTTGTCATATTTTTAGGAAAACATTTTAACCTTAATTAGGTTAAAATCTTGTTTATGAAAAGAACATTAATAGCACACTCGCCCGACGCTGACGATATTTTTATGTACTATGCCATAAAATTTGGTTGGGTTGATATGAAAAATACCCTTTTTGACAACATAGCCAAGGATATTCAGACGCTTAACGAAGATGCGCTTGAGGGGACTTATGACATTGTGGCGATTAGTTTTGCCTTGTTTCCACACATAAAAAATGAGTATGCGCTCCTAAGAACTGCTGTGAGTTTTGGGGAAGGGTACGGTCCTAAACTCATCAAAAAAAAGGGTGAAAAACTCAAAAAGAACTTTAAAGTTGCCCTCAGTGGTGCACACACAACCAATGCCATGCTTTTTCGCATCGCTTACCCTGATGCACGCATTACCTACATGAACTTTTTGGAGATTGAGCAAGCTGTATTAAATGGGGATGTTCATGCGGGTGTGTTGATTCATGAGAGCATTCTAACCTATCATGACGCACTTGAAGTGGAGCGTGAAATGTGGGATATTTGGCAAGAGTTAGCAGGGTCTGAACTCCCACTTCCTCTTGGAGGTATGGCTTTGCGCCGCTCGATTACTCTCAGTAAAGCTATAGAGTATGAAGCAACGCTTACAAAGGCTGTCCAAGTCGCACGCAACCACAAAAAGAGACTCTCAAAAATGCTCATGGAGCGTAATTTAGTCAGAATCGACGCAGCAACACTAGAGAAATATTTAGAACTTTATGCGAATGACAACTCTATTACATTAAGTCCTTTGCAGTACCAAGCTATCGATAAACTCTTTGAAATAGGCTACAAGCACGGATTTTATGACGCACCCGTGGCTATAGAAAACTATCTTATTCCAACACAATATCAAGAATTAAGGAATTCATAACATGGAAGCAAAACTCATAGCCCTTGGTGTTGAGACGTTTAAAACGGCACTTTTACTCTCTTTGCCAGCACTCTTGACGGGAATGTTACTTGGTTTGGCAGTAAGTATTTTTCAAGCAACAACCCAAATCAATGAGATGACCCTCTCTTTTATTCCCAAAATTTTGGGAATAGTTATTGTGATTATTTTAACCATGCCTTGGATGCTCAATTCTATGATTGACTACTCTACAAATATTTTCAATATGATTCCGACATTTGTAGAATAATGGCTACTAAATCTATCAATTTTTCTAAATTTTCTTCCATGAAAATTGGAGGTGTTTTAGATGTCGCTCTCCTTGAGATGTGTGACTCTACACTTGAGAACCACTACCTCATCGGCTCATGTAACAATATTTTAATCGGTGAGCAAACTCCTTTGCTTGTAGTTCTTAGTAAAAAATACGACTACATAACTATTGAAGAGGGAGTTTTAAAGATAGGCGCGGCTACTCCATCGGGGAAAATCGCCTCATTTTGCAAAAAGCATAACATTGCAAACTTTGAATTTGTCTCGCATCTTCCAGGGACTCTTGGAGGACTTATCAAGATGAATGCAGGGCTTAAAGAGTATGAAATCTTTAACCATCTTATCGCGATTTCGACCTGCCAAGGTGTAAAACAAAAAAATGAAATCACATTTGGGTACAGATATACAGATATCTTTACCACTGTTTTAGAAGCAAGTTTTGAGCTCTCTTACGGCTATGATCTCGAGAAAGTAGCAATGTTTAAAAAAATGCGTGCAAACCAACCAAGTGCTCCAAGTGCGGGGAGTTGTTTTAAAAACCCACCTGGTGACTATGCAGGAAGACTCATAGAAGCAGTCGGTCTCAAAGGAAAAAGAGTTGGTGGGATGGAGTTTAGCACCGTGCATGCCAACTTTTTGGTCAATGCTGACAAGGGCACTTTTGAGGAGGCAATATTTTTGATTCAAGAAGCGCAAAAAAGGGTTTATGAAGAGTTTGGAATCTGGCTGGAATGTGAAATAGTTGTTTTGGATGAGCGATACATGGGTGCGAACTCGCCACTTTTAAAAACTCACTTTTAGACTGCCACGACTTTTTTAAAGTCTCGCAGTGACGGTATATTGTCATGGCGAGCCAAGCGCGGCAATCTCGTTTTTCGACATTAGAAACGAAGCATCAAACCTGCATAAATGCCTGCAAATTCTAAATCCATTTTTCCACTTACATCTTCTTCATCGATATCAATTTTTTGCACGCGATACCCTATTTCTAGTGCAGGTTGAACAAGAGGGGTAATGTCAAAAGTGTAGTCAACTTTCGCACGAGCGTCATAAACAGTAGATGAGCCATTTGAGATATATTTTACGTCTGACTCAAGTCCAATGTTGGTCGTAGGGATTTGTACGCGAGCTCTTACATACCCTAAAGGGACAACGACCGAAGAGACTTCACTATAGGATGTATCGCTGAGTGCACCTATAGTTACACCCTCCGCTTGATAATCCAAATTTATAATTTTTAAATCAATCCCTACATCCAAAGTAATCCAAGCAGTATTATCTAAAAGGTTGTAATAAGGGATGATATCAAACTGTGTCATGTCCAGAGAAGTTTTCCCACCACTAGCCGTAAAATCTTCAAACGTACCTATTGCTGTCCCTTCATTTGCTAAGGCTACATACTCAACTCTTAGATTTGGAACAACTGGGATGGGGTGTTTAATGAGAAGCCACACATAAGGGGTAACCTCTTCATTTTCTGCAGACGTATCTGAACCACTTGTTAAACCATCTGTGTATGAAAGAGCTCCATTAGGAGCTTGCATCCAAGCACCTCCTCCCATCTCTACTCTTGCAAAATCCGCACTTGCAGTTGATGCCAAAATCAATCCACAAACCAAGGAAGTTAGAACTTTTTTCATATAAACTCCTAAAATAATATCCATTATTATATCAAAGAGATTGAGCAGTAAACTTAAAGAATACAAGAAGGGAAGAAAACAAGATTTAGGGAATAAGCCTAAATCTTTAAGGAAGAGGGGAAAATAGGTAGTAATTTTTTTGCCACTCTTAAAAAAAGAGCAGCTTTATTGAAAGAGTAAAATTAACTAACAGCAGCGATTGCAGCGTCGTAGTTAGGCTCTTCAGTGATTTCTGGAACGATTTCTTTGTAAGTTACGATTCCTGCTTCGTTTACTGCGAAGATTGCTCTACAAGTAACACCTGCAAGAACTGAACCACCAAGAAGTACGCCATATGCATGAGCGAAATCTTTGTTTCTGAAATCTGAAGTTACAGTCAAGTTAGTGATACCTTCAGCTGAACAAAAACGACCAGCAGCAAATGGTAAGTCTAATGAAACGATTGTTGGTTTAACACCTGCTAAAGAAGCAGCTTTTGCATTGAAATTACGAGTTTCAGTAGCACATACACCTGTATCTAATGAAGGAACAACAATAATAAGTTGCTTGTGTCCTTGAGCGCCACCAACTACTACATCACCTAAACCAGCTGAATTTACAACTGTAACTTCTGGTGCTTTATCACCTACTTTTACCTCATTTCCTAATAACTCTACGTCTGTACCTTTGAATTTTGTAGTTGCCATTGCGACTCCCTTTTTGTGTTATTTATTTTATGGTGGAAGTATATTGAAATTGGATAATTCTTCTCTTATTTATAAAAAGAGTCTTCTCTCTTAAGCTATTTTTTAGTTTGTGCAATGATGTTACAAGCTACTTTTTGGACTCACTTCAAGCTCATGCAAAGAGGAGAACATCCCACGCTCATACATCTCTAGCGCTACTCTTCCTATCATGGCGGCATTGTCTGAGCAGTATTTGAGTTCACTCAGCAGCAGCGTCGCACCATAGGGTTTTAAGAGCTCTTCTATACGTGCACGAAGATACATGTTCGCACTTGCACCTCCCACAATCGCAAAAACTTTTGGCGGCGTGTTTTGAAAATATTTTTTCAGCTTCTCCACAATATGCATTGTAGCAACATGTTCAAAACTTGCAGCGATATTTTTATACTCTTCTTTGTCTGCTTTTTCGATGGCAAGTCTTACCCCATTTTTAAGTCCCGAGTACGAAAAAGCAAGTAGCGAAGATTGTTTGCCTTGAAGCGGAATGCTCAAAGGATATTTTTTTGCATCCCCATTTTTTGCAAGTGCCTCTATAAAAGGACCACCTGGATAACCAAGTCCCATCATTTTGGCAACTTTGTCAAAACTCTCTCCAAAACTATCATCCATACTTTTAGCAACTGTCTCTATTTCAATGAGACTTTTTACCTCCATCACTTGCGTGTGCCCCCCTGAGACGAGCAAAACAGACAAAGGAAACTGTGTTGGCTTTTCTATAAACAAAGAGTAAATATGTCCCACCAAATGGTTCACCCCGATGAGAGGAATATGAAGAGCCACCGCGATAGCCTTTGCCATCGTAACTCCCTCAATGAGCGTCACGGCAAGCCCTGGAGTTACTGTCACCGCCACAGCTTTTAAATCTTTAAAATACGGTTTGCACTCTTCTAAGATTTTTGGCAGTGCCTCGGCATGAAGACGAGCCGCAAGCTCGGGAACAACCCCTCCATACATAGAATGCTCCAGCTCTTGAGATATTTTTTTATGAAAAAGCAGTTTATTTGTGGCGATTTCTGTAATCGCTATTGCACTGTCATCACATGAACTTTCTATGCTTAAAATCATCTGTTTTTCTCCAAAATATGTAAATACTCCACCGTTGCATCGGCGGTATGATTTCTGCTGTCAGTTTTGTCAGCCTTAAATCTTTGGTACGCTTTAGTCCTCAAATCATACTTGCCGTGTCTCTCCATGATACCCCTCACCTCATCCTCACTCATGAGCCCTTCATTGTTGTAACTCAAAAAAATGTACTGAAACCTTGCATGATGTATCAACTCTTCAAAGCTCTCATGAACACTTTGTTTCTTGCAATAATCAGAACGGTTATACTCTCGCAGTCCCGTTTTACCTTTTGGTATAAAATCATCGTACTGAGTGATAGTGTTTAAGATGTGGTAATTCGCACTGTATTGCCTTTGGTTGTACGGAGGGTCAAGGTACAAAATATCTCCGCTTATCTCTTTTATAAGCTCGTTGCTGTTTTTATTAAACACTTCATGCGTGTTTGCATCTTCACTAAAAGTCGCAGATTCAAGGAGGAGTTCTTTCTCTGCTGATTTTTTAATATGTTTTAAAAATGCACCATAAACCGAAGCCGTATTTGCAACTTTGTCCGCACTTTCAACCAAAGAAGCTAACAAAAAATAGTACAAACTCTCATCAATAGCACCACTCTCTCTCCACTCTCTGATTTTGATTCGCATGGTGTCGATTTTTCTGCCGTTTTCATCACTAAAATACTGTCGCCCACTTCCGCTTCCCATACAGTAATTTTGATATATAAAACCCTCTTCTATCAAAGGCAAACTATTTAACTCTGCTATATATTTTTCTTTGTCTATGATGGCTTTACTGTTTTGAATATAGTTTTTATTTAACACAAAACTATAATGCTCCAAGTCATTACTAATGACTTGTTTCACATCTTTTTTAAAAGTCCGCCCAACTATCCCCGTTCCTGCAAAGATGTCACAAAAAACTTTTTGAGACAAGTCAGACCCGACCACTTTTTTTACCTCTTCTTCTATCCAAGAGGATAACTTAAATTTTGAGCCGATGTAGTTCATTTATTATTCTCACTTTTTGTTTCAATTATTTCTAATGGACTAACACCTAAAAAATCAGCCAATTCAACTACATTGCTTTTTATAGGATTAAATTTTTCAGATAAAATATTTGATAATTGATTTTTTGAAATACCAAGCATCTCAGCCAATTCAATCTGACTATTTATCTTCTTTTGTGCCATTAATTCTTTTACCTTGAATTTATTTATCTTCAAAATTATATCCTACCTAAACTTAAAATACAAATATTTTATTAACTTTATGTTTATCTATAATTAACTTTTTAGAACAAGTTCATTATTAAATGCTATTGGATCATACCAATAGCAGCCAATACATCCCCATTCATCATCATATTTTAAAAAACCTTTTACAAATGAGATTGTATAACCATGTAATTTTGCGTCATATCGATTCCCTGTCTCTTTACATTCTTTACAAAATTGTCTTTTTGCATCATTTGCGGGCTTGCTTAAAGGCTGAAAATCTTCAAATTGTTGAGTTGCTGTACTCATTACCCTTGAATCATCTTTTCTACCATCTTTGTGGTCAACTTCAACTGGATGGTCACAGCTTCTATTTGTTCCTAAAACCACACATCTTTTTTTTGAAATTTCTTTTTTTATATCACTTCTTATTG
>JFJP01022045.1_pt1 | contig 20463 bp, 12 predicted proteins | sample 431651 | NCBI WGS metagenome assembly JFJP01 (sample SAMN02602958, study PRJNA72255) | Microbial mat metagenome, whole genome shotgun sequencing project. | biome: fresh water; feature: sink hole; material: water; isolation source: purple microbial (photo- and chemosynthetic) mats found in...
CCCCCGCCGATTATCCCCCGCATCCTGTCCCCGAAATAAATTTCGGGGCTGAAAGCTCAAGCCTGCTGAAGCAGGCTGTCCAACCCCCATAGCACGCTTCAGCGTGCTTCCGCTTTCAGGCGGGGGATTTATCCCCCGCTGATTATCCCCCGCATCCTGTCCCGAAATAAATTTCGGGGCTGAAAGCTCAAGCCTGCTGAAGCAGGCTGTCCAACCCCCATAGCACGCTTCAGCGTGCTTCAGCTTTGAGGCGGGGGATTTATCCCCCGCTGATCTGATCCCCCGCTGATCTTCAATCCCCATCTCCAATCCCCATCTTCAATCCTCAATCCCCATCCCATCATCCGAAAAAAGGATAAAGATATGTCATAAACAAGCCTGCAATCACCGGAACTGCAAGATTGTCGTTGATAATCAGATTGTTTGTGATCTTCAAAGGAACAAGTTCAAAAACCGTCACCGCAAGGGAAGTGATGAAAATAAGCGGCAGCGGAACAGTTCCGCCCCACAGATCCAACAGCAGCGGAATATAGGGAAATACAGCGAAAAGCAGCACCGCGCAGAGCAGAAAGCAGGCAAGCGAGCCTTCCAGCGATTTTTTCCCGATTTTGATCTTTCCGATGCTTTGCCCCGCAAGCGCGGCAACCGCATCTCCCAGTATGAAAAGCGTCAGCGACATGAAAGAAATATGCGGCGCATCGCAAAACACAACAGCGCAGATCAGAGCCGAAGCGATCAGATAGGTTGAGCCGGTCAAATGCCCGCTCTCTTCTTTTCGGAGCAGAGAACTGAAACGGCTCTGAAATATATTATTGATTTTCGGATAGTTAAACCGAAGCTTTTCAACAGCAGCGATAGCCGCCAGCAATATCGCCAGAAGCATTGCCGGTATGAAATTTGAAATACCGGGAATCTTGGGGAGATAAAAAATTCCCGCCGGCATCAGCAAAGCGAAAAGATGGAGCAGTTTCCGATTGATTTCCTGTGTAGTGAGCGTCATCATTCCCTCATTCTTTCTGTTTTAATTTTAATCTGATTATTTTTTTTGCAGAAAAAATGCCTCAATCCCTTTGCCGATCCCTTTTGCAAGATCGGACAATCCCTGCCTGCTTTGCAGTGCTTTTCTCTGCGCCGGATTTGAAAGAGACCCGATTTCGATGAGGACTGCCGGCATGTCAGCCCCCTCGGCAATCAGAATCGGCGCGCCCCGAATCCTGATTTCCGCAGATTTTATCTGTCCCGAAAGGCATTCCTGCATCATTTTTGCCAAACGTCTGCTCTCAGACTGATGCGGATACCAAAGATCATCCCAGAGCATCATATCCCTGCTTTTATTGTCAAATCCGGCATGTTCCGATACGGATTCCGTTTTTCTGTCAAAATAAAATATCGTGACAGCCCCCGGAAGATGCGTGAAACTTCCCCCGACATGCAGGCTGACAAAAATATCTGCCCGCCGACGGTTCGGACACCCGCTTCTGTCATAAGTGTCAGGACTGACATCCCCGGTTCGGGTCAGCTTTACCCCGTATCCTTTCTGAAACAGTTCGCTTTCAAGGCTCCGGGCAAGACTCATAAGGATATTTTTTTCGCAGATACCCTCGGTCCCGCAGACACCGGCATCTGTTCCGCCGTGTCCGGCATCTATGACAATACAGTCGGCAGCATACCCGTATCGCGGGCACCCCGCAGCCTCCCATATCATCATCGCAATCACTATGACGGCAAAATGCTGTTTTGTCCGGTTCATTTTGCAAAAAAGGCGGTATAAAAGGTGTTTTTTCAATTTTCCTTGACACATTTGCGATTTGATATTATTTTTAACAGGATTTAGAGGATTGTACAGGATTTACAGGATTATTCCTGACGGATCGGCAGGATTTTCCTGACAGAAGTGTCCTTTCTGTGCATGTCCCCCGCAAAACAGGCAGTTTCCTCATCGGCTGCCGCTGTCCTTAGCCTAAGGACTTTAATCCGAATGTCAAGTCTGATACGGTCCGTGAAAAACAGATTTTCCCGTTCCCACGCGAAGGGAGAAGCGAAAAACTCATAAATGTCTGCTATTTGCGGGTCATCTTGAAAAAAAAAGTATTTCTTTGCGAAAGTGGCGGAACTGGCAGACGCACCGGACTTAGGATCCGGCTCCGGCGACGGCATGGGAGTTCGACTCTCCCCTTTCGCACCACCATATATTGAAAATTGAGAATTGAAAATTGAAAATTGAGAATATCCGATTTTTAAATTCCTCAAGCCGGAAAGGAACATGATATGCAAGTGAATGTAGAGGATGTGAGCAGTGTCAAAAAAATACTGCACATTGAAATCCCGGAAAATGAGGTTACGCGTGAATTGGACGAGGCTTATGACAACCTCAGAAAAACAGCAAAAATAAAGGGCTTCCGCCCCGGAAAGGTCCCCCGCGCTGTTCTGGAAAGGCTTTATAAAAAAAATATCAGCGCGGAAGTATCTGCCAAACTGATTCAGGAGTCTTTTGAAAACGCGGTCAGAGAAACAAATCTGATGTATGTCGGAAATCCCCAGATTGACCCGCCCGAACTGGAAGAGAAATCGCCCTACAGATATGAGGCAATGCTTGAAATCGGTCCTGTCATCGCAAACATCGCTTTCAACGGTCTGAGTCTGAAAAAACATCGCTGGCAGGTCAGCGAAGAAGAAGTGGAAGCGCAGATCAGCCGCATGAAAAAAGACCTGACCCGTCAGAAGCCCCTTGAAGAAATCAGGCCCGCACAGGAAGGCGACATTGTTCTGATTGACTATGAAGGATTTGCAGACGGAAAACCGGTTCCCGACATCCGGAAAACAGAAAATTTTGCCCTCAAAATCGGTGCCGGCCATATCGTCAGAGAAATTGACACGCAGTTAGCCGGTATGAACCCGGGAGAAAGCAAAGAAATCGCCGTGCATTTTCCCGAAAGCCATCCTCAGGAAAGACTGGCAGACACAGATGTCACTTTCCGTGTAACGCTTAAAGAAATCAGGGAAGAGATTCCCGTTGAACTCAATGAGGAATTTGCAAAAATTTTCGGCAAGTCCTCTATGGATGAACTCAAAGATCAGATCAGGAAAAATCTGAAACAGGGATATGAAAACCGCTCGGAACAGGAAATGAAAGAACAGATTTTTTCCGCACTGATTGAAAGACATGAATTTGAGGTCCCCGATGTATGGGTTGAGGCGGAATTGGAAGGCATTATTGCAGAAACAGAAAGGACTTTTTCCTATCACAATGTCTCTATGGAAGAAGCGGGCATCACCAAAGAAATTCTTGAGCAAAGATACAGAGATTCTGCTGTGAAACAGGTCAAACGCCATCTGATACTCAACAAAATCATCGAGCAGGAAAATCTGACGGTTTCAGATGAAGAATTAGACACGGCAGTGAAGCTTATGGCAGATGCGCTCAAGAAAACACCTGATGAAATCAGGACTCATTACAAAGAAAATACAGAAGAACTTGTTTATTTCAAACATACCCTGCTTGAAAAACAGGCATTGGAACTTATTATTAAAAGCAGCACCGTGGAAGAAACCGTCCCGGAACCTCAGGCAAGTGAGAAGTGAGAATTGAGAATTGAGAATTGACAATTTTCAATTCTCAATTCTCAATTCTCAATAAGGAGACCCCTGTGCCAATCATACCCATGGTCATAGACCAGACCAGCAGAGGAGAGCGTGCTTATGACATCTACTCAAGACTCCTCAAAGACAGAATTATTTTTCTGGGAACCCCGATGAATGACGAAATCGCAAACCTGCTCATCGCCCAGTTTCTTTTTCTCGAATCGGAAGACCCTGACAAAGACATCAATTTTTACATCAACTCACCCGGCGGCGTGGTCACATCCGGATTGGCGGTTTACGATACCATGCGCTACATCAAATCCAATATCGCAACCGTATGTATCGGTCAGGCAGCGAGCATGGCTGCCGTGCTGCTGGCTGCCGGCGAAAAGGGAAAACGCTACGCTCTCCCCAACGCAAGGATTATGATCCATCAGCCCATCGGCGGTTCCTACGGACAGGCTTCGGATATCGCCATTCAGGCCAAAGAAATCCTCCGCATGAAGGATACCCTCAACAAGATTCTTGCCTTTCACACCGGCAAAGACTTGAAGAAAATTGCCAAAGACACCGACAGGGATTTTTTCATGTCCGGCAACGATGCTGTCAGATACGGGCTGGTGGATTATGTGATCACAAACCGGGATGATCTGGACCGTCTCGATGAACTGAAACCGGAAGAATCGGACGAGGAGGAGGGAACTTAAACATGACTGCAAAAAAGCGGGGTGAACCCGAAAATCTGTTCTGTTCTTTTTGCGGTAAAAATCAGAAAGAAGTCAAAAAACTCATCGCAGGTCCCGCAGTTTATATCTGCGATGAATGTATTGCGCTCTGCTCCGAAATCATCGAAGAGGAAAGCGGAAAAGACCTTGCAAACCCTGAACCCAGAATTATTCCCAGAGAGATCAAGGCAAAGTTGGATGATTATGTGATTGAACAGGATACCGCAAAGAAAGTCCTTTCCGTTGCTGTTTACAATCATTACAAACGCCTCAGTTCCGGCGCATCTGCCGGCGATGTGGAAATTGCCAAAAGCAATATCCTCCTCATCGGTCCCACCGGCTCGGGAAAAACCCTGCTCGCACAGACCCTGGCAAGATTTCTCAATGTCCCTTTTACCATTGCCGATGCCACCAGTCTCACCGAAGCCGGATATGTGGGCGAGGATGTTGAAAACATCATTCTTTCCCTGCTTCAGAATGCCGATTACGATGTGGAAAAAACCAAGCGCGGCATTGTTTATATTGACGAGATAGACAAAATTGCCTCAAAATCCGATAACCCCTCCATTACACGGGATGTTTCCGGCGAGGGCGTTCAGCAGGCTTTGCTCAAAATTATCGAAGGCACGGTGGCCTCCGTTCCGCCCAAAGGCGGCAGAAAGCATCCCCAGCAGGATTTTGTCAAGGTGGATACCGCCAACATTCTTTTTATCTGCGGCGGCACTTTCAACGGATTGGACAAAATTATCCGGCGCCGGCTGGGGTCCAAGGTGGTGGGTTTCGGTGCCAAGATCAGCAGCGAAAAAGAGATGAGCATCGGCGATATTCTGAAAACGGTTCAGAACGAAGACCTGATCAAATACGGCATGATTCCCGAATTTCTGGGACGTCTGCCCGTGATTGCCACCCTTGACGAACTGACTGCACCCTCGCTGATCCGTATCCTCAAAGAGCCGAAAAATGCCATTATCAAGCAGTTTCAGAAGCTTTTTGAGATGGAAGGCGTGAATCTGAGAGTGACAGACTCGGCGCTGACCGCGATTGCCGATGAAGCGGTCAAAAGAAAATCCGGGGCACGGGGCTTGCGCGCGATCATGGAAAACTGTATGCTTGATATTATGTATGAACTGCCTTCCATCCCCGATGTAAAAGAATGCGTCATCAGCGAGGATGTGATCCTGAACAAAGAAGAGCCGATTCTCCTCTACGATAAGGCACTGAAACCCAAAAAGGCAGCGAGTTTGTAGCAGGGCGGCAAGCTCACCCCACCCTGCCTTGCTGTAGAACGGGTTTCAAACCCGTTTTACATAGCGAGTTCGTAGCAGGGCGGCAAGCTGCCCCACCCTGCCTTGCTGTAGAACGGGTTTCAAACCCGTTTTACATAGCGAGTTCGTAGCAGGGTAGCGAGTTCGTAGCAGGGAGGCAAGCTGCCCCACCCTGCCTGCAACCTGCAACAACCAACACGGAAAAAAATCATTATGATAAATTTACCCAAAATTTTCAGGCAGGACGGGACTGAGGGGAAGCAGCTTTTTCCTTTGCTGCCGCTCAGAGATATTGTTGTGTTCCCTCACATGGTGGTGCCGCTTTTTGCGGGCAGGACAAAATCGGTCAACGCCCTTGCCAATGCCATGAACAACAACAAACGGGTTTTTCTTGCCACCCAGAAAAAAGCGGGGGTTGACAATCCCAGTGAAAAAGACATCAATGCGGTGGGAACTTTGGGAAATGTGCTTCAGTTGCTGCGTCTTCCTGACGGAACCGTAAAGGCGCTGATCGAAGGCAAATCCCGATCACGTATTATCCGCTTTGTTCCCAATGAAAATTTCTTTCAGGCAGAAGTCGAAGAAATTCCCCAGCCTGCCGGCATGTCAGCCGAAGCTGATGCCTTGGCGCGGGCAATTGCGGAAAATTTCAATGACTATGCCGGTATCAATAAAAATATTTCAAAGGAATTGGTCAGCAGTATTTTCGGCATTTCGGATCCCTCGCGGCTCGGCGACACAGTTTCCTCGCATTTTGCTTTTAAAATAGAAGACAAACAGAAACTGCTTGAGACCCTTGATCTGGAAAAGCGTCTCAACCTCCTGCTCAAGCTCATGCAGATGGAAATGGAAGCCTTCCGGATGGATCAGAAGATAAAAGGCAGAGTCAAGGAGCAGGTAGAGAGAACCCAGAAAAATTATTATCTCAATGAGCAGATGCGGGCAATCCGCAAGGAAATGGGCGCGGAGGAAGAACCCGGCTCCGATCTCAAAGAGCTTGAGAAGCGCATCCACCGAAAAAAAATGTCCAAAGAGGCATCGGCAAAAGTGCGCCATGAATTTAAAAAGCTCAAGATGATGACGCCCATGTCCGCAGAAGCAACGGTGGTCAGAAACTATATCGAATGGATCATCAGTCTGCCATGGTATGACAAAAGCAGAATTGCCGATGATCTCAGCGAAGCTGAAAAAATTCTGGATGAAGATCATTTCGGGCTGGAAAAGCCCAAAGAGCGCATTGTTGAATATCTGGCAGTTCAGACCCTGCTCAAGAAAGTCCGGGGGCCCATTCTCTGTCTGGTGGGGCCGCCGGGCGTGGGAAAAACTTCGGTGGCAAAATCAGTGGCCCGGGCAACCGGCAGAAAATTTGTCCGGCTTTCCCTCGGAGGCGTCCGGGACGAAGCTGAAATTCGGGGACACCGCCGCACCTATATCGGCGCAATGCCGGGGAAAATTATACAGTCTCTGAAAAAAGTGGGCGTGAACAATCCGGTTTTCTGTCTTGACGAAGTGGACAAGATGAGCATGGATTTTCGGGGCGATCCCTCGGCTGCGCTGCTTGAAGTCCTTGATCCCGAACAGAATTACAGTTTCAGCGATCATTATCTTGATCTGGATTATGATCTCACCGATATTCTGTTTATCACCACTGCCAATACGCTCCATGCAATTCCCATGCCCCTTCAGGACCGTATGGAGGTGATTCATCTTTCCGGTTATACCGAATATGAAAAACTGAGGATTGCACAGGATTTTCTCATTTCAAAGCAGATTAAGCTTAACGGACTTGAAGGCAGGGACATCCAGTTTTCCGAGAACGCTGTCCGCAGCATTATTCAGGGCTACACACGGGAAGCCGGCGTCAGAAACCTTGAAAGGGAAATAGCGTCCGTCAGCCGGAAAATGGCGCGGGAGATCGTCAAAAACAGAGAACTTGAGACCTTTAAGATCACCCCCAAAACGGTGCATAAGTATCTGGGACCGCCCCGGTTCCGCCACGGTCATATCGAAGAAAAGGATCAGATCGGGATTGTGACCGGATTGGCATGGACCCAGGTCGGCGGGGAACTGCTCTGCATTGAAACCCTTATCATGCCCGGCAAAGGCGATCTGATGATTACCGGCAAATTGGGCGATGTGATGAAGGAATCCGCACAGGCAGCCGTGAGTTATGCCCGTTCCAGAGCCGTGCGTCTGGGACTGGAGCCGGATTTTCATAAGAAAAGCGATATTCATATTCATGTTCCCGAAGGCGCGATTCCCAAAGACGGACCCTCGGCAGGGATTACGATATGTACGTCCATTGTTTCCGCGCTCACCAAAAGGCCGGTACACCGGGACATTGCCATGACCGGCGAAATTACGCTGCGGGGACGGGTGCTGCCCATCGGCGGCTTAAAGGAAAAGCTGCTTGCCGCACACCGTGGCGGCATCAAAACTGTTATTATTTCAAGGGAAAATGAAAAGGATTTGAAAGACATCCCTGTCAGCGTGGCAAAGCAGATCAAAATCATTCCGGTTGACCATATAGATGAAGTGCTGTCATATTCGCTGGTTTTGAATGAGGGGGAAAAGCTTTTCAAAGAAAATGACATGACCATTGAAATGATCCCCACGGAAAAGAAGGTGACAGAACAGCCGGCATCTATAAACTGATTACAGGATTATACAGAATTATACAGGATTTACAGGATTTATAAGATTTTAGGAGTTACGCAGTTGAATTTTTTCGCTGCCGCAGAAATCCCGCCCCCAGCCCCTCCCCAAAGGGGAGGGGAGACGACCCCCCCTCTCCTTCGGAGAGGGGGCCGGGGGGGGTGAGGTCTCTTTCGCAAGGGGCGCAGCTAAAAAAATGGAATCCGTAATTTTTATGCTTGACATGACTTCAGGGAAGTGCTAAAAGATTTTCTTTCAATGAGGGCGGATAGCTCAGCCGGGAGAGCATCGGCCTTACAAGCCGAGGGTCACAGGTTCGATCCCTGTTCCGCCTACCATCGCTGTAAGGATGGTAAAACTCAAAAAATGATATTTCCGGAACACTTATCACCGGTCACTCGTCACTGACCGTTTATTCGGGGGCGTAGTTCAGTTTTGGTTAGAACGCCGGCCTGTCAAGCCGGAGGTCGCGGGTTCAAGTCCCGTCGTCCCCGCCACAAAAAAATAAAGAGTCGTCTGCAAAAGGCGGCTCTTTTTTTTTGCATTAAACTTTCCGTTTTTTCTTCCGCTCTCCATAAATCTGACAGACATTTCCGGCACACTGAAATTCAGCCGGCATTTTTTTATTGATATATTCAAAGGGATATTATAAGATAGTCCCTGTTCGTCGAATATTTCAGACGAACTCTGACCTCCCTTTTTTTTTCGGCACCGGTGCAGAAACAGTTATAAATCTTATCCCTGTCATTGTTTCGGCAGGCTAAACAACCTGAGAGAGCGAAGCGAAGAATCTCGTCTCGGATTGCAAGGATGAAAGTCAGTCAATCATTAAGGAGGAAATATGACAGAAGAAAAGGAAAACATTCAGGAAACAGCGGCAAAAGAAATGAGTAAAGAAGAATTGGACAAACTGATCCGCCGACATGTTTATACCTCGATGGCAGTCGGTCTGATCCCCATACCGCTGGCAGATTTTGCCGGCGTCACTCTGGTACAGATGAATATGCTCAGAGTGCTTGCCAAGAAATACAGCGTGCCGTTCTCCAAGGACATCGTGAAGAATATCCTTTCTTCCCTGATCGGCGGGGCAGTGCCTGCAACGCTGTCTGCCCCCCTGGCAGCAAGCCTGTCCAAACTGGTTCCAGGCATCGGCACAGCAGCCGGCGTTGTCACCATGCCTATCATCGGCGGGGCAACCACGTATGCGGTGGGTAAAGTTTTTGCGCAGCACTTTGCTTCGGGCGGCACCTTCCTGACATTTGATCCTCAGAAAGTAAAGGATTATTATAACGAAATGTTCAAGGAAGGCAGACAGGTCGCCTCAGACATGGGCAAATAACAAAACAGCCCCTCTGCTCTGATCCTGTATAATCCTGTATAATCCTGTACAATCCTGTACCGGAGGGGCTTTTTTTCCGAAAGGAATTCGGATCAATGCAGTATTTACCTTTAGGTTGGATATTGGCTGCGCCGCTGCCGTTCCAACTCATATACTTTGCCGTCAGTATCGTGATCGGCGCGGCAGGCGTCAACAGAAAAATGGGATTCTGGGGCTATCTTTTCTGCTCGGTTCTTTTTTCACCTCTGATCGGACTGATGGTGCTTCTGGCTTCAGATAAAAAACAGGACAGAAACGCAGACAGAACCGCCGCATGAATATTTTCCCCCCTCTCATTGGGAAGAGGGGCCGGGGGGTGAGGACTACAGACGAGGAAAAATGAAAGAATTTTATCAGAAATTCAAGGCAGGTTTACAAAAATATTCTCTTTCAATTGCGGCACCGCTCCTGATCCTTCTGTTCATCGCTGTTTTTTTTATTAAAAATATTGTTATCATTGTTCCCGCGGGTCACGCAGGGGTCTTCTGGAGTCTTTTCTTCGGCGGAACTCGGATAGATCATATCTATTCCGAAGGGATCCATTTCATTCTTCCCTGGGACAAGATGTATGTTTACAATGTGAGGGTACAGGAAGTTTTTTATGAATTTGATGTATTGACGAAAAACGGTCTGAAAATTCACCTCCTTATTTCAATTCGATATCAGCCTGAATATAAGCTTCTGGGGATGCTGCACAAAGGCGTGGGACCCGATTATGTGAATGTTGTGATTATTCCTGAAATTGAAAACGTGCTTAGGGTGCTGATCGGCAAGCTGGATGCCGAAGAAGTTTATACCACCAAACAGGCAATCATTGAAAAGTCTGTGGGAGATGCGGTGGAGCAGATTGCCCAGCGTTATATAAATGTGGATGACGTCATCATCAAACAGATGAAACTCCCGGCGAGTGTTGACAAATCCATAGAGGAAAAGATCAGGGAAAAACACAAGGCTGCCGCGTATGAGTTCAGGCTTGACAAAGAAAAACAGGAAAAAGAACGCCGAATGATTGAGGCAGAGGGATTAAAGATATTTAACCGTGCGCTCACGCCGCAGATACTTCACTGGATGTCAATTCAGGCAACACTGAAACTTGCCGAATCCGACAATGCCAAAACCGTTGTGATCGGTGCCGGAAAAGACGGCGGTATGCCTCTTGTGGGAACCCTTCCTTTGCAGAACTACACAGAGATTATCAATGCAGGACCCGGGTCTGTGACAGAAGCAGGTTCCGATAAAGAAAAAACTTCCGAAACAGAAAAAAGTGATGCGCCAGCGGAAAAACAGACAGAACCCGCCGCTGTGACTTTTGACGAATCTGCTGAAAAACAGCCGGAAACATCGCCGGAAACATCCGAAATTGTTGACAAATCTGCCGAAAAGCAGGCAGAATCGCCCCCGGAACCGCCGAAACCCGCTGAGAAGAAGTAGGGCGGGCAGCTTGCTGCCCACAAGGGTAGCGGGTTCTTCAGTAAAGCGGGTTTCAAACCCGCTCTACAGAGAAGTAGGGATGACAAAGCGGTTTGAAAAGGAAAGAACCGGAATGAATAACGGAATGAATAACAGCGTGGGCAGCCCTGAGCGTAGCCGAAGGGCTCATACCCTAATGCGCGCAGTCCTGAGCGTAGCCGAAGGGCTAACCTTTCTGATCATTTTTTTCCACGCTGCCGGGGTCCATGCCCGACAGGAAAAAACCGGAGACGATATCCGTATCGGTATTGTCGGGACCTCTGCCTATTCCAATTTTTTTCTGGAAGGCGTCACCATGGCAGTGTCGGAAATCAATCTCAAAGGCGGAATTTTGGGTAAAAAAATAAAAACCCTTGTCTATGACGATAAAGACGCCGAGGAGAAAGGAGAAAAGATCGCCGCACAACTGGCAGCCAAAGATGATGTCATCGCTGTGGTGGGACACGGAAATTCCGAAGTTGCCATGACCGCATCCATTATTTATGAGCAGGCAGGCGTCGTTTTTATCACCTACGGGGCGGCAAATCCGGATCTGACAAGATACAAAGGGAACTTTACCTTCCGCAACATTCCCGCAGAAGATGAATTCGGCAGGTCTATGGCAGCGTATGCCCGCCGCATCGGGGCAAAAAAAACCGTCATTTTTTATGAAAGACTGCCGGTTCACAAGGCGCTGGCAGATGTTTTCAAAGAACGGGCAACCGCTTTGGGAATTGAAACCGTTGCAACCCGCTCCTATTTTAACTGGGATACTGAATTTAAAGATGTGATCGCCGAACTGAAAACAGAATACGAGTTTGATTCCGTGCTGATTGCCGGAGGAATGCCTGCTGGAGCCCTGCTCGTCAGACAGTTGCGGGAAATGGGAGCGGATATGCCCATTATGGGCGGCTCTGGGTTAGACACTCCGGACCTCTGGGCAATTGCCGGAAAAGCAGCCGAAAACATTGCGGTTCCCACCACTTTTTATCCCGGTGCCCCGGACAGACTGACCCGTGATTTTGTCAAAGAATTTGAAGCCCGCTACGGATTTGCGCCCGACACCTGGGCCGCGCAGGGATATGATGCCATCTCGGTGCTGGCATATACTGTTGAGAAAAGCGGCTCTGCCGATCCTGCTGTTATTGCCGCGACCCTCAAATTCCTTGAAAACTGGAAAGGGGTTCTCGGCGGATATGCTTTTACGCCCAAAGGAGATATCAGGGACAAAGAAATTTACATCAAACTGATGAAAAACGGAGAGTTCCTTTTTGCAGACACACAACACAAATACGAATCTGACCTGTTCAACTATATCGAAGATTTCACGCTGCTGCTTCCGCTGAAAAAATCCGCCGAAACTCTGGATCCGGGCTTTGCAGCAGACAGCGTTTCTGCGGAGATCGCCGAACAGCTCTTTCTGGGACTCACCGATATTGACCCCCGAACCTGCGAAGCTGTTCCCGAACTGGCAAGTAAATGGACAGCCAGCTCTGGCGGCAGGACTTTTATCTTTGACATGCGCGCTGACGCGGTATGGACAGACGGCAGCCCGGTTACGGCTCATGATGTCCTCTGGGCAATCCGGCGCAATATCCGTCCGGATACAAAATGTCCCGATGCCCGCATGTTGTATATTCTGGAAAATGCCGAAGCCATCCACAAAGGTAAAATCGGGGATGTGTCGGCACTCGGGGTTTTTGTTCCGGATGATTTCACCGTGGTCTTCAGACTTGAAAAGCCTGCGATTTACTTCCCCCTGATGGCGGGGCTTCCGGTTTTCCGTCCTTTGCCCCGGGCCGTTGTCGAAAAACACGGCAGGGAGTGGACAGAACTTGAAAATATTCAGACAGACGGTTCATATATGCCGGTTTTGGAGGAAAAAGGCAGGGGCATATTCCTGAAAAAGAATCCCGCGTATTACGACGCGGCGAATGTTTCCATCCCGGAAGTGCGCTATTATGTGATAACGCAGAGTTCGCTGGGGCTTGCCATGTACGAGAACAACGAATTGGATGTGATGGGAAGCAGTTATCTGAGGCTTCCGTCCGAATCGCTTTCCCGGATAGAAAATGACCCGGCGCTGAAAAAGGAATACACCGAGGTGCCGCATTTCTGCACCTACGGATATGCCTTCAACGTCAGACAGGCACCGGTTGACAACCCGCTGGTGAGAAAAGCGATTTCGGCTGCGATTGACCGAAGGCTGCTGGTGGATGCGGTCATTGACGGCAACGGAGAAGCCGCAACAGTCTGCACGCGTCCCCCGGCATTCGGGGCTGTTGCCCCCGAAGACAGAATCGGTATAGGATTTGACCATGAACAGGCGAAAAAATGGCTGGCTGAGGCTGGCTATCCTGAAGGAAAGGGCTTTCCCGAACTGACGCTTTTATACAGAAAATCCGATTTTCATCAGAAAATGGCAGATGCGGTTCGTCAGATTCTGGAACATCATCTTAATATCAGGATAAAACTTGAAGCGGAAGATGAGGCCGCGTATCAGGCGTTGGCGACCGGGGCCGGGGGAAATCCGCCGCATATTTTCCGAACCGAAATGTGCGCCGGGTATCCTGATGCTGCCGCATGGATGAGCCTTTTCAATCCCGCGGCTCCCCGGTTCAACACGGGCTGGGAAAACAAAGAATTTGCCGAACTCCTTGGCAGGGCAGGAGAAACATCTGATCCGCAGCTGAGAAAAATCGCTTACCGGCGCGCCGAAGAGATACTGTGCGAAGAAGACGCGGTTGCGATTCCGGTTTATTTTGAAATATATCACTGTATGACCAAGCCCCGCATAAAAGGATGGTATCACAATCCCTTGGGAGGACAGCATATCCGCAACTGGTCTTTTGAAGAAAAAAAATAACCCGTAACCGTAGGGGCAGCCCCCCGTGGCAGCCCTCGTTTCGGGGTAAACATGCAGGGTAAGCACAGGGGCTTACCCCTACGGCTTTGCGAGAAACTTTTTTTATCTCTCGCAAAGCACACGTAGGGGCTGCCCCCCCGTGGCTGCCCTTTGCTATAACGATATGTCCGTGTTCCGGCACAGGGTAAGCACAGGGGCTTACCCCTACGGCTTTGCGGTAAACTGAAAAAAAAGGAATTGTCTGATTTTATGCTTTGGCCGATGAAAAAAATATTGCCGGCGGTTTTGTTTTTTATAATCGTCAATGTTGCCGGGTTCCTGCTGCTGGCACCCTCATCTCCCCTCAATGTGAAAAAGCAGGTGATTTATATCGCTGTCGCAGGTCCCGTGAGCGGCGCTTATTCCGCAAACGGCGAAGAAATGCGCCGGGGAATCGGCTTATATCTTGACAGAATCCGTCGGGACAGCTTCTTTTCGGATAAAAAAACAGAACTGCTCATATATGACGACAGAGACAGACAGACTGCCATAAAAATCGCCGCTCAGATTGCCGATGAGAACAAAGTCCTTCTGGTCATCGGGCATTACGGCAGCGCGGAATCTGTAGCAGCAGGGACCATCTACAAAAAAACAGGTATCCCTGCGATCACCGCCTCTGCCACAGCCGAATCCGTTACCCTTGAAAATGACTGGTATTTCAGAACGGTCCCGGACAACCGCTTCATGGGGACTTTTATCGCAAATTATATGAAAAAAGCCCTGGACAGAACAACCGTCAGCATGATCTGGGATGACAGCGAATACGGGGCAACTCTTGCCCGGAATTTCAAATCCGAGGCAGTGAAATTAGGATTTGGCATCAAAAACGAATGGAAAATTGACACCGAAAGCAGAGAGGCAAAGCGGCAGTTGAAAAATATCGTGGGCTGGCTCCGGTCCGCGGATGACCCGGGAATGATTTTCTGCGGTGCCGGCGCGGCTACGGGCGTGGATTTTTCCGGCGCATTAAGGTATCCGGGAACGGATTTTCCCCTCATCGGCGCAGATTCCTTTTCAACGCCGGCGTTTATCAGCCGATTCAACGCATTGCCCCGGGAACAGGAATCCCCCGGATATTATTCGGAAGGCATTTATGCTGTTGCGCCCTTTATCCCTGATATGGCAGGCAAAAGAGCCGATGATTTCCGAGAAATGTTTTTTAAAAAATACGGCGCAGAACCTTCATGGATTGCCGCCTGCTATTATGATGCCGTAAAAGTTGCGCTTGAAGCGGTTAAAAGAGCCGAGATTGCCGGGCAGGACCTGCGGGAGGACCGCCGGAAAGTCAGAGACGCGCTGGCCCGGTTTGACAGCCCCGGTGTTGCCGTTTCCGGTGTTGCCGGCGATATTTACTTTGACAAAGACAGAAATGCCGTCGCGCCTTTGGTTGCGGGAGTCTGGCAGAAGCAGATGTTTCTCCCGGCATTCCGGCAATATGTGAATATTGCCGACGCCGGGGCACCGGCAAAAAACACGCTGTCGGTGTCTGAGCCTGTCTATCCTGTCGGAGAACTGAAGATCGGCAAACAGGTTTTCTCCGAAACGCAGGTGGTGTATGCGGGAATTGATATCAATAAAATTTACAATCTCAATATTGCGGAAGGCACTTATACCGCCGATTTTTTTCTCTGGTTCCGTTTTCAGGGAAGTTTTGACGATTCCCGTATTGTATTTACAAATGCGGTGAATCCGGTCAGATTGGACAGTCCTTTCGTTGTCTCCCCTGCCGAAACAAAGGAAGAATTTATTGCGGGAGCGAATGTCAGGGTCCGTTCATACCGGGTGATCGCAGATTTTAAAAATAATTTTGACGCGGCTTTCTATCCGTTTGACCGGCAGTCCGTAAAGATTTGTTTCCGCCACGCAGACCTGCCCGGTACAAAACTGATTTACGTCCCTGATCTTCCGAGTTTTCCGCCGGCGGCATATCATAAAGACGGCACCGGAAAAGCCTCCGCGCAGGATGCTGAGAGAGCGTCTGCGTCTCGGCTCACAGAACCCCTTTCCGGATGGCGCATTGCTGACACCGTTCTGTATCAGGACAGCATGGAAGTTCCGGGTTCGGAGCCTGCGGCAGCCTCCTATTGCCGGATGGTTGCGGTATCCCATATCCTTCGCGACAGCCCGACCTCTCTTTTTTTTAAAAATTTCTTTCCGCTGATCGCTGTTTTCATTCTGTTATATGCGGCTTATCTGATACGGCCTGAAAAACTGTCCGCGGCCATGCTGATATGCGCCGCCTCACTGGCGACAGCGGCAGGGGTGCATTACTCGCTCCGGGGTACGGGCTTCCGGATGATGACATACACGGTTTATGCGGGATATATATCGGCAGGTCTGGCAACTCTTGTCTCGGTTGCCGCTGACAGGATGCACAGACAGAACGCTGCCGGAAAAGTCCGTTTTCTCATTTGCGGGGGAAAAGTGCTGCATATTATGCTGGTATGTGCTGTTGCCGTGACGGTCGCATGGCTGTATTGGCAGACACAGAAGTAGCAACTGTAGAACGGGTTTGCCTATTTTCAGCTTTGTCCCGTTTTACTGTAACGCAACTGTAGAACGGGTTTGTCTGTTTTTAGCCGGGCCGTTTTACTGATTTCCTCTGTAAAACGGGTTTGTCTGTTTTCAGCCGGGCCGTTTTACTGCGAATAAGGAGCAAACAAAATGAAAAATTTCAAAATTACGGCGGCTGTGATGACAATGCTTTTCTTCTGCACGGTACTGCCTGCTGCCGAAGAAAACCCGAAACCCGCGGCCGCGGAAAAATCCGAAAAAAAAGCCCAACTGCATCTTCTGAGCAATGAGGAACTGCTCAAACAGGCAGAATCTGTTTTCACAGAGGCGCATCATGCGTTTCTCGCTCAACTGCGCGGGCTGTCCGAAAATGAAATATTTTTTGAGCGGGCAAGGAAAAAAGCCGAAACTGCCGTCATTCCCGAAGAAAAACCCCCGGCAGACCCGAAGATGTCCCCTGCCGATGCCGCCAAGATGATGCTGGATCACACCCTGAAACGGGCTGACGCCCTCAAATCACGGCTTGAACTGGTTGGCGGAGAAAAGACATCTGCGGATCAGCTTATCGCTCAGATTGAGGCGGCGCAGTCCGCTGCCGCGGCCATGAACGAGGCGCTCGGGCGGCTGGAAGGCTTTCAGTTGGAAATCAGCCTGCGTATCGGAGACAAAACCCTTCTGCCCCAGTCTGTCCCCGATATCCTGAGCAAAAAGAATCTTGAATATCAGCGGAAAGAACTGAGCCGATGGGAGACTGCCCTCAAGGTAAAGGCGCAGGCAGCGCAGAAGGAACTTGAACAGACCGTTTTACGCATTGAGGATGCGAAAAAATCGCTGATCGAAGCCGAGTCTTACCATAATGCTGCCAAAGCAACGCATTCGCAGGAACTCAAACGCCGGGCTGTGGAACAGGAATATTCGGGAAAGACTCCGGAAAAACTGGCAGCGGAAATTTCCGAATTGCTGGAAGAGCATTTATGGCTCAGCACAACGCTCAATCTGTCTTACAAACGCTTTGCCGCCCGAAAAGAGGAAATGCTCGCTGCTGCCAAGGATATAGAATCGCTTGCCGCGCCTGATGCTGCAAAACTTGCCGCAGCGCGCCCCGAAGAGACCCGCGAGGCAGCCGCCGCGGCTGAAGAACTGATTGCCTATCATAACAAAAGGATTGAAAAATTCGAAGCGATGCGTTCAGCGCTGGAATCGCTGGTAAAATACGGGGAAGCCCTTGAGGGAGATGCGACAGTCCTCAGCAGCCATATTTTCAAAATGCGGGTGATTGCAAAGCTTTTGGACGATATGACAGGACAGGGAAAAATCGGAAAAGACGCGGTTCCGAAAGAAAGCACATCACAAGCCCTGTCTGATGCTGAAAAAGCACTCTCGGAAAAGATGTCTGACGCGGGGGCTGTGATTCAGAAAGCAAAAGAACAGACGGCTCGGAATGAAGAAGAGATCGGAAAATCCCAAGCCGCGCTCAAAGACACGCAGGAGCGGCTGGAAAATCTGAAAAAAGCATCCGAGTCTGTCGCGGAGGCCCAGCAATGGGAAGCCGGGAACAAAGACCGGACCGCCGAGCAGATTTTGCAGAATTTTCAGGATGGTGAGCAGGAATTAAAGAAAAGTCAGCTTGAGCTTCAAACCCGTCGCGAAGAATTTGAAAAAGTTGAGGCTGAACTGAAAGCCGCGCAGATGAAATCGGATTCTTTGAAAGACCCTCTGGTGCGTCTGGCTCAGGACGAGTCTTTTGAAGAAAAAACAAATATTTTGAAAAAACTGTACGAATTTGCCGGATTGGAACTGCCCAAGCCGGAAACGAAGCCTGCGGCACCGGTTACTTCCGCCGACGCCAAGCCCCCGGAGCCGGAAAAAGTCTCGGAACAGGCGGAAAAAAAGGCGGAGGAAAAGGAGGATAAGGAAAAGGAGGATAAAAAGGAAAAGGAGGATAAAAAGGAAAAAAAGCAGGAAAAAAAAGAAAACCCCGGGGCCAAAAACTATGAGAACATGCTGGCTGCCAGGGTGAGGATTATTGAAGAACAGCAGAAATGCCGCAACGAACTGGTCCGGGTGCAAAACACGGTCAGCGGGAAAATCGAACAGTTTCTGACGCTGATAAGCGAAACCAAAAAGCTGGCGCTTCAGAATCATGCCAATGCTGTGGAATTGAAAAAGCGTCTGGGGCGGGGTCAGTTAAGCGGCATTGAAATTCCCGATGGGATCACCGAAGCCCTGAAACAGGATGCGATTGCCCGATTGGAAACCGAAGCTGCCAAATATATGAATGATCTGGTTTCTGTCCGTCAGGAAATGCAAAGCCTGGGCAAAGAAGATGAGACCCTCAAAGAAACCCTGACATTGCTCACCGAAATCCAGAATATGCTGGGAAAACGTGGCGATACGCTTAACGAGTTGCAGAAAATCGAGGAGGATATGCGCCGCAGCCGTGCCGATCTTTCCAAAACAGAACTTGCATCGCTTGAGCAGGAAGCGGTCCGGCGCATGGAAGCACGGGACGAGGCAGCGGAATATTTTCTCAGTTTTGTCCCTTCGGAACGGGCGCGCAACCTGACCGAACTTCTGAAAGCCTATTATCTGGAACTGACGGAAGCAGAAATGAAGCAGAATAATTTCAGGGAGCGCAAAGACAGAACCGAGCGTCTGATCCGGCTGACAGAGGAAGCAAAAGCTGTTATTTCCAAACTGATACCGGTGCTGAGAAAACAGGCGGAAGTGCTTGAAATTGAAAAAGAAGAAGAATGGATCAAAATCCGGGCAAGGCTGATGCCTGACAAAGCACAGGAAATTCTGAAGCATTTTGAGACCAAAACCGGGCGCCGGCTTTCAATGCCGGCAAAAATAGCGGAGGAACAGCGGGCTGAGGAAATTTCCCGTGCTGCCGATCTGCTTTTTGACCGCCATATTCAGGTGATGGCGGCAGGCAAGTGGATCGGGCTGTTTGAGGAAAGACTTTCGCCTTCGGGCATGAATGCGGAAATCGGCGTTTATCAGGATCAGATGGGGCAGCTGAAGGCGGCTGATCTGACCGTTTGGCGCAGAGTCCGATTTATTTCAGGTCATTCGCCGGAAGAGCTTCAACTGCTGCCTGAGGCGGAAAAGCCCAAGACAAAAAAAGACAGACGCCGCTTTCTGAGCGGCGAAATCGGCGTTCTCCGGGCAGAGCGTTACGAGATACTGACCCGGCAGTGCGGCACAGTGCTGATAAAATTGGCGGTTGTTTTTCTGGGTGCCGTACTGCTCAACGCACTGATCAATTTTCTGGTTCGCCGCGCCGGGAACCGGGCGCGGCAATCCTCAGCCCGCAAGACAATAACGGGCATTCTGCCCCTGTTGCGGACTCTTCTGGTGTTTGCGGTCTGGAGCATTGCGGTTATTGCGGCAGCGAATATTTGCGGCTTCAATGTGGGTGCGGTTCTGGCGGGTCTGGGAATCGGCGGGCTTGCCATTGCCATGGCATCAAAGGAAACCCTGGCTGACATCATCGGCGGGATCAGCATTTTTGTCTCCAAATCCTTCAGCGTGGGCGATCTGATTATGTTCAAAGGAGAAAAGGCAGTAGTGGAGGATATCGGGCTGCAATATACGCGTCTGAAACCCAATGCCAGCGATTTTCTGATAACTGTGCCAAACTCGAAACTGACACAGAGCGAATTGGTGAATGTGTCTGCTGCGGAGGGATTTTTTGTGAATATTGACATACCCCTGTCAGTTTTCAACACCGAAGAGCGGATCCGTGCAGCTGTGAAACTGCTGCCGGATATTATCGGCAAACACGAGGGCGTCAGATTCAAGAATGCCAGATTTGCCGGCTTTGCCAATTATGCTTTTGTTATTTCAATGCGTTATGTTATCAAGGATTACGGTATGCGTCACACGTTGCGGACAGCCATACATACTGAAATTGTGAGACAGTTTCAGGAGAATCATATAGAGTTTGCGACAGTGCCGGTTCCGGTTTCCGGTATGAAACGGTAG
>JFJP01038077.1_pt1 | contig 20462 bp, 18 predicted proteins | sample 431651 | NCBI WGS metagenome assembly JFJP01 (sample SAMN02602958, study PRJNA72255) | Microbial mat metagenome, whole genome shotgun sequencing project. | biome: fresh water; feature: sink hole; material: water; isolation source: purple microbial (photo- and chemosynthetic) mats found in...
CCGTATTAAATCAAAAAAAATAATGCTATGAAAAAAAAATGGAGAGGGATAATATTTGTAATGCTATTAATCGTAGGTTCATGTTCCAAAGATTCGGTAACACCTACAAAAATGGCAGCAAAGATTGATGGAAAGAGCTGGTCAGCAGCTTTTACAGCTAATACTTTAGCAAGTGATGTCATTGTTATAACCGGAACTTCTGCGTTAAGTGGAATCTTTGCCATCACAATCCATGGAACTACTGCTAGTACATATGAATTAGGCATTGGGAAGTTGGAATGCACAGCTACATATAAAGCAAGTACCCTATCAACTGATTTGGATATTTATGAGAGTACTGCCGGAAAGGTTGTTTTAACAAAAATTGACAGGGTGAATAAAAAGATATCCGGAACCTTTCAGTTTACAATGTTTAAACCAATAGCCGATATTATTTCAGTTTCTAATGGTACTTTTAATGATATAACTTTTACTGAATTATAAAATATAAATAAGAGCTTACAAACGTTAAGAAGAGGAAGAATATAGTTAAACTATTACTTCCTCTCTTTTGTTTTTATACTTTTTCAAAGAAGCATTTTAATATTTATTGCTCGAACTAATACGTTTTTTTTTATATTAGTAAAAACTAATTTTTTATTTCGTGAGGATTTTAATTTTAAACTATTAACTAATTATTACAATATGAAACAAAAATTTTATCTTCTTCTGATTTTATTTATTGCTTTTTCCTCCTTATCAGCCCAAAACAACGCCGATTGGGTAAATTTATTCAATGGCAAAGACCTTTCGGGATGGATACAAAGAGGGGGTACAGCAAAATACACAATTGAAAATGAGACCATTGTTGGTACAACTGTTCCAAACTCACCTAATAGCTTTTTATGCACTGCCATGGACTACAGCGATTTTATTCTTGAATTGGAATTATTTGTTGATACATCCATGAATTCAGGTATTCAATTTAGAAGTTTAACCAAACCTGAATATCAAAATGGGCGGGTTCACGGGTATCAAATGGAAATTGATCCTGCCAAACGGGCTTGGAGTGGCGGTATATATGACGAAGGACGACGAGGTTGGTTATATACGCTTGAAAGTAATCCCGAAGGTAAAACTGCATTTAAAAATAATCAGTGGAATAAGTATCGGATTGAAGCGATTGGAAATAATATTAAAACTTGGGTAAACGATATTCCAACGGCCAACATTATAGATAATCTTACTTCATCGGGATTTATTGCTTTACAGGTTCATAGTGTCAATTCCAAAAAGCCTTGGACCATTGGAACTCAGGTAAAATGGAAGAATATTCGAATTTTAACCAAAAATCTGGAAGCAAACAGAAAAAAGGATAAAAATGAAATTGTACAGTTAAACTATATTCCAAATACTATTTCAGATTTTGAAAAAAAGCAGGGATGGAAACTTTTGTTCGATGGTAATTCAACCAATGGATGGCGGGGTTCCTATAAGACTTCATTCCCTGAAAAAGGTTGGGAGGTAAGAGATGGAATACTTTCGGTATTAGCTTCTTCAGGAGCTGAATCTACCAATGGTGGAGATATTGTAACTGTTGATGAATACGGAGACTTTGAATTAACATTACAGTTTAAAATTACCGAAGGTGCAAATAGCGGAGTTAAGTATTATGTAACTGAAAGTGAAAAAAATAAAGGTTCTGCAATTGGGTTGGAATATCAAATTTTAGACGATGCCCGTCACCCAGATGCCAAAATGGGACGTGATGGAAACCGCACTATTTCGTCGCTATACGATCTTATTCCATCAAAAGGCAAACGCCCAAATGCGATTGGCGAATGGAACACCGCCCGTATAGTATCAAAAAACAATCATGTGGAGCATTGGCTTAATGGATTTAAAGTTGTTGAATATGAACGGGGAAGTAAAGAGTTCCGGGATTTGGTTGCAATAAGTAAATATAAAATTTGGCCGGCGTTTGGTGAAGCTCCTAAGGGCCGTATTTTATTGCAAGATCACGGAAACAATGTTTCTTTTAGAAATATTAAAATTCGTAATTTATAACTATCTAATTATTTAATTATTTAAAGAAATTCTAAAACATGGAAAACAGAAGGGATTTTATTCGGAAAGCTACTGCTGGTGCTGCCGGGATCACTATAGGAGGTTCTTTGTTGGGCCAATCAGCCAAAAGTTATAGTCGTATTTTGGGATCAAATAATAAAGTAAGAGTTGGTGTGGTTGGTTTTTCTGACCGGTTTAAAAGCACTTTATTGCCTTGTTTCCTTGATCATTCAACAGAATTGAACTTCGAAATGGTTGCGCTGAGCGATATTTGGAGTGTTCGTCGTGACGAAGGAAAAGCATACATTAAGGAAAAAGCTGGATGGGATCTTGCTCTTTGTCGTAATAATGAGGAATTGTACGACCGAAAGGATATCGATGCTGTAATCATAAGCACTTCCGATTTTCAGCATGCACTTCATTTGGTCGAAGCTGCAAAAGCTAAGAAAGATGCCTATGTTGAAAAGCCTTTTGCTGAGACACTGGATGATGCTAAAGCTGCTCTTAAAGCGTGCAAAGAAAATGGAATCATTGTTCAAATTGGTTCGCAGCGGAGAAGTGGAGCTAACTATATTGCTGCAAACGAGTATATCAACTCCGGTAAATTTGGTGAAATAAAAATGGTTGAAATGAGCTGGAATGTAAACCAGCCAGGTCGTTGGAGACGTCCTGCCTTAGTAGCTAAAATTCGCGAACAGGATACCGATTGGAAAAGGTTTTTGTTGAATCGTCCGTTTGAAGCCTGGGATCCACGAAAATATCTCGAATATCGCTTGTTCTGGCCATATTCCTCCGGAATACCTGGTCAATGGATGTGTCATCAAATCGATACTGTTCATTGGTTTACTGGTTTGGCCCATCCTAGAAGTGTAGCTGCCAATGGAGGTATTTATCAATGGAATGATGGCAGAACAAATGCCGATACACTTACTGCTGTTTTCGATTATGGTCCTTTGAACGATAAAAGCAAAGGTTTTCAGGTAGTATATTCTTCGCGGTTTAGCAATTCAGCCGGTGGTACCAAAGAATTATATTATTCAAACGGAGGTATGCTGAATCTCGACACCAACAAAGTAACTCCTGAAGGAGGACTTCGTGCCGGAGAAGCCGCTGCTATGAATTTGAAACCAAATTTACTGGAAGAATATAGTCTTCCTGAAATTAAAGTTGAAACCAGCGCTAATACCAGTGGTGATAGCATGACTTCGGGGCATATGCGTAATTGGATGGAATGTGTGTTGTCGAAAAAATTAACCCATGCTCCTGTAGAAGCTGGGTTTAACCATTCTATTGCTTGTGTTATGGCGAATGCAGCCTATAGAACCGGAATGCGCACTACCTTTGACGAAGCCACTCAGCAGGTAATGGCTGGCGATAAAGTTTTTAAATATTAAGAATTTAATAATAATGCGGCGGGAATATATTCTTGCCGCATTATTCTTCACTTTTTTACCTCAAATTTATTATGAGAACCTCACTTTTATTTAGTTTATTTATTTTGTTTTCAGGTATTTCTATTTGTCAGACGTCAAAAGTAAGTTCCAAGGGCATTTCGATAATACCAGTTGAAAAAGAGCGAAAAGTAGATATTTATTTTGATGGAAAAATCTTTACATCCTATATCTATCCTTCATCAATTGAAAAACCGGTACTCTATCCTATAAAAACATCTACTGATATTATTGTTACCCGCGGTTTTCCGATCGAACCACGACCTGGTGAACGAGTGGATCACCCCCACCATATTGGATGGTGGTTTAATTATGGTGATGTGAATGGACTCGACTTTTGGAATAACTCTTATGCTATACCGGAAGCGGAAAAGCCTCGCTATGGCAGTATTGAACAGGTTAAAGTGCTTAGTGCTGAAAGCGGTTCTTCTGAAGGAAAGCTCAAAGTGGAATGTAAATGGGTTAATAATAAGAAAGAAGCTTTACTTACAGAGATTACCACATTTATTTTTTCGGGAGATAACCTTACCAGGAGAATTATTAAGACCACTCAGCTTACTGCCGTAAATGGCGATGTAACTTTTGGTGACAACAAGGAAGGAATGTGTGCTATTCGGGTTGCCCGGGAATTTGAAGCCCCAACTAATAAACCGGAAGTTTTTACAGATGCTTCCGGCAAGCCAACTACTGTTGCAGCTTTAAATAACGAAGGGGTGAATGGTACTTATAAAAGCAGCAACGGAAAAGAAAAGGATGCTGTTTGGGGTACCCGCGCTGAATGGGTTAGTCTTTCGGCAGTTAAAAACAACGAATCTATTTCTATTTGTATACTGGATCATCCTAAAAACCCTGGATTTCCAGGTTATTGGCATGCTCGCGGTTACGGCCTGTTTTCGATTAATAATATAGGGGCTAAAGTGTATAATCCTTCCGAAACCGAAAATAAGATAGTATTAAAGAAGGGAGATTCGGTTCTTTTTAAGCACATGTTACTTATTAGAACAGGCGGTTTTATAAAAGAAGACGAATTGAAAAAGGAATCAGTACTATTTGAAAAATACTGATAAGAGGATAGAAAAATGTAGCAATTTTGCTACATTTTTCCTCCATAAATATAATTTTCGAGATCCTTAATCGTAGAATCTTGTTGTTGAATTATAAAATTTACCACATCCCCAATTGATATAATCCCAATCACCTTATCCTTGTCGCAAACAGGTATATGCCGTATTCTTTTATTGGTCATAATTGCCATACAATCATTAATACTGGTATCAGAACTAATATTGTAAACTGCTTTAGTCATAAAGTCGCCTACTTTAGTTTCCTTTGAAGTATATCCTTTCAGAATTATCTTTCGGGCGTAGTCTCTCTCGGTAAACATCCCAAGCAACCGGTCATTTTCGATTACCATTACAGCTCCAATATCTTTTTCGGCCATTTTTTGAAGTGCTTCAAAAACTGTATTCTCTGGTAATACAGAATAGAAATCGAACCCCTTTTTATTTAAAATATCCCGAACTTTAACCATAACATTTAATTTAATTTGTTTAAAATACACTGTTTGTATTGCTCTGTAATTACCAAATTTACATCAAGTTTTTAATAATTCCATGTGTCGATGTATTATATTGTAATTTCAATGGAGAAAAATCTGAACAGATAGAACTATTTTCAACCAATAATTATCCGCTATATTTGTGTTTTTTCAGATGCAGCAAGAATTACCAATATACCAAATCCGTAAGGATATTCAACGGGTTCTCCTCAGCTCAAATCAATTAATTCTTCATGCACCAACTGGTTCAGGAAAGTCTACACTTGTTCCACAGTTTTTAATGGATGATGTTTTAAACCCGCTCCAAACAGTTATTGTATTGCAGCCACGTAGAATAGCCGCACGGTTATTAGCTACATTTATTGCTCAAGACCGGAACACCTTACTTGGTAACGAAGTTGGATATCAGGTTCGCCTGGAAGGAATGCAAAGCGCTTCCACAAGAATTCTATTTATTACCGAAGGCATACTTTTAAATCAGCTTCTTCGTAACAGTTTATTATCGAATGTTGGGGCAATTATTTTTGATGAATTTCATGAAAGGCATTTGGAAACTGATTTGAGTTTGAGCCTGGCATTGCAACTCCAGCAAAATTTTCGCCCCGATTTGAAATTGGTAGTAATGTCGGCAACCATGGAAATTGAGAAGGTAAAGAAATTTTTACCACAAAGTTTGGTACTCGAGACCACCGGACGTATTTATCCGGTTACAATTCAATATTACAAACCTAAGCCATATGAACCTATTTGGGAGTTTGCTGCTCTTCAGCTTGAGAAAGCGCTAACTTATTTTACGGAAGGTTCTGCATTGGTTTTTATGCCTGGTGCTTTTGAAATTCGTAAAACAATCGATGCCATTCAAAAAAGGAGCAATCTGCAGCAATTTCAAATTTGCCCTTTATGCAGTTCATTGCCAAAGAGTGAACAAGACAAAGCCTTATCATCGGAAGGGAGAAAAATTATTGTTACAACAAATATTGCCGAAACTTCCGTTACATTACCCGGAATACGATTGGTTATTGACAGCGGTCTTGCAAAAATTGCGCGGTTTGACTCCCGTCGCGGAATTAATACCTTGTTTACAGAGCCCATTAGTCGCATGTCGGCCGATCAGCGTGCAGGACGGGCGGGGAGAATTGCTCCCGGGATTTGTATCCGCTTATGGGGCGATTTCGATCATGCTCATCGTATCGAAAGCAATCAACCTGAAATACACCGAATCGATTTATCCGAAGCAATTCTTGGAATTATTGCCTCTGGCACTATACAGCTAAGTAGTTTCCCATGGATTGACCCTCCTGCAGCTTTGGCTGTTGAGAAATCACTTTCCTTATTAAAATTGCTAGGGGCACTCGATAAAGACGGAAATATTACCCAAACGGGAAAATATATGGCCAGTTTAAATGTTCATCCCCGTTTTGGACGAATGTTGGTACAAGCCGATCGGCTAAATTGCCTTGCCGAAGCATCAGTATTAGTTGCTATTTCTCAATCGAATGGCTTCATTTCAGGTTCAAATAATCCTGCTGTCGCTCAGGAGCGGATTGATTTATTTGGGCATTCTGGTTCAGATCTGTTATTCGACTTGAATGCATGGTTATGGGCAGGGAATAGCAATTTTAAGCAAACTGAGTGTTCACGCCTGGGGATAAATGCGCATAACGCCCGTCAGATTGGTCAATTGGCTATTCAAATTCTTCATAAGGCAAGCAGCTTTTCTAAGGATAATCATAAGCTTCCTCAACAAAGAATTTCGGCAGAAGAGGAAATAAACCTGCGAAAATGTATCCTTACTGGTTTTGTCGATTGTTTAGCAGTTCGTCATAAAATGAATTCTCCCACTTGCCAAATGATGTATGGTAGAAGCGGGCAACTCCATCCGGAAAGTACTGTTCAACAAGCAAAACTGATGGTGGTTAACGAATTGGAAGAAACAAAAGCTCCCAATGGGGTAAAGCTTTCGTTTAGAAAGGTTACCGAGGTTGATCCCGATTGGCTTGCTGAAATTGGAATCAACGAATACAAAAAAGTAATTAGTTATAGATTTGATTTGGATACTAAACGCGCTGTGCAACAAACAGAGTATTGTATTCAAGATCTAGTGCTTGAACGGCAATTTGCTGATATTCCGGATCACGATAAAGCTTCTGAAATAATTACAGAAGCTATTTTGGATGGGAAAATTGACTTTCCTCAATGGAATGAGGATGTGGAATATTTTGTACGTCGAGTTAATTTTGCTTCGAAGCATGCTCCACATTACGAAATTCCTGCTATCGACAATGAAGCTAAGGAATTTATAATTCAACAGGCTGTATATAGGTGTCGATCTGCAAAAGATGTTTTAAAAGCTAACGTTTGGCCGGTATTAAAAGCTTGGTTAAGTTATGAGCAGTATGAAGCTGTGAATTATATTGCTCCTGAATTTTTTGAACTGCCGCACCGGAAAAAGCCGGTGAAACTAAGGTATGATGATAAGGGAGAGGTAATACTTTCTGAAACTATTCAGGCGTTGTACGATTGTCCGTTGCCTATTACTGTTGCTGAAGGAAAGGTCCAGGTTGTTTTTGAATTATTGGCGCCAAGCAGGCGACCGGTACAAATAACGCGCGATCTTGAGTATTTTTGGAAAAATTCCTATCTGGAAATCAGGAAAGAATTAAAAGGACGATACCCTAAACATGAGTGGCGATGAGCTTATGAATTGGAAAGACGATCTGGCATTTTGGGTATATGAAAACTAATCACCCCCAAGCATAACTTTCGATATATAATCAAAGTCCGAGATATTATCATAAAATTCAGTGAGATGATTCACAATGTTTTTTCGATTGACAGGAGTTAATAATGGGGAGGTATTAAAATTTTTTATGATTAGATTCTTATTTGCCTTTAGAGTGTCAATCGCCGCTAACAGGTGTTCTTTCGAAATATTTTTGCCCATATAATTTCTTTCGGGTTTAACCCCTTTCTTAAATGGTACCGTTGGACTTTTATATGGAATGGCTATAATCCCGCACATATCGAAATCAAAAGGGATTGGAGTCATTTTAAAGCCAGGGTCTGTTGCTATAATTTCAACGTTATGTAAAAGAGAAACTGACCAATCCTGGTTGATCATCATAAACTGAAACAAGCACATTAAGGCATATTGATATTGATCAAGGTGTTGAGGGTATATGTATTTTACATCCAGACTGGAGCCGTTTAGTCTGGCAGCTAAATCATTGGGGTTTTCAATAAAAAAAGTATAGTTTATTACATCGGGAAATGTTTTGCTTAAATCGACATAACGAATTCGCGCTAACCTGGTTTTGAAACTTTTTTCGGTTAAGAGGTTGTATGCCTTATAAATCAGATACTCTTGAATTACATATTGCTCGAAAGCAGAATCGTTGTTTTGACAATGCGTAACAATCTTTACTTTATTATGCCCTTCGAATGCAGTTCCGGATGTTTCCTGGTTATCGAAATGAATTCTTAGTGGAGGAAAGTCACAGATATTAGGAAATTTACGAAAATGTCCCCTTTTTGACAATTCTATATGAAAAGTATCAACGATTTTATTATCCGAGAAAAACTTTAAGATTGACGGATATTTAACTTTTTCTGAAACTCCTCCTGCCAAAAGAGAATCAACATATAATTCCAGTTGAATATCTAAGGTATTTTCTGAACAAAATAAGCCAACACATTTTTCTGGTTTTTCCTGAGAATAAATACTATTTAACTGAGAAAAAATAAAAACTAATAGCAAAAACCGTTTTTTCATTCTAAAACTTTTATATAAAACTCGTTCAGCAGCATTTACCCTTTTAAAAGTAGTAATTTTTTCGGATTCGAAAAATTTGATCTGCTCTAATTTTCAATAATTTGTTTAATTAATCTTAATGCAAAACAAACAATATTTAGAATAAAATTAAACAAAAAACTTTGCCTGTTGTTTGACATATTTTGAATGATGATTTAAATATGATTAAAAAAATACTAATTGCCAACCGTGGGGAAATTGCTATTCGAATTATGCGTTCTTGTCGCGAAATGGGTATTTCAACAGTAGCTGTATATTCCGAAGCCGACCGCACTTCGATGCATGTTCGTTATGCCGACGAGGCTTATTATATAGGACCTTCTCCTTCGTCTGAGAGCTATTTAAAGATGGATACCATTCTGGAAGTTGCAAAAAAATCAGGAGCCGATGCTATCCATCCAGGATATGGTTTTTTATCGGAAAATGCTGAATTTGCAAAACAATGCGGAAAGCATGGGGTAATATTTATTGGCCCCTCTCCAAATGCTATCGCAACCATGGGCGATAAAATTACCGCCCGGCAGACAATGATAAATGCTGGTGTTCCTGTTGTTCCCGGAACCAAGAAAAAAATTGCTACGCTTGCCGAAGCAAAGATTATTATGGAGGAAATTGGCTTGCCAATTATGGTAAAGGCCTCTGCTGGTGGTGGAGGAAAGGGGATGCGACTGGTGCATACTGCCGAAGAGCTTTCAAATTCTTTGAAAGCTGCCCAGTCAGAAGCTCGTACAGCTTTTGGTGACGACTCAGTTTATATCGAAAAGTATATTGAATCGCCTCATCATATCGAATTTCAGGTGCTGGGCGATAAATACGGTAATATTATACACCTCTGTGAACGCGAATGCTCTATTCAAAGACGGCATCAAAAAGTGATTGAAGAAACTCCTTCTCCCATACTTACCCCACAGTTACGCGACGAAATGGGTAAGAGTGCCGTGGCAGCTGCCAAATCGGTTAATTACGAAGGAGTTGGTACTATCGAGTTTTTAGTAGATGCTAACTTAAATTATTTCTTCCTCGAAATGAATACCCGTTTGCAGGTTGAGCACCCTATAACTGAGCGTGTTGTTGGAGTAGACCTTGTAAAAGAGCAGATTCGGGTGGCGAATGGCGATCCGATATCTTATAAGCAAGAAGATATTCGTCAATTGGGCCATGCCATGGAGTGCCGTATTTATGCGGAAGACCCGGATAATAATTTTATGCCTAGCCCGGGGCTGGTGAGGCATATTACCGAACCAACCGGCTTGGGCGTTCGTACCGATGGATATGTTTATAAAGGATACGAAATTCCTATATATTACGATCCAATGATTTCAAAACTGATAGTTTGGGGACGGACACGATCGGGAGCAATAGACCGCATGAAGAGGGCACTTTCTGAATATAAAATTTCTGGGGTCAGGACTTCTATTCGATTTCTCCAAAATATCATGACAAATAAAGCTTTTAATGATGGAATATACGATACCCATTTCATCGAAAATGAAATGAAACAGTTAATGGAGGATCATGCCCCCTGTGATTCAAACTGTGAGGATATTGCCATTATCACGGCCTTTCTCGATTATCTTGAAAAAATTTCCACAATGGAAAGCCCAATCGAATCTTCTGAAATGCAAAGCGGTTGGAAACAGTATGGACGAAGATCGAATTTGATGCGTTTATAAACAAATTTATACATGGAATTAGATATAAAGCTTAATAAAAGAATAGCGAAAGTAAAACTTATAAAGCGCGATCAGGATAATGTTACTGTACAGGTAGATAATAAAGAGTACACTTTAGATATTCGCATGGTCGAAGAGCATGTATATTCGGTTCTTCACAACGGTAAATCGAACAATGTAGAAATTATTCCCGGCGAAAATCTTAAAAAGTATTATGTAAATACCCTTTACAAAAATTACGACCTTGAGATTATAGATGCCGAGAGTCGATATATGCAGAATCGCAATATAAAGGACATAGCCGGTGAACTAAATATTATTTCAACGCCTATGCCCGGAAAAATTGTTCGGATACCGGTTAAAGTTGGCCAAAAGGTAACAGCAGATGATACGTTAATTGTAGTATCGGCAATGAAAATGGAAAGCGAATACAAAGCCGGACGCGACGCCGTTATTAAAAAAATTCTTGTGAAGGAAGGCGAAACAGTTAAAGGGCATCAACACCTATTGCTATTAGAGTAATTATTAATGAATCAATTGAATACTATACATATGAACCTCGAAGACAAATATAAAATTTATACCGAAAAGTGCCTCCAGGCCGAATTAGGGGGAGGAGAAGATAAAATTACCAAACAGCACGCCGATGGGAAAAAGACAGCACGCGAACGTATCATCGATTTATTAGATCCGGGTTCATTCGTCGAGCTCGATAAACTTGTGGTTCACAGAGCCACTGATTTTGGAATGGCAGATAATAAAATTCCAGGTGATGGTATGGTTACCGGATATGGTAAAATTGATAATCGAACTATATTTGTTTTTGCTCAGGACTTTACCGTTTTTGGTGGGACTATGAGTCGTGCAAATGCTGATAAAGTTTTGAAGGTAATGGAAATGGCCATGAAAATGGGAGCACCTGTTATTGGGTTGAACGATTCCGGAGGAGCCCGCATTCAGGAAGGGGTGCAGAGCCTGGCAGGTTATGCCGATATTTTCCGTTTAAATGTAAAGGCTTCGGGAGTTATTCCTCAAATTTCGGCTATTCTGGGACCTTGTGCTGGTGGTGCTGTATATTCTCCTGCCTTAACAGACTTTATTCTGATGGTGAAGGAAAAGAGTTATATGTTTGTAACCGGCCCCGATGTTATTAAAGCAGTTACCCACGAAGAGGTTACAAAGGAAGATTTAGGCGGAGCTTTTACCCATAATTCGCAAAGTGGAGTAGCTCATCTAATGGCGGATGGTGATGAACAAGCCATGATGATGATTCGTGAACTGATTGGTTTTTTGCCCTCCAATAATCTAGAAGATCCTCCACTCAAACCTATTACGGATGAAGTTACCCGGGAAGATGAAAAACTTCATACCCTGATTCCGGTAGATCCGAATAAGCCATACGATATGAAAGAGCTTATTTTGAGTGTGGTGGATAATAATAATTTTCTGGAGATTCAACCTCATTTTGCGCAAAATATTATTGTTGGTTTTGGTAGGATAGGAGGGAGAAGCGTTGGTTTTGTTGCCAACCAGCCTAATGTTTTGGCAGGAGTACTCGATATAAATTCATCTGTGAAAGCTGCCCGTTTTGTGCGTTTTTGCGATGCTTTCAATATTCCTATTGTTACATTTGTGGATGTACCGGGATTTTTACCGGGATCAGCTCAGGAATTGGGTGGTATTATCAAACATGGTGCTAAATTATTATATGCTTTTACGGAGGCAACCGTTCCAAAGATTACCATTATTACCCGAAAAGCATACGGTGGGGCTTACGATGTAATGTCGAGCAAACATATTGGGGCAGATATAAATTATGCTTTCCCAATGGCCGAAATTGCTGTTATGGGTCCCGAGGGAGCAGTAAATATTATCCATCGGAGTAAATTAAAAAATGAAAAGGAACGGTTGCAAAAAGTAGAGGAATACCGCGATACTTTTGCAAATCCATATCGTGCTGCCGAGTTGGGGTATATCGACGAAATTATAATGCCGGTTAAAACCAGGTTTAAAATACATCAGGCATTGGAATTAACACGAACTAAATCTGTTTCCAATCCGCCACGAAAACATGGGAATATTCCGCTGTAAATTGTTATTCTGTTATTTCTAATTGATTTCCTTCGGGATCTAAAATTACACTTTCGTAAAAACCATCGCCGGTAACTCTCGGGTTGCCTGCGATGGTAAATCCGTCTTTCCGAAATTGGTTCGTTAATATATCAACCTGTTCCCTGGAGCCTACTGAAATTGCGATATGTACCCATCCTAAAGATATCGACGGGTAAGCAGATTCAATTCCGGGTTTGTGCATGATCTCAATCCTGCCGCCACTCTCAAACGATAAAAAATAAGAGGTGAACTGCTTTATTGGGTTGTGATATTTTTCAGAAGCCTTGGCATGAAAGTAAGAACAATAAAAATCTTTTGTCCTTTCCAAATCCTTTACCCATATGGCGATATGATCTATCCGCATTTTTTATTTATTATCTGTTTTATTTAACTTACTACTTGAGACTTACAACTTACTACTAAATACACACAACTATTTCAATTCCATCACAAAATCATTCATATAGTACCCATTGCCAATATCGATGTCTTCGGTTTTTATTATTTTGAAACCTTTATGTTCATAGAATCCTATTGCCGGGTTATCACGATTAACATTCAACAATAAGCTTTTATTATCGGCTTTTCGAAACCTGTTTATAACCTCATCCATCAAAGCCTTTCCAGCACCAGTTCCCTGCGATTCGGGCAATACATATATCTTATGAAGTTTGGCACTGCCGGTTTGGTTGTAATTTAATTCATATGCGGCATACCCAAAATATTCATCCCCCGATTTTACCAGAATGTACTGGTGCCTTTTCACTTCGACCTGTTCTTTAATTGCAGGGATACTATACATCCATTCGAGCATATAGCTTATCTGCTCCGACGAAAGAATGTCTTTAAATGTATGTGGCCAGGTACGGTGTGCCAAAGAGTTAATAATTGGAAAGTGCGATTCTTCTGCGTCTACAATTGTTATCATTTGTTTATGGATATTCTGCAAAAATAGAATATATTGCATTTAAAACGTTAGACACCACCTTTTAATTAAGATGTGAGTTCAGATAATAGTTGGATTCTTTAATTTCTGGAATGATATTTGACAAATACTTTCCACTTTTGACCGAAATAGCTCTTGTATTAATTTGTTTAAAAAATACAATGCATCAACTAGCCAAATACCTGTTGCCATTATTCTGCTTGTTATTTCTTCCTGATTTAAATTACGGGCAAACTCAAACAACAGATTCAAGTACCATTGTTTTAAAAGCAATCAATTGTCAACATTCGAATTATGTTTATTTGTCATATACATCAGGTAATGAGGTTTTTAACAAGCTTTTCGGAGAAAGGGTTGATATTAGTTCTTCTGTAACAAAAACTTTTCGAATTAAGATTTCAAACCCGCTTATTTTCAATGTATATGGAAGATATCTTCAGGGAATAACAGGTATTTTATTACCGGGGGATTCTATTACCATTAATTTGGATTTTACTTCGCTAGATAGTTGTAAATACAAATTTGAAGGAAATTCTGCTTCCTTGTGTGATTATTATACATCCTTCTGGAGAGATTCAAGTGGATACCGTTTTAGACGTATTTTAAATGCATCACCTTCAAAGGACTATTTACCAATATTTGCTCAGTTTGAAGATTATTACCGCTATAGACTAAATTATTTTGATAAATATGTTCTCTCAAATGATTTACCTGATTGGTTTATATCGTACGAAATGGAAAATATTTTATATGAAGTGTATTCGCATATGTTACGATTAATTCATTTAAACAATACGAATAATTTTCCAAAATTGTATGCAAATCCTGAGCTGTTGTTGTGGTTTCGCGATGTACCGGTTGATAATCTAAAAGCTTTAAGCAACGATCAGTATTTTAATTTTTTATGGCAATATTTTTTATGGAAAAACAAAATTTTCTGGATATTGGGTTCGGAACAAAAAGTTCAATTAAACTGGATACCTAAAATAATGCCCGCTGTGAAAGCTGAATTAAAAGATGCAACACAGGAATGGTTTATTACGAAAATGCTGGTTAATTATTATAGCAAATTTAACCTGTCCGGTGTCGATTCAGTTTATGCAAGTTTCAAACCTGAAATAAAAGATCCACAAAACATTAAGTTGTTGGAAGAGGCTAGAGAGAAAGCGATTTTTCTTAAGAATCAACGGTTTTCAAAATCGGCTAAAATAGGAAACAAAGCTCCTGGCTTTTATCTCAAAGATACCTTGAATAAAGTATATTCAATTCAAAACTTTAAAGGTAAATGGACGCTTATAAGTTTTTGCAATTCAAGCCTTGATTCAAAAACAGATTCCATTTTTGAATTTTATAATGCACTATCGACCAGTGATAAATCAAATATTCAATTCGTGAATATCTATAAGTCTTCTGATTCTTTTTTGTTGAAAAATAATCAAAATAAAAAGTTGGGAGTTGAAACTCATTTGTTTTGCAAAGGAAACTGGGCGGAGATTCTTACAGATCAGTATGGCCTGGAAGGATTTCCCTATTTTGTTTTGGTAAATCCGGACGGTTTTATACAATATTCAAAGCCCTATATTTTTTCAGAAGCCTTTCATGTTTTTCAAAACGAGCTAATATCCAAATCTAATGAGAACAATTAAACTATTTTTTATTCTGATTTTCGCGAGTTTTTCGCTTCAAGCCGCCACTCACGATAGCATAATGATTGATAAGTCGAACTATCAAATGTATCTGGATTTAAGCAGGCAATATTACAAAGAGTATCGGTACAAGCAAGCATTAAACCTCCTGGAGCAATTATACAGGTATGATTCTACGAACATTCAGATTACAAATCAATTGGGGGAATTATATGTTGGGCTAAACAGCAAAAAAAACGCGCTATTCTATCTTGGTAAAACACTTAGACAGGATTCATTAAATCTCTTTGCTTTGATCGCTTCAGGAGATATTTATTTACGAAATGGGGACCCGGGAGTAGCTCAGGCTTATTATTTTCAGGTAATAAATTACGTGGATAGTAATAACTACTACGCTTATAAGCAAATTGCCAACAGCTATTACGGCATGGGATATGAAATGTATGGATTTGCACTGGAGTTTTATAATAAAGCAGTCAATTGTAATCCATACGATATTGCATCTTTTTCAAGGATTGGAAATATTTATAATGTTTTTGACCATTACCGGCAGGCCGATTCTATTTGCACTGTAGGCCTGAAAAACGATACACTTAATTCTTCGTTGTTAAATATTAAGGCCTATGCGCTTTATAATATGAAGATTTATAGTGAGGCTGCAGCCAATTTTGACCTTGTGTTGCAAAAAGGCGATACCATTCCTTTTAATCTGAAGTACAGTGGTCTTTCCTACTTCAATCTGAACGATTACCCAAAAGCCCTGTTTTTTCTCGAACGTTGTATTGTTTACGATTCGACAGATTTTGATCCTTACATCGTTTTAGGTCAAATTTGTCTTCAGATGAATGATTGGGAGAAAGGCTTAACATATTTGAATAAAGCAGAAAAACTGCATTATCCTCCCCCACGCAAATCGGCCGAAATATTTAAAGCTATGGCTGGAATATATAACGAACAGAAAGAATGGAATAAAGCAATTGAATGCTTCCAGCAAGCCTACAAAATGAATCCCGACGATAAAACATTAATCTGTAAACTTGCCTATCAATACGACTTCTTAAAGCAGAAAGACAAAGCTATTGCCTTGTATACGCAACTTATTGCTACAGCCGATTCTTCAATTTATGTGGAAGAGGTTAAGCTGGCCAAAAGCCGGTTAAAGCGCTTGAAAACAAATAAGTAGCTCTTCAGGATATTTTTATTGATCTGCTTTTTACTAGCGGTTTTCAATTGGTTTTATCTCTTATTAAACCGGATTAGCAAAGATTTCCAGTACCTATCAATCAATCTTTTCAAATTCATTGATATTCGTCTGCAATATTTATAAAAGCTAATTTAACATTGAAATGAACTTCCTGATATTAATATGCATTCTTGTGTATTATCTATAATTATATTTGTACGGATGCAAGCATAAAATTTTAATAATTCTATAATATTCTATTTTTATGAAAAGGGGATTTGCGAGCGATAATAATTCAGGTGTTCATCCTGACATATTAAAAGCAATAGGTAATGCAAACAACGGACATTGTGTTGGATATGGCGATGATTCATATACCATTGAAGCAAAGGAAACTTTTAAATCGATTTTTGGCGAGCAGTCCGAAGCATTTTTTGTTTTTCTGGGAACGGGAGCCAATGTATTAGGATTAAAAGCCATTACACAATCGTACAATTCAATTATTTGTGCAAACACTGCCCATATAAATGTGGATGAATGCAGTGCTCCTGAAAAATTTACCGGTTGCAAACTTATTCCGGTTAACACCAATACTGGTAAGTTAACAGTTGATTCAATCAAAGAACAACTTCATGGTTTTGGATTCGAGCATCATGCTCAACCCAAGGTAATTTCAATTACCCAGGCAACTGAGATGGGGACAGTCTATTCCATACAGGAAATTAAGGAAATGAGCGATTTTGCTCATTCTTTTGGTTTATTGGTGCATATGGATGGCGCCCGTATTGCAAATGCCGCTGTCAGCCTAAATGCAGGGTTTGCCGAAATAGTTAAAAATACAGGAATTGATGTTCTTTCATTTGGCGGAACTAAAAATGGAATGATGTATGGAGAAGCAATTGTTTTTTTGAAACCGGGATTAGCTGAGAATTTTAAATATATCCGCAAGCAGGGAATGCAACTGGCTTCTAAAATGAGGTATATTTCTGCACAGTTTAATGCCTATTTTCATAACGACCTTTGGAAAATGAATGCCTCCCATGCTAATAATATGGCGAAGCTTTTAGTCGAAAGTGTTAAGGATATCCCCCAAATTAAAGTTACTCAGGATGTCCAGGCTAATGGCGTATTTGCCATTATTCCCAAAGATATCATCCTATCGCTCCAAAACGAATTTTTCTTTTATGTATGGAACGAATTTACCGGCGAAGTTCGTTGGATGACTTCCTGGGATACTACTACGGAGGACATTGAAAATTTTGTTAAAGCTATAAAAAAACACATAGGATAAAACATTCAGCTATTTTATAGCGTTATCAAAAAATTATTAAGATATTAATACATTCAAATATTTATATATATGGGTAGGAACTTGATGAAGGTATTAATCTTATGTTTTGGGTGTCTCTTCGGTTTGTTTACTGGGCCATCCTGTACAAGTGATCCTCAAGGATTAGAAGGTATTGATTCGGTCTGTTTCGAAACTCAGATTCAACCATTGTTAAAAAGCAGTTGTGGCAATTGCCATAGCGGTTCAAACCCAGAAGAAGGTTATAGTTTTGATACTTACGATGAAATACTTTCTTCTGTTGAACCTGGAAATGCCAGAAAAAGTAAACTATACCAGGCAATAACTGCTGTGTGGATGCCAAATTTAATGCCTCCGGACCAGCCTCTTTCGGTTGAAGATAGAACGCTTATTAAAGTTTGGATTGAACAGGGAGCAAAAAATACTATTTGTTCATCAAATTTTCCCGGCAATCCGGATGTTCCAGGATTAATTTACAATACAGATACCATATGTTTTAATTTGGATATATTGCCGTTGTTGTCTTCCAGTTGCGGAAAATCTGGTTGTCATGATGCTATAACAGCCGAAGAAGATATAGTAATTAGCAATTATAAGAACATTGGGCAAAACACAAAATTGGTAAAAGCTGGGAATTATTCCGAAAGTAAGCTTTATAAAGTTCTGGTTGATAATGGAGACGACCGAATGCCACCTTCGCCTGAGAATCCTCTCAGTCAGGATCAAATAAACAAAATTAAAAAATGGATTTCTGAGGGCGCTTTAAACAGTAATTGCATGCTTGCAATTTGCGATACGGCTGGTATCATTTCTTTTGCGAACCAGGTATGGCCGTTTATTCAAAATAATTGTGCTGGATGCCATCCTGCCTCTGGAACGACAAATGGTGTAAGTTTGGGAAATTACTCCCAGGTTAAAAATAGTGCCACTTCAATACGAAATAACATGCCGGTTTTATTGGGAGTTATTCAACAAAAATCAGGTTTTAAATCAATGCCTCCAAGCGGTAAACCCGATAACTGTAATATTGCTATTTTAGAAAAATGGATTTACCAGGGAATGGCAAATAACTAATATTAAGTCGTTTTCTTACAAACCTTAAATTCTGAGTAATATGTCGAAATTGAAAATTGCTTTTGGAATTACAGCATTTGCAATATTTACAGCTTGCTATTACGACAATGAAGAGTATTTATATGGTAAACCGGGTTCGGGTAATTGTGCCGATACTACCGAGTATACTTTTTCGGTTGGCGTAAAACCTATTTTGGAAAAGTATTGTATTACCTGCCACAGTAATGCTTCTGCTGCATCAATGGGTGGTTCAATTAAGCTCCAGGATTATGCCGATGTTAAAATAAAAGCGGCTAATGGTAGTTTGCTGGGTTCAATTTCTCATTCAGGAAGCTATTCTCAAATGCCTAAAGGAAGGGAAAAAATGAACGATTGTAATATTATTGTAATCAAAAAATGGATAAATGAAGGAATACCTAACAACTAAGTACTATATTTGAAATTCAACTAACCGCTAACTATAATTATCATGAAGAAGCTTTTCTGGGTTTTTGCAACCAGTTTGTTAGGTTTTATGTTTTTAATTTCATGTAAAAGCGCGAACGAATCATTGTCAAAAGAAGTTTATTTTGCTGATTCAACATCCATTGTTACTAATAGCTCTCCTCAAGTTTCAAACATTAAAAACCCGGAAAACAACGAATCTCGTAAAGTTATCCGTAGGGCTGAGTTTAAGCTGAAAGTAAAAAATGTGGAGCAATCAATTCTTAAGTTAGAAAATATTGCAAGATCGCTTGGCGGATTTATTGAGTATTCTAATATTCAAGCTTTAGAAAGCAATACTGCTACTGCAAAAATTTCAGAAGATACTTTACTTCAGATTGTAGAATATGGGGTTGAAGGAAACATTATATTAAGGGTGCCATCCTCAAGTTTCGACAGTTCGATAAATAAGGTTCAGCAGATAGCTTTATTTCTTAATTATCGGCGTACTTCTAACGAAGATATAAGTTTTCAATATAAAGCAAATGAACTAAAATCGCAAGCTTCGCAAAAATCTCAAAGGCGAGTTGAAGATGCTTCTGGTCGTGGTAAAAAGTTGGACGATATTGTAAATGCTGAACAAACCGCTGCTCTATTAGCCGAAAATGCTATTGATAAGCAGATTTCAAATCTCGAAATGCAGCGAAAAGTTGATTTTAGCTCTATAACAGTCGATTTATACCAGGCCCATACTATTTATAAAGAACGTATTGTAAATTATAGCGTTGACGATTATCAACCAGGCATAATTGAACGTGCCGGTAGGGCATTAAGAAGCGGATGGAACGGACTGGTCTCTTTTTTAATTTTTCTGTTGAATATTTGGCCTTTGTTGATTACTGCTATTGTTGTATTTATAATCCTGAAAGGATTTAAAATAAGATTTATTTCATCCAAAAAAGGACAAAATAACTAATTGGTTCTAGGTGAAATGTAACCTTACCTTTGAAAAGTATTACTGTCCATAAGTAATTGAAAATATTTTAATTGTCTTATTATTTGGTTTTATTATATCATTTAAACTATGAAAAAAACTATAATCCTGACAGGACTTATATTGTTCAGTTTTTCTGCTTTTGCTCAACAGGTTAATCCGGTAAAAATAAATCCGGAGTTACTTTCAAAACACTGGAAGGCAAAATGGATTTTACCTTCGGGAACAAGTCTTTA
>JFJP01038004.1_pt1 | contig 20461 bp, 19 predicted proteins | sample 431651 | NCBI WGS metagenome assembly JFJP01 (sample SAMN02602958, study PRJNA72255) | Microbial mat metagenome, whole genome shotgun sequencing project. | biome: fresh water; feature: sink hole; material: water; isolation source: purple microbial (photo- and chemosynthetic) mats found in...
AAAAGAAGCGGATTAATTAATTACCACCAGTTTCCTGATTTTTTGTTGCTGGTTGCACCAAAAACGGTAGTAATAGATACCAGGGGCTAGATTGAGTTTTTTTAGGTTTATGGGTTCTATGTATTTTTCAGAACAGCGAATTTCATTTTCAATGATTTTTTTCACCACATCTCCCCTTGAATCAAACAACGAAAGGTTAACCAATCCTGGAGCATTCAATTTAAAAGCGAAATAACTTATTTCGTTTGCCGGGTTCGGATAAACCATCTCTTCCACTATAGGGAATGGCTCAACAACGGGTACACCAATGGCGGTAACATCAATTAAAGCGGTCCAGATGCTTAGCCCCAATCCTTCTCCCTCAGAGATATACTGGGTCCAAATTGGACGGACAATATTGTTATAAGCGGTTATGTTGTTGTAATCACCTATAAATATATCATTAATTGGATAAAAAGGTTTTTCGCTGATCTGGAAATTGGTAAAAGTATCGCCGCCATCTTTCGAAAGGGCCATATAAACATCAGTATAATTATCGGTATAATTCCTTCGGTCATAAAAAACAAAGTATAAATTGCCATTGGCTTGATCAATGGTCATCCAAGTAAAAAACTGATAGTTTTGAGTAGTATCGTCATTTACCCTTTTAGCACGGCTCCAGGTGTTTCCACCATCAGTTGACTTGGCTAACCAAACGTCGGTATTGGATTCGCCGTTTCGTTGGTCGGTCCAGTTAACATATATAGTTCCTCTATAAGTTGATTGGCTCGTATCACAGCAAGTTATTGGTAGTCCATTGCAGCGTGCTATTCCAGGAATGCGATAATCCCATCCTCCAGGTTGATCAGAAACCATAATGTCCTCATCGAGCCAGGTTTCGCCTTGGTCGGTAGAACGGTCAAAGTATATATTATTGTTGTTAGCCCAAGCCACATAAACATCGCCATTAGGTCCCACGGCAGGAACGGCGCCTTCAGTAGTTTGGTCACTATCCCTACAATCGCCCGAAAAATGGTTTATTTGTTTGGGAGTACTCCATGTTTCAGCCTGATCCAATGATTTGCTGAAAAGAATGTTACTTTTCATGGAAGGACTACTAGTACCATATTCATCGAACTGTGTCCAGGTAACATAAATTGCACCGGTATTAAAATCGATAGTAGCCCATTGTTTATCCTGTGCTTTGGTTCCATTGAGGCCAATGAAAGATCCATTATTCCAGGTAACTCCATTATCAAGACTCTTTTGGCAGACTATCCGGTCGATAAAGATTCCAATAGAAGGCCTCGATAAATGGAAAAAGTAAAATATCCCATTTCTATCTGAAACTACGGTTGGGTCACCCCAAACACCATATGTCGATTTCAGAAAATCATACTTCCAAGTAAGGCCTCCATCATGGGAATAGCAATATTGCTTAAGGTTAGCTCCAGCCACAATGATTTCAGGATTGAAATAATTAAGACATATAGTGGGTTCTTGAGGACTGTTTATATTAGAAATCATTATGTTTTGATGCTGCCCAAAAACAGTATTTTGGATATATAATGTAATGCATATAAGAACTATCGATCTCATAAAAATAGTTTTATAATAGCTAATGTATAAAGTTACAAACAATTACATTTGTGGCAATCAATAAAGGACCGGATTTTGACGAAAGCTTCAACACCAGTTTTTTATGATAAAATTTAGCTATTGAATTAATTTAAGTTGAGATGTTAGCAAACCGTTTTTTTAAATGGATTTTCTGGATTCTGCTTTTCATTTTAATCCTTATTGGTTTACTTTTCGGAGCCACAAAAGTGATAGAGCAAAAAGTGGTTAAAAAAGCCATTGAAGAACTGAATAAGGAATTTAAGGTTCCCATTTATGTGGATGAGGTGAATTTCTCCATCTTAAAAAAGTTCCCTTATGCCACCATGCAATTCAAAAACTTAACTATTCTTTCGGCTAGCAATTTACGAAGGGGCGACTTTACTGGTATCAAGTCCGACACCTTACTTTGGATAGGTGAATTATATATGGCTTTTAAATTATCGAGCCTAAGGCAGGATAGAATTGAACTTAACCGGGCTTATGCCGATGAGGTTTTGATTAATCTGTTGGTGGATAAAAAGGGGGCATCAAATTATGATGTGTTTAATCAAGTTACGGATAATGAAAAAACAGATTCCAACAGTGTCCAATTTTTAATGGAGCTGGTGGAACTGAAACAGGTAAGCATCTGTTATAACAACCAGTTTAAAGAAGTTTCGGCCTCTTTTAACATCCCATACTACAAATTAAAAGGGGAGTTTTACAAAGAACAGTATTCGGTGAGCACAACCGGAAACCTGCTTTTGGAGGAAGTGCATCAAGGATTCTTGGATTTTAAACCCAAAGCACCAGCCAATGTCAAAATGAATTTTGATATCAACAACCAACAAATTACCCTTAAACAGGCAACACTTAAGACTTTGGGATTGGAATTTCAATTAACTGGTACTATTAAAACGGGTGAAAAAATGGTACTCGATTTAAAAATGGCCGGCGATAACATTGATTTACAGAAAACAAACCAATGGATTCAATTGGAAGCATTGCAAAAATACCACATCCAAGGATTATTGAATTTTAAAGCTATAATTAAAGGCCAGGTAAATGAAAAAACTTCACCTCAAATCGCCATCAACTATAGTGTTTCCAAAGCTAAACTGAAAAATAAGAAAACGGCTGCAACCATTTCCGGACTTGCTTTTACAGGAAAGTACTCCAATGGAGCTTTGCGGAATGCCCGCTCTTCAAACATAGAACTGAAGGGGTTGAATTTTATGTTTGGAAAAAGCTCGTTTCAGGGCTCATTATTGGTGTCAAATTTTGAGCATCCCACCATCGATCTCCAATCGAAAGTAACCATGCAAGTGGAAGATTTGATTGGTTTTTTGCCTGCAAATTCCGGGTTGAAAAGCACGGGGACCATTGTTGGGGCGCTTTCCTCGCAAGGGCAAATTAATCTTGATTCCCTTACCACATCGCTTATTTTTCAGAGGCTGAATAACACCGGAACCCTTACTTTAACTGATATTAGCTATGAAAATACCGACAAAAATTTTAAATTCAGCAACCTAATAGCTAACCTAAGTTTGGTAAACCAGAATTTACAGATACGGGATTTAACGGCTCATGTTCAAAACACAACTTGTTCCGGCAATGCTTCCATCCATAATATTTTCACCCTTATTGAACCCACCACTGAGCCACTTAAAGTAGAAGCCGATATGCAGTTAGGCGAATTGGATTATAAAGATCTGGATTTTTTATTTGTAACCAGCGATACCAACGGTTCCAATTTCGAAATGAACTTTACTTCACGAATTACAGCCCGAAAATATACTCAGGATGCTTTTGTGGCAACTAATTTAAGCGGTTTGCTTTTTTATTCAAAGTCCGTTGTAACTGTTCCCGAATTGACTTTTCAAAGTATTGGGGGCAAGTCATCGTTAGCTGTAGCTTACGATTTTACGCACGAAACCATCTCTAAACTGTCCGTTTCCGGCTGGGTTAGTTCGGTTAATATGAATCAGCTCTTTCAAAACTTCAACAATTTTGGACAGGATTTTATTACCGATAAAAACATAAATGGGCAACTTAGTAGCCAATTCAAGCTAAAAATGAATTATGTAAAAGGAATCCCCAGTGCCTCCTCGCTTGAATATACTGGGCATGTAAAGATTGACGACGGAAGGTTGCAACACTTTGAACCCATCAAAGAATTAGCTACATTTATTGATGTATCGGAATTGGAAGATATTAAGTTTTCTACCCTTGAAAACGACTTGCTCATAAGCAACAGCCGTATTCAAGTGCCAAGAATGGAAATCAATAGCAGTGCGTTTGATATTGCTTTATCGGGAGAGCACAATTTTTCCGGAAATTACGAATATCATTTACAACTCTATATGTCTGATTTGCTTTTTGGCAAATCAAAAAAAACCAAGGAACAGAAATCGGAATTTGGTGTGGTTTACGATGATGGATCAAATAGGAGCAAGTTGTATTTAGTTGTCAGTAATAAAGAAAATGATTTCAAAGTGAGCATCGATAAAGCCGCGTTAAAAGCGAATATTAAATTAGGGGGCAACGAAGAAAAAAAGGAACTCAAAAAAGCGTTAAAGACAGAATTTGGCTGGTTTAAAAATGATTCAACCTTAACAAAACCAGAACCGAAAAAGGAGAAGAAAACAGAATTTACCATTGAATGGGACGAAGAATAATAATAAACGGAACTATACCGCCGTTTAGAACTAAGTAAAAATTAAGCAAATGAATTTTTATTCTCAAAAACGAAAATGGAAACTCGCCCTTTTTTTTGTGGCTATAGTTATTGGTGTATTGTCATTGTCCTATACCCGGCAGTTGGTTGAGAAAATGAAAGTTGAGGAAAACAAACGGATGGTGCTTTGGGCTGAGGCCACCCGGTATTTGGCCAATAACGAAGACTTAGGACAGAATATTAATTTTTATTTAAATGTAATCACCAACAATACTACCATTCCGGTAATATTAACCGATGGAAACGACAGTATCATTACTTCTCTAAACCTAAAAAAAGATAAAGAAAAAGATTTAAAGTATCAGGCAAGAATGGTTGAACACATGAAAAGTCAACAGGAGCCTATTGAAATTCTTTTTTTAGACGGAGGTAAAAACATAATTTATTACGAAGATTCATCCATTTTAAGACAATTGGCCATTTATCCTTATGTCCAATTAGGAATTATTTCCCTTTTTATTTTAATCTCTTATCTGGCATTCAGCTCATCACGCAAGGCTGAACAAAACAGGGTTTGGGTAGGAATGTCGAAAGAAACAGCCCATCAATTGGGTACACCCATTTCGTCGCTTATGGCATGGGTTGAAATTTTAGAACAGAACGAACAGAACAAAGAATATATTCATGAAATTTCAAAAGATGTAAACCGATTGGAAATGATTGCCGACAGGTTTTCAAAAATAGGTTCGGTGCCGGAGCTTCCGCTCAACGATTTGCGGAAAACACTCGAAGCAGCCGTAGATTATATGAAAACCCGCACTTCGAAAAACATTCAATTTAACATTCATTACAATACTGAAGGCGAGGTAATCCTGCCTTTGAACAAATCACTCTTTTATTGGGTAATCGAAAATTTGGTAAAAAATTCGGTTGATGCCATGGAAGGCAAAGGAAGCATCACCATTTACTTAGTTGAAAACCATAAGGAAGCCTCCATTGAAATTACCGATACCGGAAAAGGAATACCCAAAGGAAAACATAAAACCATTTTTAATCCGGGCTACACCTCCAAAGACCGGGGTTGGGGATTAGGGCTATCGTTGGCCAAACGTATTATTGAAAATTACCATGGAGGAAAAATATTTGTGATGAACTCCGAGATGGATAAAGGCACCACATTCAAGATAACGCTGCCAAAATAATTGGATCCCTCTGTAAATTTATATGCTGGTCAGGAACCCGAGGAATTAATTTGCGCTTCCTAAGCCTTATAACCATTGGGATTTCTAGAATTACAACTCATTAGTAATTAATTTAATTATTATCACAATTTCATTTGGATAACACCACAAATACCTATAAATTTGCGCGCTAAATTTTTTATTTAGCATTTAGTTTATACTTTTGCAGGTATTTTAAAATAAACCACAATGGATTTGAGTATTCCATTTCAAGGGTTAAAAGAGGGTAACCATCAATACCAGTTTAGTATTGGCAATAAGTTCTTTGAAGCATTTCCCGAAGGGGATGTTCACCAGGGTAAGTTGGAAGTATCGGTAGAATTAACGAAACGCTCCACCGGATTGGAAACATGGTTTTCCATTCACGGTAAAGTGATTGTTGCCTGCGACCGATGCCTCGATGACTTGGAAATGGACATTGATTACGAAGGGAAACTTTTTTTTGAATTTGGTGAAGAAACCGTTGAGGTAACTGATGAGTTGATTATGATATCGGCCAATCAGAATTCATTAGAACTGGATCAATACATATATGAATTTATTGTTTTAAGTTTACCCATTCAAAAGTTTCATCCCAACGATGCTAAGGGTAAAACCTTGTGCAATAGAGAAATGCTCGACAAACTGAATAAATTATACCGGAACAACGAAGAAGACGAGATAGTGGATCCCCGATGGGATAAATTGAAAGATTTAATTAATTAATTTAAAGCGATTGAAAAATGGCACATCCTAAGCACAAACACTCAAAAACCAGGAGAGATAAAAGAAGAACTCACGACAAAGCGATAGCACCAACTTTGGCAAAATGTTCTAACTGTGGTTCAGCAACAAAGTATCATCACGTATGCCCAGAGTGTGGCTTTTATCGTGGAAAACTAGCTATTGAAAAAGTAGTAGCAGCATAACCTTTTTTGTTAATTCAATACAACTCACATGAGAATAGGATTGGATGTTATGGGGGGCGATTTTGCACCGGAAGCTACGGTTTTAGGTGCTATTTTAGCCAGTAAAACGTTACCTGCCGAGGTACAATTGGTGCTTATTGGTGATCAGGAAAAGATTCTGAAAATATTGGCCCGTGAAAAATTCGATGCCAACCGTTTTGAGATCATTCATACCACAGAAAGTATTGAAATGGGTGAAAACCCAGCCAAAGCTTTCAGTGCTAAACCAAATTCAAGTATAGCAATTGGTTTTACCATGCTGTATAAGAAAAAGCTCGATGGTTTTGCCAGTGCTGGTAATACCGGCGCCATGCTGGTAGCTACCATGTACACCATAAAAGCAATACCGGGCGTAATTAGGCCTTGTATCTCAACAGAATTACCCCAATATACCAATCGATCGGCATTATTGCTCGATGTGGGTATAAACCCTGATTGCCGTCCTGATGTGCTTTTTCAGTATGGAAGAATAGGTTCGGTTTATGCTAATAGGGTTTTTGGAATTGAAAATCCTAAAGTTGCATTGTTAAATATTGGCGAAGAAGAGAAAAAAGGAAATTTGGTTGTAAAAAGTGCTTACGACTTGATGAAAGACAACACCGAATTTAATTTTATAGGAAATATAGAAGGAAATCAGTTGTTTGGAAACTGTCCGGCCGATGTAGTAGTTTGCGACGGTTTTACCGGTAACGTGGTTTTAAAAGAAGCAGAAGGGTTCTATCATATTGCCAAAGAACTCAAATTAAACGAAGCTTTTTTTGAAAAATTTAATTTCGAAAATTATGGAGGTACTCCTGTTTTAGGAGTAAATTCGACGGTTATCATAGGTCATGGGGTATCAAATGACAAAGCAATTTGTGCCATGATACTTAAAACAAGAGATGTAATTAATTCTCAGGTAACTGAAAAATTAATTGAAATTTATAAGTAATGTCTAAAATTAAAGCAGCGATTACCGGTGTAGGTTCTTATATTCCCGAGTACATTCTTGATAACCATGAACTAAGCAAAATAGTTGATACAACTGATGAATGGATTATGACACGGGTGGGCATCCGTGAACGAAGAATTCTTAAAGAAAAAGGGAAAGGTTCGTCATTTATGGGTTCAAGGGCTGTTAAGCAATTGCTCGAAAAAACAAAAACAGCTCCCGATGAGGTAGATTTGTTAATCTGTGCCACCGTTACTCCTGATATGCCATTCCCAGCAACAGCTAATATTATAGCCGATAAAGTAGGTATTAAAAACGGTTTCCACTTTGATATAAATGCAGGGTGTTCTGGCTTTGTTTATTCTTTAATTACTGCAGCTAAGTTTATTGAATCAGGACAATACAAAAAAGTAATTGTAGTAGGTGCTGAAAAAATGTCATCGATTACGAATTACGAAGATCGTACCACATGCGCTTTATTTGGTGATGCCGCTGCAGCTGTTATGCTGGAACCAACCACTGAAGATTTGGGAATAATGGATTACATTGCCCGTTCTGATGGTATGGGACGCAAACACCTTCACATGAAAGCCGGCGGCTCATGCATTCCTGCCAGTCATCATTCGGTAGACGAAAGACAACATTTTATTTACCAGGAAGGACAGGTGGTTTTTAAACATGCTGTTTCCAATATGGCTGATGTTTCCGTTGAAATAATGGAACGCAACAACTTAACCGCCGATAAATTGGCTTGGTTGGTGCCTCATCAGGCAAATTTGCGCATTATTGATGCTACCGCCAAACGGATGGGTTTAGATCCTTCGAAGGTAATGATAAATATTGAACGGTATGGAAATACCACTTCGGCAACCATTCCATTGTGTTTATGGGAATGGGAAAATCAATTGAAAAAAGGCGATAACATTATTCTATCGGCTTTTGGAGCCGGATTTACTTGGGGAACTATTTACCTTAAGTGGGCATATAATGGCTAAATTTTTGTAAATAAGTAACGCTAATAAACAAAACCATGGCAAAAACTTTTGAAACAGAGCAAAAACAAATTAACATTATAGGAGCAGGAACCAGTATTAACGGTGATATTAACTGTTCTGGGGATATCCGTATCGATGGGAGCTTAGTTGGCAGCCTGTTTGTACAAGGCAAAGTGGTAATTGGCGCAACAGGAAATATAAAGGGCGAAGTATCATGCAAAAGCGCAGAAATTGAAGGTAAGATTGAAGGAAAAATTTCAGTAGCAGAATTGCTTTCACTTAAGAGCACCTCTTCTATATTAGGTGATATTAAAACCCGAAAACTAGCAATTGAACCCGGTGCTTTCTTTACAGGCAATTGCAACATGAATTCCAGTGCAGCTCCAGCAGCCACTGCAACCGTGAATGAAGAAAAAAAGAAATAAAGACTTAAAGTCTTCTGGGTATTATCTTGCCAGGTATTCGGGGCTTGTCTTCGAAATGCTTGGCATTATTGCTTTAGGGACGTTTTTAGGTTACAAAATCGATTCCCATCGAAACTCTGAATTCCCTATTTGGACTATTATATTATCACTGCTTTCTATTGGTATTGCCTTATATGTAGTACTTAAAGACCTTTTACATCATGATTCTTGATTTAAAATACTTTCTAATACGGTTTTTATTACTTGCTGCCAGTTTATTTATAGTCCACTATTTATTATTAGTTACATTTCCCCATTTTATTTCAGTTTCAAGTTCGTGGTTAATTGAAATGTACCTTTTTCTGGGTTTATTAACCATAATTCATTATATCAGTCTTCTCTGGTTGTTCAAAAAATGGCCCATATATTCTGGTTTTTTATTTACGGCTCTAAGCTTTATTAAAATGGGAATTGCCATTGCCTATTTATTTCCGTATATTTTTCCTGCCACTCCGGGGTCAATTCCTATAGCCTTGAATTTTATGGCTGTTTATCTATCTGTATTGGCTTATGAGGTAATTAATTTAACAAAAAACATGCTGAAGAAGCAACTGTTTTAATAATTGTTTATACTACAAGTAAACTAAAATTTTTACATCTTTGTTTCTTGAACCTTTTATACTAATTGTTGTTAAAATTATTGTATTTTTAAGCGATAAAAATTGTCCAAAATATAGTTTTTACTCATGAAGAAACTTTATCTATTTATTTCAGTATTATTCTTTTCGCTCACTGTTTACAGTACTGAGGAGATTGTTTCCAATGAAGAAACTCACGATAAATCTGATAATGAGGCAGCATTTGATCCTACTCCTATGATTATGCATCATGTCAATGATTCGCATAATTGGCATTTATTCGATTTAACCGACAAAGAGTCCGGAAAGGTGCATCCTGTAAGCATTCCTCTTCCTGTGATTTTGATATACAATGGTCATCTCGATATTTTTCTTTCTTCTAAGTTTCACCATGGAGAAACCTCAGTTAAAAAGGAAGATCGGGAGTATGTGCTTTACCATGATAAGATTTATGCGATAGAGGAAACAGGGTTTCAACTAAATGAAGAACACCATCCTACAAACCCCAAGCCATGGGATTTTTCCATCACAAAAAATGTCACCGCTCTTTTATTGAGTGCATTCCTTTTATTGGCCGTTTTTATTCCAATGGCTCGAAAATATAAAAAGGGGACATTGGTTCCTAGCGGATTGCAAGGTTTTCTTGAACCCATTGTGCTCTTTATTAAGGAAGATATTGCAGAGCCGAACATTGGCAAACATAATTATCAAAAATTTCTGCCCTATTTGCTAACTGCTTTTTTCTTTATTTGGTTTAATAATATGTTGGGCTTAATTCCATTTTTCCCAGGAGGTGCCAATTTAACAGGAAACATTGCCGTTACCATGACTTTAGCTTTTTTTACCTTAATACTTACAAGTATGAATGGTAGCAAAACCTATTGGGGACATGTTTTTACGCCACCGGTGCCCAAATGGTTATGGATAATTATGATTCCTGTGGAGCTTATAGGTGTACTTTCAAAACCTTTTGCTTTGATGATTCGTTTGTTTGCCAACATAACTGCAGGCCACATCATTGTTTTAAGTTTGGTTTCGCTCATTTTTATTTTTAAAACGGTTTGGATATCACCGGCTTCCATAATTTTAGTGTTGTTTATGGATGTGCTGGAACTTTTGGTTGCTCTTTTACAGGCGTATATTTTCACTTTATTATCAGCGTTATTCATTGGGTTGGCCGTTCAAGAGCATCATTAATAGTATTGTTTGTTTAATTTAATAGTTATATTATGACTGGAATTTCAATTGCTGCAATTGGTGCAGGATTAGCCGTTATCGGTGCCGGGTTAGGTATTGGTAAAATTGGTGGATCGGCTATGGATGCCATTGCCCGTCAACCAGAAGCGTATTCACAAATTCAAACTGCGATGATTATTGCTGCCGCCCTTGTAGAAGGAGTAGCGTTATTTGCTGTGGTAGTAGCGATAATGGTTGCTAAGTAAAAAAACAAGCTTTCCTGTAACGGTTGGTTGCAGGAAAGTTTTCCTTTGAAAAATTTAACATTTAAATAAAATACTATGGATTTAGTAACCCCCGCAATTGGATTGGTTTTTTGGACTGTTTTAATCTTTCTAATTCTGCTGGTGCTGTTAAAGGTGTTTGCTTGGAAACCCATTCTGAATGCAGTGAATGAAAGAAATGAAAGTATTCAGGAAGCTTTGGCAGCCGCCGATAGAGCTAAAGAAGAAATGATAAAGCTCCAGGCCGATAATGAACTGGTGCTTAAAGAAGCACGCATAGAACGGGATAAAATATTAAAAGAAGCCCGTGATTTAAAAGACAAAACCATTGCAGAAGCAAAAGTTCAAGCTAAACTTGAAGCGGAAATATTGATTACTTCTGCAAAAAATGCCATTCAGAACGAGAAAAGAGCAGCCATAAACCAGATTAAAAATGAAGTAGCAACCCTTTCAGTATTAATCGCTGAAAAAATATTGGACAAAGAGTTAGGTAATAAAGCGGATCAAAAAACACTTATTGAGGATATGCTCAATAAGACCAACATTAATTAAGTTGCAATGAACCAGAGTAAAATTGCTGTTCGGTACTCAAAAGCCCTTTTCAATTTAGCTATTGAAAAAAACATTTTAGATGCACTGAAAAATGATGTTCAATTATTGGCAACCACGTGCCGTGAGCCCGATTTTAAAAGATTGCTCGAAAGTCCTGTGGTTCGGACATCTCAGAAAAAAGCGCTTTTTAAAGAAATTTTCAAAGGAAAAATAAACCCATTGACTCAACAATTTTTATTAATGGTTGCTGAAAATCGAAGGGAGGCATACTTACCGGATATTGCCCGCGATTTTATTCAACTTTTTCGCGAGCATAGTGGCATTCAGGCAGCTAAAGTTACTACGGCAACACCTATTGACAAAGAAACTAAAGAGCAGATACACCAATTGATTGTCAAGCTGTTTAATACGCAGGTAGAACTTATTACTGAAGAAAATCCGTCACTTAAAGGAGGATTCATTTTAAGAGTTGGCGACCAACAAATTGATGCCAGCGTAAGCACTAAAATAAATCAGATCAAACGTAAACTTATTGATACTTCCATCTAATTTTTGAAATAAATACTTTACAAATATGGCAGACATTAAACCTTCAGAAGTTTCCTCTATCTTAAAGCAACAGCTTGAAGGATTTAAATCAGAAAACGAACTTGAAGAAGTAGGCACTGTTTTAACCGTGGGTGATGGTATTGCCCGGATTTTTGGCTTGTCGAATGTTCAGTCGAACGAATTAATTGAATTCGACAATGGAGTGAAAGGAATCGCCCTAAACCTTGAAGAAGACAATGTAGGAGCAGTAATCTTAGGTTCTACCGAAGGTATCCGCGAAGGCGATACCGTAAAAAGAACCAATAGGATTGCATCCATCCATGTGGGTGAGGGATTGTTAGGTCGCGTTATCAACACCATTGGAGATCCCATTGACGGTAAAGGTCCCATTCAGGGAAAACTTTATGAAATGCCTTTGGAACGTAGGGCTCCGGGAGTAATTTACCGTCAGCCGGTAAAGGAACCCCTTCAAACCGGATTAAAGGCAATTGATGCCATGATTCCTATTGGCCGAGGCCAGCGGGAGTTAATTATTGGTGACCGCCAGACTGGTAAAACAGCCATTGCTATTGATGCCATCATAAACCAGAAAGAATTCTATGAGGCAGGTAAACCCGTGTATTGCATTTATGTAGCCATCGGGCAAAAAGGATCGACGGTAGCGAATGTGGCCAAGACTTTGGAAAAACATGGTGCCATGGCCTATACCGTAATTGTTATGGCAACCGCATCCGATCCTGCTGCTATGCAGTTCAATGCCCCTTTTGCGGGAGCAGCTATTGGTGAATTTTTCCGTGATACAGGCCGTGCTGCATTGGTAGTGTACGATGATTTATCGAAACAAGCCGTTTCATACCGCGAAGTTTCATTGCTTTTACGCCGCCCTCCAGGTCGGGAAGCATATCCGGGTGATGTGTTTTATCTACATAGCCGGTTGCTGGAGCGTGCCGCAAAAATTATTGAATCCGACGAAGTGGCCCGTCAAATGAACGATTTACCAGCCGTATTGCGTGATGCAAAAGATGAAAAAGGGTTGCCTTTGGTTAAAGGTGGAGGATCACTTACAGCGCTCCCAATAATTGAAACCCAAGCCGGCGACGTTTCTGCATACATTCCAACCAACGTAATTTCCATTACCGACGGTCAAATATTCTTGGAATCGGATTTGTTTAACGCCGGGGTGCGTCCTGCCATTAACGTGGGAATTTCAGTTTCGCGTGTAGGAGGTAATGCCCAAATTAAAGCAATGAAAAAAATTGCAGGAACCTTGAAAATTGATCAGGCTCAGTTCCGTGAACTGGAAGCTTTCTCAAAGTTTGGTTCCGATTTGGATGCCGCCACTATGGCGGTGCTTGATAAAGGAAGAAAAAATGTGGAGATTCTGAAACAAGGTCAATACGATCCAGCTCCGGTTGAACGGCAGATAGCAATTATCTATTGTGGCGTTAAGGGCTTGCTTACAGCTATTCCGGTAAATAAAATAAAGGAATTTGAAATTGAATATTTGGATAGGCTACAAATGCAGCATAAAGAAGTATTGCAACTCTTAAAAGCAGGCAATCTAACAGAAGAAGCAGAAACAATTATGCAGGACGTTGTTAAAGAATTGTCGGCAAAATATAAAAAATAGTGTGTTTACTTGATATAAATACAAAACAGTAAACTCAAAGAAGGTTTAATTATGGCAAATCTTAAGGCTATCAGAACACGGATGAGCTCCGTGAGAACCACCCGTCAGGTTACCAGTGCTATGAAAATGGTGTCGGCAGCTAAGCTTCGGAGGGCTCAGGAGGCAATTATCCGAATTAGGCCCTATGCTAATAAGTTGTACGATATTCTGGGTAACTTGAGCGATAGCTTGACTTCCATCGAAGACAACCCCTATTCAATTGATCGGGGTAATACCAACATTTTAATTGTTTCCATTAATTCGAACCGTGGTTTGTGCGGGGCATTCAACTCCAACGTAAATCGCCGTGTATTTCAGATGATTAATGAGGATTTCCGCGAAAGCAACCTACAATTGGTTACCATTGGAAAAAACACTTACGATTTTTTCCGTCGCAGGGGGTTCGAAAGCAACAACAACAATCATTTGTACGATCATCTTGACTTTGAGCACGTGTCGCCGGTAGCCGACAAGATTATGAATGAATTTGTGCAAGGAAAATACGATAAAGTATATTTGGTGTACAACGAATTTAAAAATGCGGTTACTCAGTATTTAATGGTTGAACAGTTTTTACCTGTTGTTCCAAAACCAATAGAGAAAAAGGGGACAACTGTGGATTATATTTTTGAACCTTCGAAAGAGGAAATTGTAAAGGATTTAATTCCGAAATCGTTGAAAATTCAATTTTATAAAGCACTGCTCGATTCAAATGCAGCAGAACACGGAGCGAGAATGACGGCCATGCATAAAGCTACTGATAATGCTACCGATTTATTACGTAATTTGAATTTGCAATACAATAAGGCACGCCAATCAACCATTACTAACGAAATTTTGGAGATAGTAAGTGGAGCTGAAGCGTTAAAAGGATAAAAACAGAACATGTCGAAAATTTTAGTTACCGGAGGAGCAGGATTTATTGGAAGTGCCATAGCTGAAAAGCTTATTCTCAATAGCGAAAACTATGTAGTTATTGTAGATAACCTATCCACAGGCGATTTGGGAAAACTTCCACCGCTACCAAAGCATAATTGGCGATTCATTAAGTGCGATGTAAATGATTATTCTGAAATTGCACCCATCATGACTTCGTACATGTTCGACTTTGTGTTCCATTTTGCCGCAGTAGTTGGGGTACAAAGGACTCAAGAGAATCCGGTAATGGTGTTAAAAGATATTGAGGGAATAAAAAATATCCTTTCGCTATCAAAAAACACTACGGTGCAGCGCGTGTTCTTTTCCTCGTCATCGGAAATTTATGGTGACCCGGTTGAAATACCACAGAATGTTTATACCACTCCTTTAAACAGCCGATTACCGTATGCTATTGTGAAAAATGTAGGCGAAGCGTTTATGCGTTCCTATAAACAGGAATTTGATTTGGATTATACCATTTTTCGATTCTTTAATACCTATGGACCTAAACAAAGCAAGGATTTTGTTATTAGTAAGTTCTTGCTTTCAGCCTTCCACAATCAGGATATTACCATTTATGGCGACGGAAATCAAACCCGGACTTTCTGTTTTGTTGACGATAACGTGGATTCCTGCTTAAAGGCTTTTTATGAAAACAAAGTGGTTAACGATGTGATTAATATTGGCGGAAGCCGGGAAATACCCATTAAAGAACTGGCTGAAATCATTATTCAAATGACAGAATCAAAATCAAAAATAGTGCATGTTGACCCTTTGAAAGATGGCGATATGATGCGCCGGAAACCCGATAATTCAGATATGAAAAAAATGCTTGACCGTAAATTGTTGAGCATTGATGAGGGGATTAAAAAGATTTTGGAAGAAGGTTTATTTGAAATGAAGAATTATAAAATATGCAGGGAGTCGAAGGGTTAAAAGTTGTTTTGGAGGAGCGGATTCAGTCCATCGCATTTAATCGACCGCCGGCTGAGTTGTATCATCCAATAACTTATACCTTGCACAGCAAAGGAAAAAGGATTCGTCCGATTCTGATGTTGATTGCCTGCCAAATGTTCTCTGAAAAGTTTGACGAAGCCATTGATCCAGCAATAGGATTTGAAGTATTTCACAACTTCACCTTATTGCACGACGACATCATGGATAATGCTCCGGTAAGGCGGGGAATGCCCACCGTTCACGAAAAATGGAATGCCAACACGGCCATTCTTTCGGGCGATGCCATGATGATAGAGGCTTATAGGTTTGTTTGCAAAACACCGGCAAAACACTTAGGCCCGATTTTGGAACTGTTTTCAGATACCGCGTTGGCCGTTTGCGAAGGTCAAATGTTTGATATGCAGTTTGAAACACGGAATGAGGTAAGTGAATCCGATTATATGGAGATGATTCGCTTGAAAACTGCGGTGCTGCTGGCAGCAAGCTTAAAATCCGGAGCTATTATTGGAGGAGCTTCCGATGCCGATGCCGAAAGGTTGTATTCGTTTGGCATCAATTTGGGATTGGCCTTTCAATTAAAAGATGATTGGTTGGACACGTTTGGTAATAAGCAGGAATTTGGTAAAAAAATAGGGGGCGATATTGTCGAAAACAAAAAGACCTTTCTGTTAATAAAGGCATTGGAACGAGCCAATGAAAATGAAAAAAAGGAGTTGATTTCCTGGTTGCAAAAAAAGGAGTTTGTTGAAACAGAAAAAATTGCATCGGTAAAACGGATATTTGAAGTGTTGACCATTGATAAATTAACACAAAAAAAAGTTGAAGAATATTCTGAGAAGGCATTTGAACAGTTAAAGGAGGTACAACTACCAAAGGACAAAAAAGTGATTTTGGAGTCGATAGGACATGAATTATTAGGAAGAATTAAATAAAGAATTATAACACATAAATTTCAGGCATAATGGCTACAAATGTTGGTAAAATTATACAGATTATTGGTCCCATGTTGGACGTAAGCTTTGAAACAGAAGGCACCATACTTCCAAACATTTTGGATGCGCTGGAAATTACCAGACCTGACGGTACCGTTTTGGTTTGTGAAGTGGAACAGCATATTGGTGAAAATACGGTACGTGCCATCGCAATGGAATCAACTGATGGTTTGAACCGTGGAGTTAAAGTAATTGCTACCGGCTCACCAATTATGATGCCCATCGGAGATCCAATCAAAGGACGTTTGCTGAACGTTACAGGCGATGCCATTGACGGTATCGGCGCTATTTCAAAAGTTGGCGGAGCCTCCATTCACAGGCATGCCCCTAAATTTGAGGATTTATCTACCGAAACCGAAGTGCTGTTTACCGGTATCAAAGTAATTGACTTGATTGAGCCGTATGCCAAAGGAGGAAAAATAGGTCTTTTTGGAGGTGCCGGTGTAGGTAAAACTGTTTTGATTCAGGAATTGATTAACAACATTGCTGTGGGTTACGATGGAATTTCGGTATTTGCCGGAGTAGGTGAACGTACCCGCGAAGGAAACGACCTATTACGTGAAATGATTGAAGCCGGTATTGTGGATTATGGCGATGCATTTAGACACAGCATGGAAAAGGGCGGTTGGGATTTGAGCACTGTGGATATGGAAGCCTTGCAAAAATCAAAATTGAGCATGGTGTTCGGACAAATGAACGAGCCTCCTGGTGCACGTGCACGTGTGGCATTATCGGGTTTGGCAGTAGCCGAAAGTTACCGCGATGGCGACGGCAAAGGAGCTGGAAAAGACATCCTGTTTTTTATCGATAATATTTTCCGGTTTACACAAGCCGGTTCCGAAGTTTCGGCTTTGTTGGGTAGGATGCCATCAGCTGTAGGTTACCAACCTACTTTGGCTACCGAAATGGGTAACATGCAGGAGCGGATTACCTCAACCAAAAGCGGTTCCATTACATCTGTTCAGGCAGTATATGTGCCTGCCGATGACTTAACGGATCCAGCACCGGCAACTACTTTTGCCCACTTGGATGCTACTACCGTATTAAGCCGTAAAATTGCTGAGTTGGGGATTTATCCTGCAGTGGATCCACTGGATTCTACTTCGAGGATTCTGTCCATTGAAGTAGTGGGAAAAGCACATTACGAAACGGCTCAAAGGGTTATCAATACCTTGCAACGATACAAAGAACTACAGGATATTATCTCCATTTTAGGGATGGACGAATTGTCGGAAGACGATAAATTGATTGTTCACCGTGCCCGTAGGGTTCAACGGTTCTTATCGCAACCGTTCCACGTGGCCGAAGCTTTCACCGGACTGAAGGGCGAATTGGTAAAAATTGAAGATACCATCAAAGGCTTCAACATGATTATGGACGGTGAAGTGGATAAATATCCCGAAGCTGCATTTAACTTGGTGGGAACCATTGAACAGGCCATTGAAAAAGGCGAAAAAATGATAGCGGCAGCGAAGAAATAGATAAACCAGAGGTTAGAGATTAGATATTAGAAACTAGAATCATAAATTCTAAGTTCTAATTTCTGAACTCTAATTTCTAAACTCTAATAAAATGCATTTAGAAATAGTAACACCCGATGCGAAAGTTTTTGCCAGCGAAGTTAGGCTGGTACAAGTACCAGGCACTGATGGATCGTTTGAAATATTGAAGAACCACGCTCCCATTATTTCCACTTTAAAAAAGGGGAAGGTAAAAGTAATTGATGAAGAGAATAAGGAGCATTTTTTTGAAATTGAAAAAGGGGTGATTGAAGTAATGAAAAACAACATCATTATTTTGGCCGAGAAAGCATAGATTTTGTATCTCATAGAGCACAAAAAGCAGACTTTCGTCTGCTTTTTTTATTATTGATGTATTACACACAATTCTTATAAACTCTGAAAAAGTTCCTTTTTATATCTAATCATGGTTATCTGGAAATTGCAGCTATTTTAATTGGGCCACAAATAGGTTTTGTCACAATTAAATAAAACAAAGGTGATGCCCAGCGTTCCTATACAATCAGTAGCATGCCCCCATAAAAATTGGATGCTGGTTTATTTGAATTTTTTAAAACTTCAAATTCAAACCCACCAAAAAGTTCATCCCAGCCTGAGGGAAATAGCCGTCCATGGTAAAACGTTCCCCGCCATATAAATAGGAATAAACCCAGGCATTATTCTCATACTCGGCGTTCAACAAATTGTTTACCTGCAATTGAAACCCAATCTCTTGCATAAACTTGGGTTTCAAGATATAATTCAATAGCAGATTGTTCACAAAATAAGCATCCAATGAACGGTCGTCGCAACCGGAGTTGTCGATGTATTGCTTGCCAACATACTGCGAATTGAGGCCTATGGTTAGATTTTTTAATGGATTAACTTTAAACTGACTGCTGGCTAATACATTGGGGGAAAAGGCAATATCTGTCTTTCCAATGAGGATGTCATCTTGTTCCCAAGTATCCCAATTATCAACATATTCGGTAAAATCAATTATTTTGTTTTGGCTCAACGTAAGGTTTCCATCCCATTGAAGCCAGCGGGTAATCTGTGCGCCAACTATCATTTCAATTCCCCGGCGATAACTTTTGTCCACATTGGTCATTATAGCATTGCCCACATCGTTTATTTGTCCGGTAAGCACCAGTTGATCTTTATACATCATGTAATACAAATTGGTGCTTAACGACAAATGTTCGGCTTTAAAAAGTAATCCGACTTCAAAATCATTTAACTTTTCGTGGGTCGACGTTTTTTGTTCTGGAGCTATATCGGTGTAAGTACTTCTATTAGGCTCTCGATTACCAACGGCATAGTAAAAATAGGTTTCTAATTGTTGGTTTGGCTTGTAATTCAATCCCACTTTTGGGTTAAAGAATTTAAAGGAATGAGATTGGGTAATATCGCGCAGGTCGTCATCAATGCCCGAAATTTCATGGGTTATGCCCCTGAATTGTAAATCGACTGTAGTCGAAAGCTGTTCCAGAATCTGGAGGTTTGCTTTCGCATAAACGTTCCAATCGGTTTTGTTGCCGGTGCTCCGGTACCATTCGTAATCCTTGTCAATACCGTCCAGCATCTGTGCCCAAATAATCTTACCAAAATGCCGACCGTTGTATTGGTTGGCCCCCCCTCCAATAGATACATCCCATATGCCCTGGGTATAATTCAGTGATGCAACAGCTCCATAAAAATCGTTATCGAGCCATTTCTGGCGCACCAGATTGGTGTTGGTAATGGTATCAACTCCCACAATCGCATCATTCATTCCATAATCTGAAAAACTTTCATCTACTTTATATTCCTCATAATAACCGCGGCCATAAGTGTAATGTATAGCCGAATTGAAATTTAGGGTTTCATTAATCTTATGCGAAAAAAACAGTTGATAATTGTCCTGCTGATAATTGTCGGTTTGGTTGATGTAGGTAAAATAATTGTAAGTCCGAGGATTGGATTCCCTCATTTGCTGGGTCTCAACAGAAGTGTACAAACCATGTAATTCATACCGACTCATTCCTATGGAATCACTTTCAAGTCTCACCTTTGGAATCCCATTCCATGCTTGATATGTCTGCTCTTTCCCGGAAAACACATTGATTTTCACCAGGGTATTTTCACCATAATAGCCACCTGAGACATAAAACGATTTTAAATCGCTAAATGCCCTGTCGATATAACCATCGGAGGTGATTTTTGATAAGCGGGCGTCCACTGCAAAGTGACCGTTGAGCAATCCACTGCCCACCATAACGGTATTTTTAATGGTGTTGAACGAACCGGCAGCAGACGAAACCTCGGCATACGGTTCCTCGCGCAGGGTATTGGTCTGCATGTTTATGGTAGCGCCAAATGCTGCGGCTCCATTGGTTGATGTTCCCACTCCCCGTTGCACTTGAATGTTTTCCACCGAACTGGCAAAGTCGGGCATGTTCACCCAATAAACCG
>JFJP01038005.1_pt1 | contig 20456 bp, 13 predicted proteins | sample 431651 | NCBI WGS metagenome assembly JFJP01 (sample SAMN02602958, study PRJNA72255) | Microbial mat metagenome, whole genome shotgun sequencing project. | biome: fresh water; feature: sink hole; material: water; isolation source: purple microbial (photo- and chemosynthetic) mats found in...
GGAAAGGTATAGCCTGGACCGCCGGTGCCGGTACCGAGAGGGCAACCGCCCTGGATCATGAAATCGGGAATGACCCGATGGAATTTTAAACCGTCGTAAAATTTATCGCCTTTCATCTTGGCGCCGCCGCCGAGTTCCTTGGTGCCTTCGGCGAGACCGACGAAATTGGTTACCGTCAGCGGCGTTTTCGTGTATTCAAGGGCACAGATAATCTCGCCCTTGCTTGTGTTGAACTGGGCGTAGAGGCCGTCTTTCAGCTTTGCTTTTGCCATTCCTGATTCTCCGGATAAGGTTATAAAACTCAGAATAAATGCCAACAGGGTGCAGATTTTATACATCGATTCTCCTTTTGCAAAGGGTTGAGAGTAAAAAAACATCACCGCGGTTCTTGCCAGGGCAACGTATGCATCTTCTCCAGGCGAGATCAGGGGAGAGGTGCAGACGGCGGCGTCAGTTCCACCGGGATGTCCAGAACCTGTTCTCCACCATCGACAGGACGGCGGATTTTTACCATTATTGTATCCCCTTTTTTCGTATCCAGCATGGCAATATGCAGATCGGCCATGTCAGTGATCGAATTATCGTTGATTTTTTCCAGGATATCGCCGACACCAAGTCCCGCCGCGGCGGCCTTGCCCTGCGGGCTGAGTTCGCTGATTTTTATCACGGCGCGGCCTTCTCGTGTGTCGCTCGCAAGAACAACACCGATTTTCGGGATTTCCGGGAGTTCCTGGGGAGAGGCGAGGAAATAATAATCGGCAACTTCGCCGATATCACCTGTTTGCTTGCTGTCATAAAGATTGATAACTGAGGCCTGGGCAAGGGGTAAGCGTCGCTGCACGCGGGGCGGAATGCCGGAATCCTTACGGGTGTGCTGGTTACCGGCGAGAACCACCATGCGCTGCTGCGGATGGGCGCCACAGTATTCGGCGATGGTCCGGGCCATGCTTTCATCCCAAAGGGCCTGCGCCTGAAGAAAGCCGCTGGACAGCCCTCGACCATGGTTTCCCTGGAGGTGCTGGGCATGTACTTGCCGCAGCCGTTCACTGTAGCCATGCATGTCAAGATCACGGTCCCTGGGCAGGGAGGCTTTTATCTCAGAGGAAAGGCTGTCCGTGCCTCCGCTGCGAAATACCTCGGAGACGATGGTTTGCTCAAGATTGAGGGCGATGATCGGGATTTTTTTTTCACGGGCAAAGTTGACAATATCGCGTAAGAGCCGGTAGTCATAGCGCCAAACCTTGTAATATCCCGATTCTTTGAGAAATTCCCGTTCACTCATCGATTTATCACCGAGAATATAGCGGTCGAGGACCGGCTGGGCGGAGGTTGGAAACATCTCCATGCCGATGCTCAGGGAGTGGTTTTTCGTGTAAAGGGCCTCGATTATCCGCAGTTGCAGCAGGTGATCGGTAAAACTGGTATGGGTCTCGCCGACGTAGACCACCCGCATGGTGTTCAGTCGTTCGATGATTTCATGAAAATCTGCAAGGGAGGGCGTGGCGCCGCCCTTCGGCAGCTCCTCAAGGACGAAGTCGAGGCCGCAGTGGGCAGGCTCGATGCGTTTTTCACTGTTACTTCCTTTGTTAAATTCCAGATAGGAGTATTTACCGTAGTGTCCAAGCCTGCCTATAACTCCTCTGGTGGTTTGCCGGTCGTTGCCGGTGACCAGCACCGCAACTTTTTCTGGTGCCAGGGGATTCTTTCGTACATCGAGGATCAATCCGGCTTTGGCCGGTGGCGGTGGACCGAAAAGGGCACGTGCCGGCCCCTGGTCGGTGCCGAGAAAGAGGAGATTGTTGTCGCGCTGTTCCTGGTCGGTGATTGTATCGGCGGTGGTGAGGGTCAGGCCCTGGCTGCTCAAGGAGTCGAGGAGCGGCTGAAATTGTTCTCGGTCACTTTCCTCGCCAAGGATTGCCAGCTTATTTTCGGCACCGAGGAATTGTGACCAGACCGGCGGAATCTCTTCCGGTGCGAGTTGCCTGAGAAAATCATGGTTGGGGTCGATGGTTACTTGCAGCGGGCGTTGATGAAGGTAGATGGTCAGCTGGGTGGATGTATCCCTGATTTCTTGGGTCAGCTGTATCTCTCCACCAAGGGTGCGAATACGTATCGGCAGCATCAGGGAATAGGGCTGAGCCGTTTTTTGTCGCAGGGTAAAACTGAGGGCCGAGCGATTTTCGACAGCGGTGACCTTGATATTTTCCACCAGCAGGTCGGGGATGTCGCTGCGCTGCAGCCGTTCGTTAAAAAAATCTTCGAGGTCGATGTTTGCTGCGCTGGTGAAACTTTGGCGCAGCTCCAGCCAACCGACCTTCTGTCCTTTGCTGCTACTGTAAAAACGGCGCAGACCCTGGCTGAAGGCTGGCCGGCCTATTCTTTCGCGCAATTCATGGAAAAACAAGGCGCCGCGATCATAGCCGACAGCCCTTTTGGCCTCGGCCATGGCCTGGTTATGGCTCGCCGAGCCAAAGGCTTCCAGGGGGGTGGCTGTTTTTCCCCGGACATAACTGAGATATCTGATGATACTTTCCTTTCGATCGGCGACTCCTTCGCCCTTTTCTTCGCGATAAGCATGGTCGGCGAGAAAGGCGGTCAGGCCTTCGCACCAGTTGCCGCCGCCCGGTGCAACCTCGACGCTATTGCCGAACCAGGAGTGGAGAATTTCATGGCCGAGGGAAGTGTCCTTGATAAAGGGCAGGCGCAGGACCCTTTGTCCCAGGAGGGTGAAGGTCGGCATGCCGTAGCCGGTGGGCAAACGGTTGGCGACGATAACGTAATGGTTGTAAGGAAAAGGGCCGATTTCCTCCTCGTAACGTTTCAGGTAGGTGGATGCTGCTTGCAGATACCCCTCAGCCAGCGCTGCGTCTTCGGCAAAAAACAGGGCATAGACAAAAAGATTCTCTCGGACCTGGCGTTTGTGTATGCTGTAAGGGCCGGCGGTAAAATGTATGGTGGTGGTCGGTCTTTTGTAAACGGCATTGATGGTTTTTCCGCTGACGGCCAGGGGAAAGGTTTCCGATTCGCAGATTGCGGTAAAGGTGTCCGGCAGGAGCCCGGTGAGGCTGAAGTTCATGGGTTGATCGGGCAGGGGATGCCAGTTGCTGGTGAGGGAGATGCCGTCGGGACTGATCAGATTATCGTCTTCCCCACGTATGACGGTTTTCATGTAGGAAAGACGGAGGGTTCGGGGCGTGGTCGCCGCCGGGAGAATGAGGGCGTTACCGATTTCCGGCAATTCACCTTCCCCGCCTCCAGCCTCATGGAGGGTGGCGCTGGTTATCTGCATAGCCGGGAAGGTCAGTGTCAGCTTGTGATGCGGCAGGATCGTCAAGGTAGCCGTTCCCATGAGCTTTCCTGAATCTTGACCGGGCTGGAAGGACAGCTGGAGGTGGTAATCGCCGGCCTCAGTAGCAGCCCGAGAGGTCGGCGGCAAAAAGAGGCTCATAAGAATAAGCACGGTGATGAAGGAGGGTGTTGCCGCTTGCATAGGTGTTTGGCTGTTATGGTGAGCGTCATTGCCGGATTTTCGGCAATTGTCTGTTTAACCTATAGAGTAATATTGAAAATCATTTCATGCTCAAAAAAATTCCAAAGGAAGGAAGTAAGGTACCAATGGCGGCAATTATGGCAAAAGAACGGATCAAGATAGTTGGAATTAATGCACGCTTCACCCATTCCTGCCTGGCACTTTTTTATGTTCGGAACGAACTGGAAAAGAATTGCCCGGAGATGGTGGGCGAGCTGTATCAATTCACCATCAATGACAACTTTTTCGAGATGCTCCTTCGGCTGACCGCCGACAGCCCCAGGTTTGTCTTTTTCTCGGCATCGATATGGAACAGCAGCCTCATTGAAAAGCTTTGTCGCGATCTCCGGAGCTGTTTGCCAAGCTGCGGTATTGTCATCGGTGGTCCCCAGGCAGAGGTGGTGGGGGAGCATCTGGGGGCTCTGCCTTGCACCGTCGTGGTTGGTGAGATTGAGGCCATAGGTGAGGAATTTTACCAGGATTTACGGGGAGCTTGTCTTCGCCCCCGCTACCAGGGCGCATTTTTTTCGAAATCCGACCGCAGCTTCGATTATCCTTACCGGGGTAGCGATTTTGCCGGGCCACTGCGGAACCGTCATATTTATTACGAAAGCTCACGTGGCTGTCCCTTCAGCTGCAGTTACTGCCTGTCCGCCGCCGAAAAGGGCGTTTATCATAAGGAATTATCGGTGGTACAGGAGGAGCTGCGGGATATTCTCAGCCACCAGCCGAAGGTCGTGCGCTTTATCGATCGCACCTTCAACGATCGCCCGGATCGAGCCTTGGCTCTCTGGCGATTTTTAGCGGAGGAGGGTGGCGATACCCTTTTTCATTTCGAGATGGCGCCGGACCGTTTTACCGAGGAGATGCTGACATTTTTACCGACCCTGCCGGCCGGTCGCTTTCAATTCGAACTGGGTATTCAGTCAACCCATCCGGATACCCTTGTGGCGGTGCGCAGGCGGGTTGAACCGCACCAGGCCGGAGCAACCGTTGCAAGACTTGCCGCCATGGACAATCTTCATCTCCATGTCGATCTCATCCTTGGTCTGCCTTTTGAAACCCCGGCAAGCTTTGCCGATTCCTTTCGCGCGGTTTTTGCCATGGGTGCCCATTATATTCAGATGGGTTTGCTGAAAATTTTACCGGGTACCCCTATTTCCCATGAGACGGAAGAGTTCCACTATCGTTTTTGTCATGAACCACCCTACGCGGTATTGGCAAATCGCTGGATGGATCACCATACCCTGGGGCAACTGTATTGGTTCTCCGAGGTTGTCGAAAAATTTATGAACAATCGATATTTTATCAGTCTTTGGTCATATCTCCGCCGCCATTCCGAAGATGCTTTTGCCTTTTTTCAAAGTCTCTTGCGAATATGTCGGGAGGGCGGTTTCTTCCAGTTGGCGGCCACCCAGGAGCTGCTTTGCAGTGTGCTGGTAGGTTTGATAAAGGAGCGGAGCGACGCCGGTCTGCTGGTTGAACTGCTTCGTTATGACTGGCTGCGCTGCGGGTTTCGATTTTTGCCGGACTGTTTGCTGGAACACCCCTTTCTCGAAGAGCCGGAGGTCACCAGGTCATCACTGTATCGCACCTTACCGGGGGAAATGGCGGGACTCTACAGTGCAGCCGGTCGCAACCATTTTTTTCGTAAATCCTTTTTTCTTCGTTTTTCACAGCAGGCCGCCGTTGAACTGGGTCTGGCAGCAAAGGGCGACAGCCTGTGTCTTGCCGTTCTGCCCGAGAAGGAGTCCGGTCTTTTTACGCTTAATAAGGTTGTGGTCCTTTGATGCTCTCTTAAAACCCCGGCATGTTTTCTCTGTTGCCCGTTACTGCTTTTGGTATATAGTAGGGCTGCTTTTGCTTGGGGCCATTTTTTGAGGTCATGAAAATTGTCAATACCTCCAGAGGAGAACCGCATGTCACTTTATAAGATAAAAAAAATCAATACCATAGCCCAGGAAGGCCTGCGGCTTTTCAATAGCAGTTTTATCGTTTCGGCGGATGAAGCCCATCCGGAAGGGATTATTCTTCGCAGTTCTCAACTGAATGTCGATGATTATCCCGAGCTTCTTGCCGTTGCCCGGGCCGGAGCAGGCACAAATAATATCAATGTCCCTCGGGCCACCGATAAAGGCATTTGTGTTTTTAATACCCCCGGCGCTAACGCCAATGCCGTCGTCGATTTGATTTTTCCGATGATCGGGGTTTGGCGACGCAATATTTATCGAGGCATAGAATTTTGCAAATCCCTGGCAACCATGGATTCGGCCAAAGTCAGCGCCGAGGTTGAAGCACGAAAAAGTGCCTTTAAAGGTGAGGAAATTGCCGGGAAGACCCTTGGCGTCATAGGCCTTGGCCAGATCGGTGTCCGTCTGGCCAACGGCGGGGTATTTCGTCATATGCATGTCAACGGCTTTGATCCGGCTCCGGCGCTGGCCAATATTCATCATCTGTCGCCGGAGGTGCGCATTTGCCGGTCGATCAGGGAGACGGTCGGGGATGCCGACATCGTCTCCCTGCATCTGCCCTTGAACGATCGAACCCGCAATCTGGTCAATAAGGATTTTATTGCCCGCATGAAAAAAGGTGCGGTCCTGGTCAACTATTCCCGTGGGCCGATCGTTGAAGAGGCCGCGGTCATTGAGGCCCTTGATTCCGGTTATCTCGACGCTTATCTCTGTGATTTTCCAACACCGGCCCTGGTCAAGCATGCCAAGGTACTGGCGACGCCGCACCTTGGTGCCTCCACCTCGGAGTCGGAAGAAAACTGTGCCACCATGGCGGTAAAGGAGCTTGCCAATTATTTAAAATACGGCAATGTCGAACACAGCGTCAATTTTCCCAATATCGAATCGACCCCCACGGACGAGGTGCAATCGCGACTGATCGTTATCAATCGTGATGTGCCGGGGATGATCGCCTTTGTCTCCAACGTCTTTGCCCATAATCGATTGAACATAGCCAGTTATTTGAACCAGTCGAACGGCACGGTGGGGTATAATATTATTGATGTCGAATCGGAGATACCTGCTGCCGTTCTTGAAGAAATAAAGAAAAATTCAGATGTTATTCGTACCAGGGTGATTACTTTTCAGGATTAGGGCTGGCAACTGTGGCGGAGTAGTATAAAAAATACGACCCTTCCTGCCCTTATAAAACAGGCGATGACAGAAAACATCGGAAGTCTTTGACTGCTATGGTTCAAATTATTGTACATTATGGGCAATATATGCCTGTCGGCATTCGCTGTACATCGCGCAACATCTTGTATGTGTTGCATTATTTCTGAAATAACCTGGAGTGGCATGATATCTGCTATGGGGATAGTGCTTTATCTCTTCTCTCTTTTCTCCTGGAAAGACCGGACTTCTGCGCGGGGGTCCGGTTTTTCTCTTTTTAAGCCGTTGTTTCCCCTCCTTTCCCTTCATGCAGTATGAATGATCTGTCACTTCAGGTACTCCTGCAGAGGTGTGTTCACTATGATGAGGAAACGATCGCTGCCTTTGTTGACAAAGCGCTGCGACATTTTCACGGCAACGCTACCCTCCACGGAAAGACCGTTCTCCTGAAACCCAACCTGATCAGCAGCGTTGGTCCCTCCCTTGCCTGTACCCATGCACGGTTTATTGCCGGAGTTGCCGCCGGTTTTCTTCATCATGGGGCGCGACTTGTTCTCGGGGATTCACCCGCGTTCGGCAGTGCTGTAAAGGTTTGCGAGAAAATGGCAATAACGCAGGCCCTCAGGAAAATGGCGGTGCCGATTGTCGAATTTAGAACCCCGCAACGGATACAAACGGCGCAGGGAGTGATTCTGACGGTGGCGAAAGAGGCACTGGAGTGTGATCTTTTTGTCGGTCTACCGAAGATCAAGGCGCATAATCAGCTTTATATGACCCTATCGGTAAAAAACGTTTTCGGTATTGTTAAGGGGATGGACAAAGCCCTCCTGCATATGACGCATGGGGCAACACATGACGGTTTTGCCGGAAATATTCTCGATCTTCTTGCTCTTCTTCCACCACAGATGCATTTCGCCGACGGCATAGTCGCCATGCACCGCTCCGGTCCCCTTGACGGCGAACCCCTTGCTCTTTCCTGTGCAGCGGCGGCCAGGTCCGCCGTGGCTCTGGATACAGCTTTGCTGACAGTTCTGGAACTTGAGCCCCGCCGCAGTCCGCTTTGGCGAGTTGCTGCACGACGCAATCTTGTCGGCAGCGACCCTGCAAGTATCGGCTATCCATTTAATATACCGGAAGATTTTCATGGTTCCGGCTTTATTGCTCCGGCTACACTGAATCCCATTCGTTTTAATCCCTTGCGTTTTCTTCGCGGTTTGATAAATAAGGCACTGCTGAGGTTTCGCCGCTGATTAAGGTGTTGAAGAAACTGAAGATTTAAGGAATCTGTTTTTAACAGAACCAGAGGGTTGTTTGAGAAATAATCAACTGAATAAGAGACAAAGGATATACTATGTTTGATTTACACGGAAAACTGGCCTTGATAACCGGCGGCTCACGGGGAATAGGGCGGGCTATTGCCATACGGCTTGCAGAATCGGGGGCGGATGTTGTGGTCAATTACGTTCGGCACCGCAGGGATGCTGCTGAAACCGCCGAAGAAGTTGAGAAATTCGGTCGGCGCTGTCTTTTAGTGAAGGCCAATGTTGCCAACAGCCTTGACGTCGGTGATATGTTTGCCGCAATTACCGAAACGTTCGGCCATCTGGATATATTGGTCAGCAACGCTGCATCCGGGGTTTTAAAACCGGCGATGGAACTGACTGAGCGACATTGGAATTGGGCTATGGATATCAATGCCCGGGCACTTCTTACCCTGGTGCAGCAGGGTCTGCCTTTGATGGGGCGCGGCAGCCGGGTGATGGCAGTGTCGAGTCTTGGTTCGGTGCGGGCCATTGAAAATTATACGACCGTTGGTGCGTCAAAGGCGGCGCTTGAATCCCTGGTGCGTCATCTGGCGGTGGAGCTTGGCCCGCGTGGTATTAATGTCAATACCATCAGTGCCGGGGCCGTTGACACCGACGCCCTGAAGCACTTTCCCAATCGGGACGAGATTCTGAAGGCAGCCACCGAAAGAACGCCCCTTGGAAGGTTGACTACGCCCCAGGATGTTGCCGATATCGCCCTTTTTCTCTGCAGTCCCCTGTCCGGAATGATCCAAGGTCAAATTATAACCGTCGATGGAGGGTATGCCATTCGCGGCTAGTCCGGACAATGTCATAACTGACAATTTTTGTCAGTTGGTTGCTGTCGGTGCAAAGATTGCGCTCGAATTGGATGGAGAAATCTTCCTGTTCCTGAAACGATATATGGGTATTTCATCGGACTAATCACAAGAGCTGCCGGTATCTGCAAATTGTTCCTAGCTCATGAAAATTACAAGAAAAATGGTTTGATTTTTGCAAAAAACCTTGAGGCCGTTCGCTTTTTACTTTCGGGTAGGGGGTGCTGTTCTCCAGGTGTCCTATCTTTGTGAGTCGAGTTATAATAGCTTGTATCTGCGAACAAAAATCTGTTATAAGTGCAATAATGCTGTATTATTTTCAATAATGTTTACAATGTATCATAACTGTCAATCAATCGTCCTGGCGTCGTCGTCACAGAGACGGCGGCAATACTTGCAGGATATGGGGTTAGTCTTCACCGTTCATACCGTTCCTGTTGACGAACACCCCGGCGTGGATGAGGAACCTGAATCCTTTGTCATCCGCATGGCTCGAGAAAAAGCGGCGGCGGTAAGAAAACTTTTTCCCGAATCATGGATTATCAGTGGTGATACCGTTGTTTGCCTGGGTCAAAGAATTTTCGGTAAACCCTTGAATGCTGTCGATGCCGTGCAGCAACTGATGGCCTTGTCCGGACAGGAACATGTGGTGCGAAGCGGTTTTTGTGTTGCCCATGGTGGAAAGGGTGTGGAAGCGGTGGGGGCGGTAGCTACAAAGGTGCGATTTGCACGATTGAGCGAAGTTACCGCACGCGCCTATGTGGCCACGGGAGAATGTTTTGATAAGGCAGGAGCTTATGCCATTCAGGGCAAAGGGGCATGTTTGGTGGAATCCATTGTTGGTTCGTATTCGAATGTCGTCGGCATGCCTTTATATGAACTTCTGCAGGTGCTGCAGGAGCACGGTGTTGTCGAGCCGGTTGGAGCGTCATCGTTTTCTTTAAAGTAAGTCGAGTTGACTTTTTTCCTCGGGCCGTGTATTCGTTAAATTTTTAATGATTGTAGGCTGTTGTTGTTTTATCGTGATAGTCTGCAGCTTTCTTAATACTTGTCGAGAAATATTGTAACTGTTGGTTGGAACAGGCGCAGCTATTGATTAGCGGTGGAAAACGATGGGTCAAATCATACAGCAGGGAAAAGGTGTCGACGCACTGAAATTGCTGAATAACGCGATTGTCACGAGCCGACTGTATCCTCCGGAATCGCCTCAAGTCGCCACTGCCGTGGAGCGGGGTTACAAGGGGTTGAAGCTCTTTCTCCGCGATCAAGGACCTCTGCTTTTCTCGTTCAAGGAGGATGCCCCTTGTCTTTGTGGTCAGCCTCTTCAACAGGAAGTTCTCGATTCTTTTCCTAATCTTGTTGTTTTTCGGCAGTTGCGCATGCTCGGTTTGATGCAGCTCTTGCTGGGAGCCGACATGGACCGTTTTGCCTTCGGCCAGATTCTCTCGGTTTTTAATACCACCCCCGAAAAGGCGAAAAAATCAGGCGGCGGCACCGCCTATATTACCGGCCTCGGTCTGGCGAGTTATTTTCCGGAAGAACTGATCGAATCGGATAAAAAAGACGAGGTCACTGCCCCGGTCCAGTCCCGAACGCGTAAGTTGATAAAGGTTCAACCGGAACTTCTTGCCTGCCTTTGTGGCTTGGACAGAGGACCCGAGGTTCAGGCCGAACTGCAACAGAGGTTGGCGACCGTCGATTCCGCCGTTGATCTTCTGGCAGCGGGTGTCGGTCACATTCTTCAGGAAATTCTTAAGAAAGGCGGGGTCGGCACTTCCTCCCATTTTCCAACAATGTTGCGGGGTGCTGGGGCGGCTCTTGAAGAGGGGGCCAGGCAAGAGATTTCACTCGGCCTCGCCCGCGTGCTTGTCGAAAATCTCCGGGCTCCGGCCCTGTGTGTCTTGTTATGCCAAGATTTCCCCGAAGGGTTCGGGGAACAATTCTACGATGGCTTGATTGGTTTTCTCAACAATGAAAATCTTACCGCGGTTTTTGTTGTTTTTCGCGAACAGATGGCCAAGGCGCGGCAGACTGACGGAGATAGCTCGCCTCGGGTTGACTTTTTCGGCAGGGCGATGCTGAAACTGATGAGTACCGGCAAGGGTAAACAGTACATCAGTACGGAAAAAGCGCGGACTCTTATTCACGAAGGCGAAGTAGCGCGGAAAAATCGTCGACTTGAGTCAGGTATTAATGGCTTGCTGCAAGGAAACCTCAATGCCCTCAATAGCGAGGAATTGCTCCAATATCTTCCCGAAGTTTTAACGGAAAAATTTGCTGCCAAAGCCCTGTCGGATATAGAGTCGCTCCTGCAAAGATTTGCTGCCTATCTTGGGCAAGAACTTGGAAAAATCAGTGATTCAGCCCTGCTATGCGGCGCCGTCATCGGGGAAAAACTCCTTGTCGAAGAACGGCTTGATCTTATTGACATTTTTCTTGATCAGATTATTGCAGCAGTGCAAAAGCAAACGCCTTCGCAAGCGGCTGGGGAAAAACTTATCGTTTTTCTTCATAAAACCATGCAGGTGAGTTGGAGTGTCGGTGATAATCGACGTGGAGATGCTGTTCTTGCACTCTTTTATGCCATTCGGAGTGGACAGATCGCCAAACCCAAGACCTTCAGAGAAATGGTCGGTAAGGTGCAGGATCGCGGCATTCAGCGGGCAAAATTGCCGGCGCTTCTGGCGGAATGTTTGGCCTCGCCTCTGGATGATATTCTTGGTTGCCGGCTGGCTCTTCAGGGGCCGGTTGCCGTGCGATTCCTGGTGGAATCCCTGATCAATACCGAAGACATGGACGATCGAATCAAAATTATCGATCTGCTTACAAGTACCAGCAGTAATTTCCTGGCACCGATAATCCATGAGCGTCTGCCGGAACATATGCCGTGGTACGGCAAGCGTAATCTTCTCAAGTTGCTTGGAGAGTCTGGCAAAGAGGAAGACGCTGAAAGTGCTCTGCCGTTTTTGAATCACGACGATTTTCGCGTGCAGCGGGAGGCCTTTCTCTGCCTTTATAAAATTGGTGGGAGGAACAGGAAAAAATTGTTTCTCGCCGCCCTGGCCGATTCTTCGGAATTGATCAAGGTACAGATTATTGAGGCTCTGAGTAGCTTCTCTGATTTTGACGTGGCGACACAGCTTTCTCAACTCCTGGCGGAACATCAAACTTTTAGCGATAAAAATTTCAGTGAGATTGTTTGTCAACTGTTGGAGACCCTTGGGCGCTGTGCTAATCCGGCAGCTCAAAAAGGGGTAGAGGCATTTCTCCAGACAAAGGGGCAGCGTACCGGCAAAAGGATTCCCGAAACCATTTGGAGTGCTGCAGAAAATGCCCTGCGCTATCTGGAAAATGATCTCCAGGAGAATAAGAAGAAATATTTGCTCGCCGGCCAACTGCGGAAAAACGCTTTGAAACAGGCGGCTAAACAGAACAGGGAAACGCCTGAGCAAAAGGTAGTTGTCGGATTGCCCCAGGAACAAACCATTCGTGCCCTTCTCAATAAGGGTGATAGCGTTGCAGCCAAGGATATGCTGGTTCAGTCGATTGAAAAATCGGCGAGGGCGCATAACTTTGTTCAGGCGGAGAAATTACGCGAGTGGCTTATCGAAATTGATCCGACAGCCTTCAGTCATATCATTCAGGCGGCTGAATTTATTCAACGGGAGAAACTTGCAGCAATAGACAAAGGACATCTGGAGATCTGGAGCAACCTTTACGAATGCCTGAGTTCCGAAGAGTTTGGAGCCGTCTATCATGCCTTGCAGCATAAAAAATATCTCAGTGGAGAAATCATCGTCAGCCAGGGAACGATGCAGACGTCCCTGTTTTTCATTAATTCCGGCAGGGTGAAACTGTATTTTGCCGACAAGGGGCAGGAGGTGCTGATTTCGACCATGGGAAGGGGAGAGGTTTTCGGCGGTGAGGTCTTTTTTGATGCCTCCATTTGGACCATTTCGGTGGCCAGTGTCAGCCCATCGGAAATTTCCTCCCTCAGGTTGGATAAGCTTAAGGAATGGCAGGATGAATATCCCGGTCTCGAATCGAAGCTGCGCGAATTCAGCTTAACCTTTAACCGTGTGGAAGATTTCTTAGAAAAGAATGAGCGGGATCGGAGAACCCAGGAACGTCACAAAATTTCCGGCCGTGTCTCCACCACCTTGATTGACGAGCGCGGGCAGAATATGGGGGTGAGTACCATGGTTGAGTTGCTCGATATTTCCATCGGAGGCGTGGCGTATCAGGCAAGGATTTCGAAGAAAGAAAACGCCCGACTGCTTTTAGGCCGCAAGGTGCAGGTGAAGATTCCCGGGGGAGAAAAACCGGGAGAATTCGCTCTTCTTGCCGGGGATATCCTGGCGGTACGGAGCACTTCTCCGGTGGAAAATGATTACTCCGTTCATGTGAAATTCGATGCAACCCTCGACAGGAGACAATTGCAGGAAATCATCAGGGCGGCACGTTGGGTGGTGCGGGTGTAATGAGTTTTTGCCACGATAGTCTCTCGGAAAAATCTCAATCCCGGCAGGATAAATGTTGACCCGGGGCGATGATCCGGTATCCCGGTTTTATCTCCGCCATCTTGGCGGCCAGTGGCAGGAGACCCTGGTGGTTGCCTGTCCTTTTTGCAAGGAGCATGGTTATGAAAGCGGTCGCCTCATCGTTTTTCTTAACAGCCAAAGCTTCTTTCATGGGTATTTCCGCTGCCGCAATCGCTGTGTACCCGGTGGCTTTCCTCTCTGGTTTGCCCGTCTTGCCGCCATCGACTTGAATGAGGTCCCCGGATATGAACCGGAGCAGGTGGTCGCCGCCGCGCAAACAGAATTTCCTGTGGAAAATATCAATGATGAGATTGTCGCCTATAGAGACCGAATTACCGAGGCGTTGTATACCCTTTTTAAAGAAAGTGAAATAGGCCGAGAAGCTCTTTTTGAGATGCGGGTGGGATTCAATGGTCGTTATCTGGTCTTTCCTTATTTTCAGGAAGACGGTAATTGTTATTCTGCCCGCTGTGTGCACCCGGAGCGACAGGAAGATTTCTTTTGGCACGGTAATGCCGATTTCAGCCGTGAACCTTTTAATCTTTATAATATTGAAGACATACAGCGTTGTGAAAACGGCGCGCTGTTTCTCTGTGAGGGCGAAGAGAATCTCTTGACCTTGAAACAGCTGGGCTTTCCCGGGGTGGCGGTAGCCCATTATACTGCACTTGAAAAGCTGCCCGCCGCATTGTTTTCCAAGGTGAAAACACTCTTTATCATCGTTGCCAACAGCCTCGAATCGGAAAACAGTGCCCGCAATCTTGCCTCTCGGGTCGGCTATAAGGCAAGAATCCTTGCCTGGCCGACCCATGCGCCGAAACACTCTACCCTGCGACGTTTGGCAAGGGAGTCGGGGAAGGACTTTGCTGGCAAGGTCAGTGAGATGCTTCGCCAATCGCGGGCCTTTTCTCCGTTTACCACGCCAGGGCGCGAACATCAGCTGTTTTTGCAGACCCTTCAGCAGGAACAGGGACAGGAGTTTCGCAGTCTTACCTCAGGGTTCCCGTTACTTGACGAGGCCATCGGCGGCATTCATGGAATTAATGTTATTGGTGGGGCGCCCAAGGTCGGTAAATCGACCTTTCTTATCCAGATAGCCTCGGAAATGGCATTAAAAGAAATTCCGGTTCTTTACTACGACTTTGAAAATGGCCGGCAAAAGCTTTATCAAAGAACCTGTTGCCGTTTGGCCAGGCTTTCCACGGAACAGTTCCGGGCCGGCAGCGTCTCGCCGGAACAGCGGCAAAAAGCCAGGGAGGCCACGAAAACCCTTGAGAAGATGCTGTTTTTCTGGCGGGTGATCAACGACCGGAAGGTAACTCCGGAACTGATGCGCAAGCATATCGACTTCATTCGCCATGAAACGCGAAGCGAATATACGGTGGTGGTCGTCGATAGCCTGCACAAGCTGCCGTTTAACGAATTCACCGAGCGGCGCACCGGCATTGATGCCTGGCTGCGGCAGATGGAATCCATCCGCGATGACCTGCATGTCTCCTTTCTCGTTATATCGGAACTTTCCCGCGGTACTGCCGGTTCCTATCGGGAAGAACCGCATCTCGGCGTCTTTAAGGGTTCAGGGGATATAGAATACAGCGCCGACAACGCCATGGTGCTGTATCCTGATATCCTCGAAAATCCGGGAGCAGCCTCCAGGGAAGGGATGACGAACACCCTGTGGCTGGTGGCCAGCCGCGAGCACAGTCCCGGCCGGGTCGCCGGATATCGACAGGATTATCCTTTCTGGGGTTTTACCGAACAAGCGCTTGTCGATCCCTCCTGAGCATCAAATACGCTCACTTTCCAGCCACTGCTTCAGCTTTTCCAGAGCCAGCTGCGACCGCTCCAGGCCGCGGATCTTCTTTTTCATCTTTTGCGGCCAGGCGGGGAAAAGTCCGAAATTGACGTTTGACGGCTGAAAGGTTTTAGCGTTACCGCGGGTAAGGTGGTTGACCAGGGAACCCAAGGCGGTTTCCGCCGGCGGAATCACCAGGGGGAGTCCGGTCATCATCCGGGCAGCGTTTATCCCGGCAAGAAGCCCCATGGCTGCCGATTCGACATAGCCTTCAACACCTGATAACTGTCCGGCGAGAAAAAGATCGGGCCTGTCAATGAATTGCAGGGTCGGTTGCAGGAGTGTCGGCGACAGGACGAAGGTGTTGCGGTGAATGGATCCGAGTCTTGCGAACTCGGCGTTTTCCATACCCGGGATCATGCGAAAGATACGCTTTTGTTCCGGGTAGGTCAGTTTCGTTTGAAAGCCCACCATGTTATAGGTGGTTCCTTCGATATTTTCCTTACGCAGCTGGACAACGGCGTACGGATCCCTGCCGCTGCGCGGATCGGCCAGACCGACCGGCTTCATCGGCCCGAAGCGCAGGGTCTGGTCGCCCCTGGCCCGAATGACCTCAACAGGCAGGCAGCCTTCAAAATATTTCGCATCCTCAAAATCCTGCAGGGGCATGCAGGCACCACCCGCCAGTTCGGTGATGAAATGCTGGTAAGTCTCCTGGTCCATGGGGCAATTGAGATAATCGCCCGGGCCGTCGTCGTAGCGGGATTTGCAGTAGACGACCTCCATATTGAGGGAATCGGCGAAGACAATCGGGGCGATGGCATCATAAAAGGCGAGGCGTTCCTTGCCGGTAAGATGTGCCAGGGCCTCGGCCAGCGGTTCGGAGGTAAGCGGGCCGGTGGCCAGTATCGTTGGTCCATCGTCTGCTCCAGGGATGGTGAGGACCTCCCGGCGGACGATTTCAATCAGGGGATGGTCGGTGAGAATACGGCTGATCCTTGCCGCAAATTTTTCCCTATCCACAGCCAGGGCCTTTCCGGCCGGGACTTGGGTGGCCTGGGCTTCGGCGATGATCAGCGAATCGCAGCACCGCATCTCTTCTTTTAACAGACCGACCGCCGAGGTCGGATCGTTTGATCGCAGTGAATTGCTGCACACCAGCTCGGCGAGATTTTCCGAGTGATGGGCGGGACTGAAGCGGTGCGGCTTCATGTCGATGAGGCGGACCTGACAGCCGCGTCGTGCCAGTTGCCAGGCGGCTTCGCAGCCGGCAAGTCCGCCACCGATTATGGTAGTTTTTTGATATTTCGTCATGGTTTTCTCTCTGCAAAAGGCGCTGTCGCACGCATTCGGCACGAATAAAGGTTTTGCCCTCTTCTAGTGTATCCGCCGTCAGTCGTCAAGAAGCCTCTCGGCGACAGGTCAGATAGTAGAGAAGCCCGGCGATCTGGAAAATGAGCATCAACCCGAATCCGGCGGTGAAACCGGCAGCGGCAAGGGGTTGCCCGGGACTCGTCGGCCACAAGCCGATAATGACGCCGATGACCCATTGGCCGGCGAAGGCAGCTACGAATACGAGAAGATTGAGGGCGGTGGTCACCCGGCCGGAGAGGTGTAAGGGGAAGGCCTGGGAAAGGGTGGAGTAGAAAATAATGCCGGAGGTGCCGAGAAAGCCGAAGGCAATCCATAAAGGTAAGAGCCAGCTGCCGCCGGGGTTGAGCAGCAGCAGCAATTGCACCACCATGAACAGGCCCATGCCGATGACGCCGCTGGTGGCCTCTTTCAATCCTTTTCGTCTCAGTTTGCTGGCGAGACTACCGATGGTGATATAGCCGGCAACCATGGCGATGGCAATGGAGGAGAGGATCCCGGCGACTTCCGGGCGGCTGAGATTGCCGATATGGGTAAGCCACGGTCCGGCCCATAACCCTTGAATGGCCATAAAGGCTGCCTGTGAGGCGGTCGCCAGGGGAGCGCTTCGCCAAAAAATTCGGCTGGTGAAGATTGTTTTAATGCCCTGGAGCTGATCGCGCAGGTTTTCCCGATTGCCACCGGTGGATGGCTTTTCCGGAACAATGAGAAAGACTGCGGCGGCTATTACCAGGGTAAGAACCGCCAGTCCGGTAAAGACACCCCGCCAGTCGGTGAGCTGCAATACCGCCTCAACCGGCGATGTCGCACTGAGGGCGCCCAGTCCTCCGGCTGCCATCTGCAAGCCGTTGATCAGCGGCCATTTTTCCTTGGGAAACCACAAAGTATATGCCTTAAAAGCTGCCATCAGACACGAGGAGACACCGAGGCCGATAAAGGCCCGGCCGAGAACCAGACCGGCAAGATGTTCGGATCGGGCAAAAATGAAGGCGCCGACGGCAGCAAAGAGCAAGAGTGAAGCCTCAATCTTTCTCGGGCCGAAGCGGTCGAGGAGGACTCCCAAGGGCAATTGAAAGGAGGCAAAGGTGATAAAATAGATAGCCGTCAGCATTCCGAGGGAAGAGGGGCCGATGCCGGTATCGGCGATCAGGTTGGGGGCGATGACGGCGTTTACCACACGGAACAGATAGGAAAGGAAATATCCGGCGGCAAAAGGGAGAAAGACACGGAGGATAGTTGTCGGTTGAAGAATCATTTGCTCTTGTCCATGGGATTTTTTGCAGGTCTAAAGAGTCAGCGACGACCTTCAATCGTCACTCGGACTTTTTTCTTGCCCCATTGCCGTGCGTCTTCGTGGGAGTCGAAATAGAGATCGATGCGGTTGGGACCTTTTATTTTTCTGCCACGATCTTCGACAATTCCCCAGCCGTAACCGGGAACAAACATTCGCGTGCCGAAGGGATAATGTTTGGTGTCGGCGGCTATCGTGCCGTCCTGAGCCAGAAAATACCAGGGAAAGAGTACGAGTCGAAGGGGAATCATCCAGGGGCGCGATAAACTGTCCATGGAAAAAAAACCGTCCTCCGGTTCGTAGGGCACTGTCCCTGAGGCGGTGAGACCGCTGTAGGGCGCCCCTGCGCGTTTTCCCGTGGAAACATATCGATTCCAGAAGTCCAGTTTGAGGTATTGCCAGCTGCCTCGTTCCCAGCTGCAGCAGAGAGAACAACCACAGTAAGCGGTGGTTTCCATGGCCACGGTCTTAACGCTTCCAAGGCTCCTGTAGCTTGTATCACGCGCACAGGACGAACAGAGAAAGAGGAGAGAAATGAGTAACACCATCTGCCGAAAGGCAAGAAGACCTGTGAGAGCGGAGGAGAGTTTCCAAAACATGTGTAGCTGCAGGAGAAGCAATTATTGAAAAGAAACCGCGTAACTTTTTTAAAAAAGCACCGGGCCAAACATTTTGCTCAACTGTACGTACCATGTTTCTCTCGGGGAGAATAGTGAATTAGATGCTTGTACCTCCAAGATTAACAACTTTTACTGGATACCTGCCATGCTGTCGGATGATCACGGCATGATAAACACTACTCCCTTTCAAATTGCACTCGGGCAACGACTATTTTTTCGATATCATCCTCTTTGACAACCTTGCCGATGATATTTACCTCTTCACCGATGATCATGGCAAAATCGCCGCCGATGAGGGGGTAGACCGCCTGTTCGGTATAAAGAGCGGTCCCCTCGCCATCGTATGTGCCGAGAATTGTACCGCGAAAAATCAGCATTTCAGTATTCTTCGGCGAATAAACGATGGCGGGAACGGGAGGTTTCGACCCTTCCGGAATGGTAATCGCAAAACCTTTGCCGGTCATTGTCAGAAACATTGTCATAATGAACGTCGTCAAATAAAACTTCATGGTACATGGCTCCAGGGTTTGGGTGAAGGATTGAACTATCTCTACCCTGGTAAAGCAAAAGCAGTGCCTAAATAACAATATATTGAAATAACTGTAAATAGTTGAAAATAGTTGTGGCGACAGGGTCGGTTTTTACCGATATTTTCCCACCTGCCGGCAAGAGTTGCGCACTCATGACAGGAAATAATGGTATGTGTTACACCGATTTACAGTTGCAGGCAGGGTGGAAAAGGGGTGCAGGAATGTCGGTAAACAACAATCTTTCGTCGATCTTGGCAGAAAAAATGGCCGATGCAGTTGATTAGTTGCAGACATGTGGCTATTATGGGCGCTGTTTTCTCTTGTCATGGATTTCGTGAAGATAGCAGCCCTTCTTATGGGGAGTTGGCAATTTTTCCTACGTTGAGGATGTCATGAATGTAACGGTGTTCGGGGTCGGCTATGTTGGTCTGGTGCAGGCGGCGGTGCTGGCCGATGTTGGTCACAATGTCTGTTGTGTCGATGTTGATGAAAAAAAGATAGAAGGTCTGAAAAAAGGGGTTATTCCTATTTTTGAGCCGGGTCTGACCGAGCTGGTGCGGACCAATTATGAGAAAAAACGGCTGATGTTTACAACCGACGGGCAAACGGGCGTGGAGCATGCCGAGCTCCTTTTTATCGCCGTCGGTACGCCGCCGGACGATGACGGCAGCGCCGACCTGCAGTACGTTCTCGCCGTGGCCGGAGAAATTGCCAGGCGGATGGAAGAAGGAAAAATCATTATCGACAAATCAACCGGGCCGGTGGGTACCGCCGATAAGGTGCGCTCCCATATGCTGAGTATTCTTAAGGAAAGAAACCTCGAACTGCCCCTGCATGTTGCTTCCAACCCGGAATTTTTAAAGGAAGGTTCGGCACTTGACGACTGCATGCGGCCGGAACGCATCATTATCGGCACCGACTGCGAAGAAGTGGAAGAAAAGATGCGGGAACTGTATGAACCCTTCAGTCGCAATCACGACAAGATCATGGTTATGGATGTGCGCAGTGCCGAGTTTACCAAGTATGCTGCCAACTGTCTTCTGGCCACAAAGATCTCCTTTATGAACGAGATGTCCAATCTGGCCGAACGGTTGGGTGTTGATATCGAACAGGTGCGGCGCGGCATTGGCTCGGATTCGCGGATCGGCTATCAGTTTATTTATCCCGGCTGCGGTTACGGCGGATCCTGTTTCCCGAAAGATGTCCAGGCCCTGGAGCGATCGGCGCGGGAGATCGGCTATGAAGCGCAGATTCTCAGGGCGGTGGAAAGCGTTAATTACCGGCAGAAGGAAAAACTCTATCAGCATATCTGCAGCTTTTATCCCCAGGGCGTCGCCGGGAAGACCTTCGCCCTTTGGGGGCTTTCCTTTAAACCGAATACCGACGATATGCGCGAGGCCTCAAGCCGGGTGCTGATGGAGGCTCTGTGGCAAGCCGGGGCGAAGGTCCAGGCCTATGATCCGGAGGCGATGGAAGAAGCGCAGCGGTTGTACGGGACCAGCGATAATTTCACCTTGATGGGGACGAAAGAATCG
>JFJP01005546.1_pt1 | contig 20450 bp, 19 predicted proteins | sample 431651 | NCBI WGS metagenome assembly JFJP01 (sample SAMN02602958, study PRJNA72255) | Microbial mat metagenome, whole genome shotgun sequencing project. | biome: fresh water; feature: sink hole; material: water; isolation source: purple microbial (photo- and chemosynthetic) mats found in...
CAAGTGGTGACACAAGTGGTGACACAGACAAGCCAGAAAAAGAAAAACCCCAAGCGAATCAATCACTTGGGGCTAATCACTGGCGGAGCAGGCGGGATTCGAACCCGCGGTGGGGATTAACCCACACACGCTTTCCAGGCGTGCGACTTAAACCACTCATCCACCGCTCCGTGGAACAAACAAAAGGCCTCGATCAAGAGGCCTTTCGAGGGATCTCTCAGATCCGAAAAAACTGTGGTGGGACGTGCGGGGGTCGAACCCACGACAAACGGATTAAAAGTCCGCTGCTCTACCAACTGAGCTAACGTCCCACTGATTCAACACACTGTTCAGTGCATCTCACCAAGCCTCAAATTATAGCGTCATTTTTGATGGCCGAGCAAACGGGTTTCATTTTTTTGCGGCGGCCAGGCGAGTCAGAAGGTGCCCCGCTGCAACCATGCCAAATGTAGCGGTGACGGTCACAACGGAGCCGTAGCCATGGCAGTTCAAGCTGCTGTCGTGTCCCCCTGCGGTCTCGGCAGTGGCATCACAGGCCTGCTCTGCAGGTGCCCTGACAGACTCACGGCTGAACACACACGTCACGGGAATCGGCTGGGTTCTGGACGCGCCGTGGTGCTTTCGCAAGCGGTAGCGCACCTGGGCCAGCAACGGGTCGTGGGTGACATCAGATAGCCGAGCGACATCCACTGCTTGGGCTTGGCTTTTCCCGCCCGCAGCGCCTGCGCTGACGAACAACGCATTGTTTTCCAGAGCCCATGCAGCCAGTGCCACCTTTGTTTTGACCTGATCGCACGCATCCAGCACGGCAAAAGACCCGGTGTGCCCAACCACAGAGGGATCGAGCAGCTGCGTCAGGTTCTCGGGCGTGAGGAATTCTTCGACCAGCGTGAAGCGGCAACTGGGGTTGATATCGTGCAAACGCGCCTGCAGGGCCTGAACCTTGGCCTGCCCGATCGTGGATCCCAAAGCGTGCAACTGGCGGTTGATGTTGGATTCCGACACATGGTCAAGATCAATCAGCGTCAGCCGTCCCACCCCTGAGCGTGCCAGAGCCTCGGCGGCCCAAGAGCCCACGCCGCCCACACCGACCACCACCACATGGCTGTCGAACACGGCCTGCGCACCGGCATGTCCCAGGAGACGGCGCAACCCGCCGAAACGACGCTCGAAGTCAGCGGGCAGATCCCCCACAGGATGCAGCATCAGTCGCGCATGATGAGCCACATCTGGAAGCGAAAGCCACCCAGTGCACCCAACACAATGCCCGCCACAGCGATCAGGCTCGTCAGGCTCAGCGTTGACATGCCGGACAGCCCCTGGCCCACGGTACAACCCATCGCTGTGACACCACCAATGCCCATCAGCACCGCGCCAACCAGGTGCAACGCTGTGTCCTGTGTATCCCGAAAGCCTTCCCAGCGAAAACTGCGTGTGGCCAAAGAGTAAACCCAGGAGCCAAACACCACGCCCGCCACCGATGCCACACCAACCGTCAGGATTTTGGAGGTGTCGCTGAAATAAATGAGCCAGTCCAAGGTGTAGGCCATCGGGGCTGTGAAGGTCAGCGACTCCATCATCCCGCTGCTGGTGCGCAGGAAAACAGCGTTCAGCGTGTCAGGATGCTCTTCCACAAAGCCCAAATGGCCTGTGACCCACCACATGGCAACCACTGCCCCCCCGATGCCAAACCCCGCCAGCACATTGTCAAACTGGCGGAACTGTTGACTGGCCAGGGCCCATACCACCAGGCCGACGCCCACCACCAGTGCCAATGCGGGAACGAGCGCAGACCCTTCATGCCCCATGACACCAGCCAGCCATGAAGGCAAAGAGCTGCCGCGCTCCATCTCAAAGGCCACTGTGTCAACGGTATTGGCCCGCACGACGGCAAAAACGCCCCGCAATGTGGCAAACGCTGACACGCCCATGACCACAAACACGACCACAGCCTTCAAACTGCCTGCACCGACACGAACCAGGGTTTTGCTGCCGCAGCCCGAAGCCAGCACCATGCCAAAGCCGAAAAAAGCCCCCCCGGTCAGGGCGGAGAGCCAAATCACACGACTGGTGGTGTAAAAAGTTTTGGTAGTGTCGATCAGACCCATCCATCCCAGCCCGTGAAAGCCCAGCACTGCCACGCCCACGGCCAGCCCCCACATGCGCATGCGCGTCCAGTCGCCCATATTCACGATGTCGCTGATAGCACCCATGGTGCAGAAGTGGGTTTTTTGCGCCACCACACCAAACAGCACAGACACCGCAAACGCAGCCCACAACACCTGCGACTGCAGGCTCGCAAAGGATTCGGGGCTCATGTCAGCGCATGCGGCTCAGACGGTCTTTGGCAGTCGCAGCGGCCTCAGACTGCGGGTGCAGTTTCACCACATCTTCCAGGGTGCGCTTGGCTGATTTGGCGTCTTTGAGTTCGAGCTGGCAGTTGGCAATGGCCAAGCGCGCTTCTGGCACACGTGCGTGCTCGGGTGAAACAGACAGCAGCCTGCGGTAAGACTCTATGGCTTCACTTGCCAAGCCAGAACAGCGCCGACGAACGGTAGCCGCTGTCTGGGAATCGCTTCAAAAAGGCTGAAAAACCCGACACTGCCTGGTCAAACGCCGCTTTGCGCACAGACTCCATGGCCTGATCAAACTCGGCCTTTTCGTCCGGCTTGGCACGGAATTCCTGCCCGTCCAATGTCACCGTCACGGGCTCCAGTTGCCGCAGGCGATCGTTCAGTGCAGCCAGAACGTCTTTCTGCTGGCGCTGCAGTTCGGCCACGTCGCGTGCCAATTGCTCCGACTGCCCGCGCATGCGGGCCTGCTCAGCCCGCAGTGCCTCGATCTGGTTGGACAGGTCCAGTAAGCTGCGGCGCGTGGGCGCGGTGCTCTCTTCGTTGAGCCGGGCAAAGTCCTGCGTGATGCGCTGCAATTGGGCCTCGGTAGAGCGGCGGTCGGCATCCACACGCCCGCGCAACTCAATGATGGCTTTGCGGGCCTCATCGTCGCCAAACAGTTGCGCCGAGGCGTGAAGGGGCAGCAGGCCCAGCACAGCCACCACAACCAAAGAGATGTTTGCGGTCACAGAACGAAAGTCGACACAGCGCGGCATAACAGGCCTCAGCGGTAAGTCAACTCAACACGACGGTTCTTGGCGAAGGAAGCCTCGTCGCTGCCCATGGCCGCTGGCTTTTCCTTGCCGAAACTCACGGCTTCCTGTTGTGCATCGCTCACACCCAGGATGGCCAGTTGGCGGCGAACCGCTTCAGCGCGCTTCTGGCCCAACGCCAGGTTGTACTCGCGGCCACCCCGCTCGTCGGTGTGGCCCTGCAGCACCACGCGGCGCTTGGCATCGGCTTTCAAAAATTTGGCGTGAGCCTCCAGGGTGGCCGCGAACTCGGGGCGCACCTGAAAGCTGTCGTAGTCAAAGTAAACGACACGGGCCACATTGGCCGGTGGCTGGCCAATGGCCGACTCATCGATCACCGCCGTGGGGACGTTGCGGCTGCCAGCCTGGGCATTGGCTGCATTGGCGTCGACCGGAGCCACAGGCGCTGCTGTGCGGTCTGACACCGGCACATCGTCCAACTTGACGTTGGAGCCACATGCACTGAGCAACACCAGCAACGCAGCAGACGCTGCAACGGTTTTGAAACGGGAGACGGCGCGCAGGCCAAAAGTTAATTAAAAAAATAGCAATAAAACGTTACCGAACATGCGTTACGGCGAAAACGGACCCCAATCGGGTTCACGAATGTCCCCTTTGGCACCAGCCAGTCGGGTTTTGATCCGTCCGTCCAGGGTCGTGGTCATCAATGCCTCGCGACCCTGCACACGCGTGGCGTACATGATGAGCCGCCCGTTGGGCGAAAAACTCGGGCTTTCGTCGGCAGTGGTGTCGGTCAGGGCCGTGACCGCACCATTGGACAGGTCCATGGCATGGAGCTTGAATGCGCCACCCACGCGGGAAACGTAAGCCAACCAGCGTCCATCAGGACTGATGGCGGGCGAGATGTTGTAACCGCCGGTGAATGTCACGCGCTCAGCAGAGCCACCTGTGGCCGACATGCGGTAGATCTGTGGCGCGCCACCTCGGTCGCTCACAAAGTACACCGAGTTGCCCTTCACATCCACCGAAGGCTCGGTGTCAATGCTGCCCGACTGGGTCAGCCGTGTTTGCGTACCAGTCCCGGTGTCGATGCTGTAGATCTGCGACGAGCCGTCCAGCGTCAACGTGGCCAGCAGGCGTTTGCCATCTGGCATCCAGGCAGGTGCACTGTTGGAGCCTTTGAAGTTGGCCACCATCCGCCGACGCGAAGTGGACACTTCCTGTGAATAAATCACAGGCTTGCGGGATTCAAACGACACATACGCCAAGTGTGTGCCCGACGGCGACCACGCAGGAGAAATGATGGGCTCAACACTGGTGAACGCAGCCTGGGCGTTTTCGCCATCGGCATCGGCCACCCACAGGTTGTAGCTGCCCGACCCTTTGGTGACATAGGCGATGCGGGTGGAAAACACCCCTTTGTCGCCCGTGAGTTTTTCATACACGTAGTCGGCCATGCGGTGGGCGGCCAGTCGCAGGTCAGCTGCCACCACAGGCAGGCTCATGGCCCCCAGATCTTTGGCTCGGACCACGTCCCAGAGGCGAAACCGGACGTCGTAGCGGCCGTCGGCCAGACGCGACACACTGCCTGTCAGCAGCACGTCGGTCACCCGTTCACGCCAGGGGGCGAGGTCGGGCACGCTGGATTCGTCGAGCAACACGCCCACCACCGGCGCCACATGGCGAAACTGGCCACTGCGCTCGAGATCGGCACGCACAATGGCCGCCAGGTCTTGCGGCGCAGACTCGCTGCCTTTGAAGGCAGCCACCGAAAACGGCAGTTGCGTCAGCCCCACACCAGACACATCAACCCTGAACTGGGCATGCGCAGCCGGCCAGGCGCCAAGGGCAGCGGCACCCAGCAAGGTGCGGCGAGACAGAGAAAAAGACATGTGCAAAAGCGTTGAACCGTTGGGTGAAGGCCACTGGAGGCAGCCGCTGATAATACCGGACGCTCCGTTGGTGCTCACCCCAATCAAAACGTTCCCGCCCTTGTCCACCACACCCCCACTCACCCGCCGCCTGCTGCGCCTGTGGCCCTATTTCAAACCGGCGCGCTCTGGCATGGCACTCGCTGCCATCGCCACTCTGGTGGGCGCATTGACGGAACCGATGATTCCAGCACTGTTGAAAGCGTTGCTGGACCAGGGGTTTTCGGCAGGGGCCGTGCCGTTGTGGATGGTGCCTGCCGCATTGCTGGGGCTGTTCGGGGTGCGCGGCTTGGCTGGCTTCATCGCGCAATACGCTCTGACTTACACCGCCAGCACAGGCCTGTTGCACATGCGCACCGCCATGTTCCAGCGCTTGACCACCGCCGACCTGCGCCTGTTCCGCCAGCACAACGCCAGTGCCCTGTCCAACACGCTGGTGTACGAGGTGCAAACTGGCTCGCAACTGCTGGTGGGTGCACTGCTCACGCTGGCAAAAGACAGCCTGACGCTCCTCGCCCTCTTGGGCTACCTGTTTTTCCTGAACTGGAAACTCACATTGATCGTGATGGGCATTTTCCCGGTGCTGATCTGGGTGATGCGTGCGCTGTCCAGCCGGTTGTATCGGCTGACTCAATCTGCACAAACCGCAACCGACCAGTTGGCCTACGTGGTGGAAGAAAACGTGCTGGCACACCGCATGATTCGGCTGCACGGTGCCCAGGCCGGGCAGGCGCAGCGGTTTGACCGCCTGAGCCACGGGCTCAAGCGCCTGGCGCTGAAATCGACCGTGGCATCGGCTGCCATGACTCCCCTCACCCAGATGCTGGCGGCAGCAGCACTGTCGGCCGTCATTGCCACGGCGCTCTGGCAAAGCAGCACAAATGGCGTCACGGTGGGTGACTTCGTGTCGTTCGTCACGGCCATGCTGATGCTGGTGGCCCCCATCAAGCACCTGGCAGATATTGCCGGACCCATCACACGCGGGGTGGCGGCGCTGGAGCGCGGCCTGGCCTTGCTGGACGAAACGCCCGAACAAACGGGTGGCACCCACGACCCGGGGCAGTGCGAGGGGCGCATCAGCCTGCGCAATGTGAGCGTTCGCTACCCCGGCGCAGACAACGCCGCGCTGGAACGGGTCGATCTGGACGTGGCCCCCGGCGAAGTGGTGGCGCTGGTGGGGCCATCGGGCTCCGGCAAAACCACTCTGGCCAACCTGCTGCCCCGGTTCATTGAACCCACCGAGGGGAGCATCGCCCTCGACGGCCATGCGCTGCCCGATTGGAACCTACAGGCCTTGCGCCGGCAGTTTGCATTTGTGAGCCAAGACGTGGTCATGCTCAACGACACCCTGGCGGCCAACGTGTCCCTGGGGGCCGAGGTGGACGAAGCCCATGTGCTGCAAGCCCTGCAGTCAGCCAACCTGGGCGACTTGGTGGCACGTCTGCCAAAGGGCATTCACGCCACGGTGGGGCACAACGCGGCCGAACTGTCGGGCGGCCAGCGCCAGCGCCTGGCCATTGCTCGCGCCATTTACAAAAACGCACCGGTGCTGATACTGGACGAGGCCACCTCTGCCCTCGACAACGAATCGGAGCGCCTGGTGCAGGACGCCCTGCAGCGGCTGATGGCAGGGCGCACCACGCTGGTGATTGCCCACCGCCTGAGCACCATCGAACACGCCAACCGCGTGGTGGTGTTGGCCGATGGCGAAATCCGCGAGCAAGGCACCCACGCCGAACTGCTGGCCGCTGATGGCCTGTACGCCCGGCTGCACCACCAGCCCGCATCCAAAGCCTCAGGCACTGAAAATCACGATAGCTGACAGTCCAATACAGTCAAGCGCTGGAGCACGAAAAAGCTTGAAATTCAGAACCAAGTGTTTTGCGCGGGACATCACAACAACACGATGTCGTATTGCTCTTGCGTCATGGCGTTGTCGCTTTGCAGCGAAATGGGTTTGCCTATGAAGTCGCTCAGGCCCGCCAGGTGGGCGCTTTCTTCATCGAGGAACAGTTCCACCACCTTGGGTGAAGCCACCACACGAAACTCGCGCGGATTGAAGGCCCTGGCCTCGCGCAAAATTTCGCGCAGGATGTCGTAGCACAGGCTGCGTGCGGTTTTCACCTCACCACGGCCCTGGCAAGCGGGGCACACCTCGCTCAGCAGGTGGGCCAACGACTCGCGGGTGCGCTTGCGCGTCATCTCCAGCAGCCCCAGTTGCGAAAACGTGCCGCACATGGTTTTCACCCGGTCGCGGGCAATTTGTTTGCGGAACTCGGTCAGCACAGCCTCGCGGTGGTCTTCCCGCACCATGTCAATAAAGTCCACGATGATGATGCCGCCCAGGTTTCGCAGCCGCAACTGACGCGCAATGGACTGAGCCGCCTCCAGATTCGTCTTGAAAATGGTGTCGTCAAAGTTGCGCGCACCCACAAAACCACCAGTGTTCACATCCACCGTGGTCAGCGCTTCGGTCTGGTCGATGATGAGGTAGCCGCCCGATTTCAAATCGACCCGGCGACTCAGCGCCTTGACGATTTCCTCGTCCACGTTGAACAGTTCAAACACCGGGCGTTCGCCCGTGTGCAGAGCCAGTTTGGGCGCCGTGTCAGGCATGAACTCCGTGGCAAAACGTTGCAACTCGCCAAACTGCTCACGCGAATCGATGCGGATGGCCTGCGTCTGAGCCCCCACCAGGTCGCGCATCACCCGCTGCATCAGGCTCAAGTCCTGGTGCAACAGGCTGGCCGGCGGCAGGCGCACGGCGGCGTCTTTGATGCGTGCCCAGGTTTTGCGCAGGTAGGCAATGTCGTCGGCAAGCTCTTGGTCGGTCGCATCTTCGGCGTTGGTGCGCAGAATGAATCCGCCGCCCAAATCCGACGTCAGCGCCAGCAAGCGGCGTCGCAGGGATTCGCGTTGTTCCAGCGGAATCTTTTGCGACACACCCACATGGGCGTCTTGCGGCAAAAACACCAGCAGCCGCCCGGCAATGCTGATCTGGGCCGACAGGCGTGCGCCTTTCGTGCCGATGGGGTCTTTCAGCACCTGAACCATCAGCGCCTGGCCCTCGAAAATCTGCTTCTCAATGGGCAGCACTGGATCGGGCTGCAGCAGGTTGGCCGACTTCTGGCCACCGCCGCTGGGTGAGCCGTCGCGGCCGTTGCCATGTTTGGCCGCAATGTTGGGCATCAGGTCAGCCACATGCAAAAAGGCAGCCCGGTCCAGCCCGATGTCGATGAACGCCGACTGCATGCCTGGCAGCACCCGCGACACCTTGCCCAGGTAAATGTTGCCCACCAGGCCACGCTCGAGCGTGCGCTCGATGTGTACCTCTTGCACGGCGCCCTGCTCCACCACCGCCACGCGGGTTTCGTGGGGAGCCCAATTGATCAGGATGTCTTGTCCCATGGCGCTTCGGTTGGGGTTGTGTGTTCAGAGAAGTTCGATGCCCGCGTGGCGCAGCACAGTGGCTGTTTCAAACGCAGGCAGACCCATGATGCCCGAGTAACTGCCCGTGAGGCGCGACACCCACAACGCGGCCCGGCCCTGGATGCCATAAGCGCCGGCCTTGCCCAGGGGCTCACCCGTGGCCACGTAGCTGGCAATCTGGTCGCCACTGAGCGCCTCGAAGGTCACGCGTGACTCACTGAGGGCTTGCCAGGTGTCAAACGGCGTCCCCGCTGCACCCAGACGCCCGACGGCCACCGACGTCAACACACGGTGCGTCTGGCCAGACAAATCGGCCAGCATGGCCTGTGCATGCGCCGAGTTGTCGGGTTTACCCATGATGCGCCGCCCCAATGCAACAGTGGTGTCGGCACACAGCACCGGTACCGGCGGCAAGCCGCGCCGCACCAGGCGCGCCAGCGAGGCTTGCAACTTCAACCGCGTGACGCGCTGCACGTAGCGCCGGGGGGTGTCACCGGGCAACACCGCCTCCAGTGCTTCGGCATCTTCATCGGCGTCGGGCAACAGGGTCTCGCAGCGCACGCCCCACTGAGTGAGCAGGTCCAGGCGGCGCGGGCTTTGCGAGGCCAGATACACGAAAGGGGGCGTGGCGGATGCGCTCATTCGCGGTGGTAGGGGTGGTTGTGGTTGACGGACCAGGCGCGGTAGAGCTGCTCGATCAGCAGAACTCGCGCCATGGCATGGGGCAACGTCATGTCAGACAACCGGATGCGGTGCGCTGCCTGGGTTTTGAATTCGGGGTCCAGGCCGTCGGGCCCGCCGATGACAAACGCCACGTCTTCACCTTGCCGCTCCCACACCGTGAGCTGCTGGGCCAGCGCCACCGTGGTGAGCGTGGTGCCGCGTTCGTCCAGCACCACCACACGGGTGCCTCGGGCCAGCACTGCCTCAATGCGGGCACGCTCCGCAGCCATCAGCGTGGCCACGGTTTTGGAGCCACGCGGCTCGGTTTTGACGGTTTTCAGCTCCACTCGGCTGTCGGGTGGGAAGCGTTTGGCGTAGTCGTCGTAGGCGGTTTGTGCCCAATCCGGCATGCGCTGACCCACGGCCACGATGCAGAGCTTCATGAACGCTCCGGCGCGGTGCAATCAGGTGGCAGATGTCAGCGTGCGGATGTGCGGCTGGGCGACTTGCGAGCGGCGGGAGCGGTTTTGCCTGCAGTTTTGGCCGCTGTTTTCTTCACAGCAGGCTTTCCCACCACCAGAGTTTTGACTTTGGCAGTCACCGTGGCCGGTGCCTTCTTGGCCGCAGGCTTTTTGACTGCGGTAGCCGAAGGTGCAGCCTTGGCAGCTGCTTTTTTGGCCGGGGCTTTCTTCACGGCGGCGGCTTCAGGCGTTGCAGCCTTGGGCTTGGCTGCTGCCTTGCGGGCGGGGTTGGCCTTGGCAGGGGTCGCCACAGTTGCCTCGGTGGCAACGGCCGCTTTTTTGCGTGCAGGCGACTTGGGTGCTGCGGCTTTGGAAGCAGCAGCCGCATCAGCCTTTTTGGCTGTGGCAGTGGTCAGGCGCACGGTTTTACCGCCCCAGATTTCTTCCAGGTGGTAGTACGCACGGATGGTGGGCTGCATCACATGGGCCACAGCAGCGCCGCAGTCCACGATGATCCATTCGCCGTTTTCTTCACCTTCCACGCGGGGCTTGGGGAAACCCGCTTCACGCACCGCGTCGCTCACGCTGGAGGCCAGCGCTTTGGTCTGGCGGTTGGAGGTGCCGCTGGCGATGATGACTCGCTCGAACAAGGGCGACAGGTGCTCGGTGTTGAACACCACGATGTCTTGCCCCTTCACGTCTTCCAGACCATCCACGATGGCTCGCTGCAGTTTCTGAACGTCGGTTTTGCGGGGCTGGGTTTCGCTGGTCATGTGTGAAGAGAGTAAAGCTGGTGTTGTGAAATGTAGCTTGCGACGGCGGGTTGCACCATGTCTTGCAAGTTGGTCGGCCGGTCTGCGTGTGCTGACTGCACACTCTGGCGGATGGAAGTGGAGCTGATGCCGGTGCTGCTCCAATGCAGCGGGTGCAACGGAATGTGCGGTGCGAGGTGAGTCGCTGCCAATGCACCCGATTTTAAATCAATAACGATTCCATCGCTTTTCAGCATTGGTCTTTCAGCTACTACCAGAGTAGCAAGCTGTGCCACATCCTGCCAACGGTGCCAGGTGGTGAAGCGGTCGAACTGGTCTTGCCCCACCAAGAGGTACCACTGCGCAGGGTGCAGCTCTTGGCGCAACTCCATCAACGTGTCGTGTGTGTAACTCGGCCCTGCGCGGCGGGTTTCACGGTCATCCACCTCGCAGACACAGTTCTCGGGCAAGTTCATGTCGCCGAAGGCCAGCCGGGTCATGGCCACGCGATGGGCCACCGGCGACACGGGGCGTGTTTTGTGCCAGGCGCCGCCCGTGGGCAAGACGATCAGTCTGTCCAGGTGGAACTGGCTGGCAAACGCCTCGGCCATGCGGACATGGTCAAGGTGCGGCGGATCGAACGCCCCACCGTACAGCCCGATCCGCACGCGGGGGCTTCCGTCGCTGGGGGTCAGCAACTCGGTCAAATCCAGTCGCGGCGGGGCAAGAAGTCGGTGTACAGCCGGTGTTCAGGCGTACCAGGCTCGGGTTTCTTCGCGTACGACCAACTCACCAGTGGCGGCATGGACAGCAGGATGGACTCGCTGCGACCACCCGATTGCAAGCCAAAGTGCGTGCCCCTGTCCCACACCAGGTTGAACTCCACGTAGCGACCGCGGCGGTAGAGCTGGAACTCGCGCTCGGCCTCGGTGTGCGGCAGCGCCTTGCGGCGCTCGACGATGGGCAGATAAGCGCCGAGGAACGCATCGCCCACGGCGCGCATCATGGCAAAACTGTTGTCAAAGCCCAGCTCGGAAAAGTCGTCGAAGAACACCCCACCCACGCCACGCTGCTCGTTGCGGTGCTTCAGGAAGAAGTATTCGTCACACCAGGTTTTGAAGCGGGGGTATTTGTCGTCACCGAACGGCACCAGGGCATCGCGGCACGCGGTGTGGAAATGCACTGCGTCTTCCTCGAAGCCGTAGTACGGCGTCAGGTCCATGCCGCCGCCAAACCAGCACACCGGATCGCCACCGCCCACGGGCGTGGCGGCAATCATGCGCACGTTCATGTGCACGGTGGGCACCATGGGGTTGCGGGGGTGAAAAACCAGGCTCACGCCCATGGCTTCAAACGGCGCACCCGCCAACTCGGGGCGGTGTTGGGTGGCCGAAGGCGGCAAGCGTGGGCCCGTGACATGCGAAAAACCGCACCCGGCACGTTCGAACACAGGGCCGCCTTCCAGGATGCGCGTGATGCCATTGCCTTGCAACAACTCGCCGCTGGGCTTGCTCCAGCCGTCTTCCAGAAACGCCGTGCCGTCGATGGAGGCAATGGCGGTCGTGATGCGGTCTTGCAGGCCCAGCAAGTAGGTGCGAACGGTTTGGGCGTTCAAATGGGAGGTGGTGGTGCTCATGCGGGGGCCACAATTAAAAGATGGTTCAAAGCGCGCGGTAGCCAATGTCGCGGCGGCACTGCATGCCGTCGAACACCACGCCATCCACCAGGAGGTACGCGGCGGCCTGGGCCTCGCGCACAGTGGCACCCAAGGCGGTGGCGCACAACACGCGCCCGCCCGAGGTGACCAATTGGCCGTTGACCACGGTGGTGCCGGCATGGAACACCACGGCGTCGGCACTGTCGGTGGGCAAGGCAGTGATGGCATCGCCCTTGCGCGGTTCCAGCGGATAACCGGCGGCGGCCAGCACCACACCCAAGGCACAGCGGCTGTCCCATTGCAGTTCCAAACCAGCCAGTTGCTGCCTGGCAGCAGCCAGCAGCACGGCGGCCAGGTCGGACTGCAGGCGCATCATGATGGGCTGGGTTTCGGGGTCACCCATGCGGCAGTTGAACTCCAGGGTTTTCACGTCACCACTGGGAGTGATCATCAGCCCCGCATACAAAAAGCCGGTGTACGGAATGCCATCGGCCTCCATGCCTGCGATGGTGGGCAGGATGATCTCGCGCATGGCTTTGTCGTGCACGGCAGGCGTGACAACTGGCGCCGGCGAATACGCGCCCATGCCGCCCGTGTTGGGGCCCTGGTCGGCGTCGAGCAGACGCTTGTGGTCTTGCGAGGTGGCCAGGGGCAGCACGGTTGTGCCGTCGCACACCACGATGAAACTGGCCTCTTCGCCTTCCAGGAATTCTTCAATCACCACGCGGGCACCACCGGCGTTGTGTTGCACGCCGAATTTGTTGCCCTCGAGCATGAAGTCCACGGCCTCGTGGGCCTCGGCCAGCGTCATGGCCACCACCACGCCCTTGCCTGCGGCCAGGCCATCGGCTTTGACCACAATGGGCGCACCCATGCGGTCGATGTAGGCGTGGGCCAGAGCAGCGTCGGTGAAGGTGTCGTAAGCGGCGGTGGGAATGCCGTGGCGCTGCATGAACGCCTTGGAGAACGCCTTGGAGCTTTCGAGTTGCGCAGCGGCTTTGGTGGGGCCGAACACGGCCAAGCCGTGGGCACGGAACTCATCGACGATGCCGGCGGCCAACGGGGCCTCAGGGCCCACCACGGTCAGACCGATGGCCTTGGCCTGCGCCCATTCGCGCAGGGCCGCCACGTCGGTGAGGGCAATGTTGGTCAGCGCGGCGTCGTGCGCGGTGCCGCCGTTGCCAGGCGCCACAAATACCTGGGCCACGCTGGGGCTCTGGCGCAAACGCCAGGCCAGGGCGTGCTCACGGCCACCGCCACCCACCACCAGCACGTTCATGTTTGTTTGTGTCACGGCGGGGCTCACTCCGAAATGGCGGCGTTGTGGAAGACGTTTTGAACATCGTCCAGGTCTTCCAGCACGTCCAGCAGCTTTTGCATGCGGGCAGCGTCGTCGCCGGTCAGTTCAATGGTGTTGTCGGCGCGCATGGTCACCTCGGCCATTTCGGGCACCAGACCAGCGGCCTCCAGGGCGTTTTTCACGGCTTCAAACTCTTGCGGGGAGGTCAACACCTCGATGGCACCATCGTCATCGGTGATGACGTCGTCAGCACCTGCTTCCAGGGCCACGTCCATCACCTTGTCTTCGCTCACGCCGGGCGCAAACACCAGTTGGCCGCAGTGCTTGAACTGGAACGCCACCGAGCCTTCGGTGCCCAGGTTGCCGCCGTGTTTGCTGAAGGCATGACGCACTTCGGCCACGGTGCGCACGCGGTTGTCGGTCATGGTGTCGAGGATGACGGCCACACCGCCAATGCCGTAGCCCTCGTAGCGGATCTCCTCGTAGCTCACGCCTTCCTGGTTGCCGGTGGCTTTGTCGATGTTGTATTTGATGCGGTCGGCTGGCAGGTTGACGGCCTTGGCCTTGTCGATGGCCAGGCGCAGGCGGGGGTTGGCGCTCAGGTCACCGCCACCGCTGCGGGCGGCCACCGTGATTTCGCGGATCACCCGAGTCCACAGCTTGCCGCGCTTTTCGTCCTGACGCCCCTTGCGGTGCTGAATATTGGCCCATTTGGAATGACCTGCCATGAAAACCCTCTTGAATTTGAGATACGCTGGAGCGCCGAAAAATAACCCTTGATTGTACTTTTTGAGGTTTTCATGACCGACGCCCTGCTCATTGCCCAGAACGCCACCACTGCCTGCGTCATCCACCCTGACAAAGCCAACCGCCACGGCCTGATCACCGGCGCCACGGGCACAGGCAAAACTGTGACGCTGCAGGCCCTGGCCGAGCAGTTCTCGCGCATCGGCGTGCCAGTGTTCATGGCCGACATCAAAGGCGACCTGACCGGTGTGTCACAGCCGGCGCAATTTGGCGAAAAAATCAACAAAATCCTGGCCGACCGTGGCATCGAGCTGCCCCAGCCACGTGCCTTTCCCACCACCTTGTGGGACGTGTTTGGCGAACAGGGGCACCCTGTGCGTGCCACCGTCAGCGACCTCGGGCCCCTGCTGCTGTCGCGCATGCTCAACCTGAACGAAACACAGGCCGGTGTGCTGCAACTCGTGTTCAAGGTGGCCGACGACAACGGCATGCTGCTGCTCGACATGAAAGACCTGCGTGCCATGTGCCAGCACGTGGGCGACAACGCCAAAACCTTCACCACCGAGTACGGCAACATCAGTGCCGCCAGCATCGGGGCCATTCAGCGGGCGCTGTTGCAGGTGGACGAGCAAGGCGGCAATGTGTTTTTCGGCGAGCCCATGCTCAACATCGCCGACTTCATGCAGACGGTGGACGGTTTCGGGATGATCAACATCCTGACTGCCGACAAACTGATGAATTCGCCCAAGCTGTACTCCACTTTTTTGCTGTGGATGCTGAGCGAACTGTTTGAAACGCTGCCCGAGGTGGGCGATCTGGACAAACCGAAGCTGGTGTTCTTCTTCGACGAAGCGCACCTGCTGTTTGCCGATGCGCCCAAGGCACTGGTCGAACGCATCGAACTCGTGGTGCGCCTGGTGCGCTCCAAAGGCGTGGGTGTGTACTTCGTCACACAGAACCCGCTGGACATTCCCGACAGTGTGCTGGCCCAGTTGGGCAACCGCGTGCAACACGCGCTGCGCGCCTTCACCCCGCGCGACCAGAAAGCCGTGAAGGCCACTGCACAAACCATGCGCCCCAAAGACGGGCTCAACATCGAGGCAGCCATCACAGAGCTGGCCGTGGGCGAAGCGCTGGTGAGCTTCCTGGACGAAAAAGGCAGGCCCAGCGTGACCGAGCGCGCTTACGTGCTGCCGCCTGCAGGTCAACTGGGTCCCATCACACCTGCACAACGCCAGGCCCTGCTGGCCAACAGCTTGGTGGCGGGTGTGTACGAGCAAACGGTGGACCGGGAGAGCGCCCACGAATTGCTGCGAGGCAACGCAACCACCAGCGCTGCGGGTGCAGCGGGGGCTGCCGGAGCTGTCGCCTCGGGCAAACCAGCCGCCGGAGGTGCCACCCCGGCCGATGGCGGCGGCTTGATGGGCGGCTTCAACGACCTGCTGTTTGGCAGCACCGGCCCACGCGGGGCCCAGCGCGACGGCTTGGTGCAGACCATGGCCAAGTCGGCCGTGCGCACCGTGGGCACCCAAATCGGTCGCGAGATTTTGCGAGGAGTGCTGGGTGGTTTGCTGGGCGGGCGCCGGCGCTGAACCTGGCGCGCGCCTGCTGCCTGTCAGGCGCGAGGCGCCTGCTGGCCCAAGGTCGCCTTGAACTCTGCCACAGCAGCAGGGCCCTTGAAGTATTTCAAGTTGTCCAGGCCACGCTCAATGAGCGGCTTAAGCGAGCGCATGTCTGGGGCTGCGCCCATTTGCAACACCAGAATCTGGCCGTTGGGGCCTAACTCTCGGCCAAAAAACGCCACCAGAACGCGCACGTATTCAGTAAAAGGCAGCGCATCTCCTACAGCCTCGACAACTGGCTGATCCAACTCGGTCGCAGACACGGCACTGGGTACAGGCTGGTCGACCATTCCCAGAGACACCAGTTCCTGCAAAGCTGAAGCTCCGCCCAGACTCTCTAGCAACCGGGTGAGCTCACCAACGCTGCGTTTGCCGTCCACCAGGATCAACACGGGTCGCAAGCGCACCGGCAACACGGGAAGGCGTTGTGCGATGGCGCTCTTACCCAGTTCACTCTTCAACAAAACGGTTTTATCGTTCCACACGGTTTTGTGTCTCCTTGCCCGGCCTCGAGGCTGCCGCAGGCCCCAAGCTCTGTGGCAATGTTGATGGTTTTCAGTCTCACTACCTCCCACGCATTGTGATGCCTACCCGACCAGAGGCACCGCATCTGCCAGCGGCGCGCACAAAAACGACACACAACGATAATCAAACTCACAGTGCAATCGTTTTCTGCACACACCCTTCCTGCTTTTTCTGAGGTCAACAACTTGATTCGCAAGTACGTGGCTCTGGGCGTTCTGGTGCTCGCGGCACTCTTGTTTTTGCTGTGGCTGGCCGGGCAACTCGGGCTGTTGCAAGGCACCCCAAAAGCGCCCTTGGGGGTGCAGCAGGGTCGGCTGGCACCGCCCTCCCTCACGCAAAACAGTGTCAGCAGCCAAGCGGGCCTGCACCCCGACCACCCGCAAGCGGCATACGCAGCCATTGAGCCGTTCACCCCTCGCGCAGGGGAAACCGGAGCAGACGCTCTGGAAAGGCTGACAGCCCTGCTTAGCCAACAACCGGGCACACACATCACCCACCAAAGCGACGGCTACGTGCACGCGGAAGCCACCACGCGCTGGCTGCGGTTTGTGGACGATATTGAGCTGTGGCACGACCCGGCCACTGGCCTGGTGCATGTGCGTTCGGCCAGTCGGCTTGGTCGCAAAGACTTTGGTGTGAACCGCACTCGCACAGAGGCCCTGCGCGCCGCTTTTGTGCATGGCAGCCCCACGCAGTGAACACAAGTCATTTCATCCTGCAAACCCGCTGGCAGGCCTGGGTGATGGGTGTATTGCGCGGTGACGGCGGGCGTGTGTGGCAACCCTCTGCGTCCAGCCGATGGACCATGCCAACCCAAATCAGCCGCCTGGTTTGGCTGTGTGTGCATGCATCTGCTGATGCAAAACGCCGCAGGCTGGATGGAGCACACACAGGCTGCGTGAGTGGGAGTGATGTAGGACATGACTGAGCTGGGCAGCCTGACCCCCGCCCTGCGGGCCAGAAGCTTCACGCCAGCTGGCGCGGATGATGATTGCCATTTCAGCCGGTGCACCAACTTCGGGCTGCTGATGGCCCCTGCCCTGCCCTACGTGACAGCACTGGCAGTGATTCACCGTCCGTTGACCATCCGCGATGCTGCACCGGCTGACTTATGAACTTGAGCTGCCCATAAAAGCAGGCCCCTCGGGGCCTTCTTTTATATAGCTAACTTATCAATACAGAAAAGCGATAGAGGCATAAAAAGCATCAAATTCAGCCGGCCAGCAGCTTCCAGGTGTCCACCACCGAGTCGGGGTTGAGGGAGATGGAGCTGATGCCCTCGTCCTTCAGCCACACGGCAAAGTCGGCGTGGTCGCTGGGGCCCTGCCCGCAAATGCCCACGTATTTGCCAGCGGCCTTGCACGCACCAATGGCCTTGGACAGCAGGGCTTTGACGGCAGGGTCGCGTTCATCAAAGTCGGCGGCCAACAGTTCGAGGCCCGAATCGCGGTCCAGGCCCAGGGTGAGTTGGGTCAGGTCGTTGGAGCCGATGCTGAAGCCGTCGAAGTACTCCAGGAACTGGTCGGCCAGCACGGCGTTGCTGGGCACCTCGCACATCATGATGACCTTCAGGCCGTTGTCACCGCGCGCAAGGCCTTTCTCGGCCAGCATCTCCGTGACTTTCTTGGCTTGGCCCAAAGTGCGCACAAACGGCACCATGACTTGCACATTGGTCAGGCCCATGTCGTTGCGCACGCGCTTGAGCGCTTCGCACTCCATGGCAAAGGCTTCGCGGAAGTCGGCACTGATGTAACGCGCCGCACCACGGAAGCCCAGCATCGGGTTTTCTTCATCGGGCTCGTAGCGGCTGCCACCCATGAGCTTGCGGTATTCGTTGCTCTTGAAATCGCTCAAACGCACGATGACCGGCTTGGGCCAGAACGCAGCGGCAATGGTCGCCACGCCTTCGGCCACCTTGTCCACGTAAAACGCGCGGGGGCTTGCGTGGCCACGGGCCACAGACTCAACTGCCTTTTTCAGGTCGGCATCGATGTTGGGGTACTCCAAAATGGCTTTGGGGTGCACACCGATGTTGTTGTTGATGATGAACTCCAGGCGGGCCAGGCCCACGCCGCCGTTGGGAATCTGCGCGAAGTCGAACGCCAGTTGGGGGTTACCCACGTTCATCATGATCTTCACGTCGATCTCGGGCATGTCGCCCCGGCGCACCTCGGTCACTTCGGTTTCCAGCAGGCCGTCGTAAATGTTGCCAGTGTCGCCTTCGGCGCAGCTCACCGTCACCAGCATGCCGGTGGCGAGTTTGTCGGTGGCATTGCCACAGCCCACCACGGCAGGAATGCCCAGTTCGCGCGCAATGATGGCGGCGTGGCAGGTACGGCCACCCCGGTTGGTGACGATGGCGCTTGCGCGCTTCATCACAGGTTCCCAGTTGGGGTCGGTCATGTCAGTGACCAGCACGTCGCCGGGTTGCACGGTGTCCATTTCAGAAATGTTGTGTACCAGGCGCACGGGGCCGGTACCAATTTTCTGGCCTATGGCCCGGCCCTGCGCCAGCACCGTGCTTTTGCCTTTGAGCTTGTAGCGGTGTTCCACCTTGCCTGCGGCCTGGCTCTTCACGGTTTCGGGGCGGGCTTGCAGGATGTACAGCTGGCCGTCGGTGCCGTCTTTGCCCCACTCAATGTCCATGGGGCGGCCATAGTGCTGCTCAATCACCAGCGCATAGTGAGCCAGTTGCTCGGCATCTGCGTCCGTCAAGGAGTAGCGGTTGCGCTGCTCAACGGGCACGTCGGTGGTTTTCACCAGCTTGCCGGACGCTGCTTTTTCCTCGGGCGTGCTGAACTCCATCTGAATCAGCTTGGAGCCCAGGTTGCGTCGGATGACGGCGCGCTTGCCGGCCTTCAGCATCGGCTTGTGCACGTAGAACTCGTCGGGGTTGACTGCGCCCTGCACCACGGTTTCGCCCAGACCATAACTGCTGGTGATGAACACCACGTCTTCAAAACCGCTTTCGGTGTCGATGGTGAACATCACGCCGGCAGCACCCAGGTCGGAGCGCACCATGCGCTGCACGCCCGCGCTCAAGGCCACGTCGGCATGGGCAAAGCCCTTGTGCACGCGGTAGCTGATGGCGCGGTCGTTGTAGAGGCTGGCAAACACCTCTTTCATTTTGTGCAGCACTTCTTCAATGCCCACCACGTTCAAAAAGGTTTCCTGCTGGCCCGCAAAGGATGCATCGGGCAAATCTTCGGCGGTGGCCGACGAACGCACGGCAAAACTGGCGGCAGGGTTGCCCGCGCTGAGCGTGGCAAACGCATCGCGAATGGCTTTGTCCAGGTCGGCGGGGAACGGCTGGGCTTCCACCATGGCGCGGATTTCAGCGCCTACCTGTGCCAAGGCGCGCACGTCTTCCGTGTCGAGGGCATCGAGCTTGGCGTTGATGCGGGCGGTCAAGCCGTCAAAGGCCAGAAACTCGCGGAACGCGTGGGCGGTGGTGGCAAAGCCGGTGGGCACGCGCACACCCGTCGGCAGCTGTGAAATCATTTCACCCAGGCTGGCATTTTTTCCGCCGACCGACTCAACGTCGGACATGCGGAGTTGCTCGAAAGGCACCACAAGGGCATCCGGGCTGAACAGTTGAGACATGGGAACACTCCATCTAAGTTAAAAAACCTGTCTCGGCAGACCAGCGTATGCCCGTCATTCCTGTGGTTCTGGTTGTGGGAATGGGCTCTGACTCAACCGATCCCCGGTGCGCGCCCGGGGCAATCGCGGAATTGTAGGGACTTGGACCGGCTGGCGTGTCACGGCCAGACCAGCGGAGTCAGCACACCGAAAGCAATCACCCCACCCGATGCAGCCGCTGGGAGAACCCTGTGCGCTCCATCAGCGACAAGGGATGGGGCTGAACCCCCATCACACTGAGCGTGCCACCGCGTTTTTCCACCGCCTTGAGCAACTGCTCCAACGCGTCAAGCCCCGTGGTGTCGAGGCTCACCAGCATGGTCATGTCCAACGTCACCTGTGTGCCGACGGGGGCCACCTGAACGGCGTTCACCAATGAATCCATCTTGCCAACCGCACCGAAAAACAGCGATCCATACAACCGGAACCGCAGCTCTGAATCGGTGCGCAGGGTTTCAGTGGCACTGAAGATGTCGCTTTGTCGGCGCACAAACAGAACCACGGCAAGCACCAGCCCCAGTTCCACCGCCACCGTGAGGTCAAAAATGACCGTCACAAAAAACGTGGACAGCATCATCAGGCGGTAATGTCTGGAGTAATGGCGCAGCCGGCCAA
>JFJP01038006.1_pt1 | contig 20450 bp, 20 predicted proteins | sample 431651 | NCBI WGS metagenome assembly JFJP01 (sample SAMN02602958, study PRJNA72255) | Microbial mat metagenome, whole genome shotgun sequencing project. | biome: fresh water; feature: sink hole; material: water; isolation source: purple microbial (photo- and chemosynthetic) mats found in...
GTTCATCTTCGGTAATTTCAGGTTTTGATGCATCAACAGGAACAGTACTCTCTTCCTGTTGTGCAGACTCAGAGGGCTCAATCAATCCTGATCCTGTTTCATCAGTACCAAAATTAACCTCAATCCCCTCTTCAATTTCCGGCGGAGGTGGTACTGAAAACCCCACAACTAACAGCAGAAGCAATAATACAAGATGTATTATTACAGTCCCGGCTATTCCCTTTCCTCTCTCGGAAGGGAATTTGTGGAGGTCGTTATTTGGGTGAGGTTGCAATTATTAATTTGTAATTATTTGACTGGGCAATATTCATCACTTTTACAGCATTCTCAAAAGGTACCGTTTTATCAACATGAAGCGAAATATATGTATCAGGTTTTTCTCCCAGCTTCTGCTTCAGAACCGCTTCCAGGTCGTCAATATTAACTTGTTGTGTCTCAACATAATACTTCAGGTCGCTTGTTATCGATACTGTTGTGAGGGGCTTTGCTGAAGTCTGGCTGCTTCCTTTAGGCAGTAAGAGCTTCAGAGCTGTAGGATGTACCAGAGTTGAAGTTAACATGAAGAATATAAGTAGATTAAATACAACATCAGTCATTCCGGTAGAACTGAAGTTGATACTTATCTTGTTTCTTTGTGAGATAGCCATTTTAACGGTCTGTTTTTACAGGTTCATTCAGAATATCCATAAACTCGGTCAGTGTTGCTTCAAGGTTAAAAACAACTTTTTCAACTCTGACAACCAGTGTGTTATAAGCAAAATAGCCGATAATACCAACAATTAATCCGGCTACAGTAGTTATAAGAGCCGTGTAGATTCCGCCCGACATCATTGATACCTCAATGTTGTTACCTGCCTGCGACATGGCATAGAATGACTGAACCATACCTATTACTGTTCCGAGAAAACCAAGCATCGGTTCTGCACCTGTTATCGTTGCTAGTGTGGGGAATCCCTTTTCAAGTTTAGAAATTTCGAGCTTTCCTACGTTCTCAATAGCAGTACTGATATCCTGCAGTGGCCTTCCCAATCGGGTAATACCTTTCTCAACCATTCTGGCCGACGGAGAATCTGTTGATCTGCAGAGAGCAAGTGCCGCATCGATTTTACCATCATGAATATAGTCTTTTATCCTGTTCATGAAATTGGTATCCTCTTTGGTAGCTTTCCTGATCACATAAAATCTCTCAATGAAGATGTATGCTGCCACAAATGAAAGAAGGATTATCGGGATCATTACCCAGCCACCTTTTATTGCGAGGTCAAGAAGTGTGAGTTTCATCGCACCTGCGTTTTCAACAGGAACGGCTCCGTCCTGCATTATGAACTGTAAAAATGCCATATTATTCAGATTGTTAATTAATTATCAGATATCAATAGTATGTTTTATGTAATTATCAGTTGCGAAGTTATTAAAAAACGTAATTAATCCCTGTTCTAGTATAGCGGGTTAATAACAATGAAGGAAAATTTATTAACCAAATCTCAATTTGACGACATTATTTAAAACCGTGCATCAATATACATGAGGTTGTACATAATAACGTAGCCTGAGTATCTCGATGCGCTGGGTTGACAGATTATCAAAAAAAAATCCCTGTAATCATATAGATAACAGGGATTTATGGTGCTGGCTTGAGTTATTTCTTACCAGCTCCTGCACTTTTTGTTACTTTGGCTGCATTGCGCTGGGGTGCTGCGCTGCGGGCCCCTTTGTTTTTTGTTGCAGACTTTGTCATACTTTTTTCCTGTGTCTGAGTCCCTGTTTGGGTTTTTGTTTGAGTACCTTCCTGTTTCTGTGCTTTAGCTTCTGCTTTTTTCTGAGCTTTAAGCTGGGCCTTTGTCTGAGTCTGTGTCTGTGTCTGCGTCTTAGTCTGAGCTTGTGTCTGAGTTTGCTCCTGAGCCTTTACTTCTGTCTGTGTCTGATTTTTGACCTGTGTCTGAGTTTGTGTCTGGGTCTGTGCTGTGATGCCTGCACTTATTAAAAGCGCTGTTGCAGCCATTAAAATTCTTTTTTTCATCTTTAATATTATTTTAAATTTGGTCATCTTATGAATCAAATATATGTCCCTGAAGATGAACGAATCATGAATTTTCAGGAAATAAAAAAGAAAATGTTGTTCCTCTACCAATTTTTGAGTCAACAATTATCTCGATTTTATGAAAATCTGCTATTGATTTTGTAATTGCCAGTCCTATTCCATATCCTCTTTCATCCCCATGTAATTTATTACTGAATCGTGAAAAAAGATTCTTCTGCTGTTCTTCTGTCATTCCCTTACCTGTATCAGATATTGAAACACTAAATTTTTTGTTTAAAAAACCTGATTTAATTGTTACTATCCCTTGTGAGTCAGTATTCTTGACCGCATTATTAACAACATTATAAAACATTGAAAAGACGAGTGCCCTGTTGGCATTATTAACTAACAGATCCCTGTCAGTATCATACTTCAATAAAATTTCTGAATCTTCTGCAACCGGGGAAATCTCTTTTATTACATCCAGAAGTAGTTCATTAACTGCAAATGTATCTTCTTTAAGATATTGTTGACTTTCTATCCGGGCTATGGATAGCAATGAGTTGACCAGAGTTTTAAGTCTGTGAAGGGTCCCTAACGATTCTTCAATTCTGTCAGATGTCTCATGATCAAGATTTTCCTGAAGGAGAAGGTTTTCAAGTTTGCTTCTTAGAACAGATATTGGTGTCATTAATTCATGAGAGATATTAACTGTAATATCTTTTTCCTTTTTAAATAAATCATCTATTCTGTTCATAAGATCGTTAAGAGCCTGATCGAGGCTGTGAAAATCAGAGGTAGTCGTTCTGACAGGATTTTTATCATAATTCTGAGGAGTTGATATCGATTTTAATTTACTGATTATCAGATCAAGCGGACGAAGAAGTAAATGAGAATAATAAAGGTCAGATAAAAGCGTAATCAAAATTATGAAGATCAGAAAGATCCAGATGACTTTATTTATGTTTTTACGGGAGTCCTGAATACTGGATAAGCTTTTCCCAATTTCCAGCAGATATGTCTGACCATCAGCTTTAAATGAATAGTTGAGGACTCTGTAATTAATTATTTCATCATCGATAATCCTCTTAGTTACTTCAATGAAGTTCCAGTCCTCCTGAAGATCAATTCTCTCAAGGCTGATGAATTCATCCTTGAGAATGTTATAACTTCCAAAAGCGTCGGCAGAATCGGCGGTTATAAATGGTTCCAGTCCGATATCAGAGAATAAATCCATTATCTGCTCCCTTTTTTTCACAAGTTCCTTATCCGTCTGCAGTATATTGATTCTTTCTATGATATACGGCATTAAAATAATGAATACTGCCGTAAATAACAGCTTGGAAATAAAGTTAAAGAGAGATAGTTTTGTCTGAAGCCTGATCATGTCTGCTGATCGTTTTTAAGTGTCTCAGATGTAACTCTGTATCCAATGCCTCTTACTGTTTCAAGCCATGGTGTAGGTGCATGAATATTTAGTTTTTTTCTCACATTTTTAATATGTACATCAATGAAGTTACTGTCATACTGATCATCCAGAATATTTCCCCAGATATGTTCATACAACTGTTGACGTGTAAGTACTTTGTTACGGTTCATAACAAGGTAAAGGATCAGATCGAACTCTTTTCTGGTGAGTTCAACTATCTCATCATTGCATGTAATTTTTCGTGGAGAGATATCAATAATAAATTCACCAACCGTTATCAAAGGATTCTTAATAGCGAATTTTCTTCTGGCAACTGCTTGTATTCTCGAATGCAACTCAATAAGCGCAAAAGGTTTAGATAGATAGTCGTCTGCACCTAGGTCAAGCCCCTTCACTTTATCTTCAACAGTGCCTCTGGCGGTTATGACAATGAAAGCAGCTTCAGATCCAAGTTTACGGGCCTCTTTTATTAAATCGAGACCATTATAATCAGGCAGGCCAATGTCAAGTAAAACAAAGTCATACAGATTAACTGCTATTTTCTCAGAAGCTTCAGTTCCTGTATATGCCATATCACAAATGTAGTTTTCCTTTTTTAAGAAGGAAGCCATTTCATTTGCCAGACTTTTTTCATCTTCAACAATTAGCAGATTCATCTTTCAGAGTTAAAATATTTTGAATGAGCAAGTCAGCATGAAAACAAAACCTTTTGGACTTGGCAGATCTGCAACAGTATATATCGGTACGACATATCCCGGTTCGGCTTCCACTGTTAATTTTCCAATATTAAAACCAACAGGAAGACCCAGATCAACTTCCATAAGACCAAAGAATGTTGAGGTTTTTGTTGTTGAAGATGACCCTCCAGAACTTCCTGCTCCTCCGGTTGTAGTTTTCCCTGAACCTGAAGTATGAATAGGAGAAGTTATTCCGATTGTTGTTCCTTCAGAGGTAATTGTCTCTGTGAGCGATCCAAAAAGGAGGCTGGCATAGGGATCAAATGATATGAAGGCTTTTCCATTAAAAAAATCGGGAGTTTGAAAATACCTTGAATTCCTCATCTGGAAATAGGCATTTGTTGTTTCTGCAAAGAGCACTCCGACAGATAATTTGGAATATAAAAGTTTCCAGTCAATACCTAAAGTAAAGTCTCCATAAAGGAAACTATTAAAAAGTGTATCTGTAAGATCACCAGAAACCTGATATCTTGAAATTCCGGTTGAAATATCAAACCAGGAATTGAATACATGACAATAGTTTGCAGAAAAGGTGTGATATGCCAGGAATGGATCGAATGCTGAAAGGTGAAAAGTCGATGCTGATAGAAAAAATTCATTGTTATAACCATATATCAGAGATCCATAATAGAATGGTTGATCCTGTGAGTAAGTAGAACCCAAAACCATATTGTTGCCAAATCCGAGACCTGCATAAAACGCATGCGGTGAAACAGTTGTTTTTAATGGCAGTGTGTCGGGTAGAACAGTGGAGGAGGAAAATTTTTCCTGAGGAAGCGCACTTAACGGGATTAGTGTTAAAAGTATGCTTATAATCAGGATCCGGGTGTTTGAATCTGTCTTTTTCATACTGTTTCCGATTTTATTATCTTCTCCCCGGTTTAATAGCACCACCTGGCTTACCTGCACCAACAGGCATTCCTGCTCCTGTAGGTCTTACAATATATGGAGGTCTGGCACCCTTTGCTTTAGACATGTCGGGTTTTGACCCTTTTACCTGTTTTACTTTTTCCGTCTCCTCCTTCTTTTGTTTGCTTTTCTCCTTTTGTGACTCGGTTTTTTGCTGCGTCTGTACTTTCTTGTTTTGCGGAATTTCCTGAGCGTAAAAAATGTTGCCAAGCATCATAACAAAGATTACGCTCAACAAAACTCTTCTGTTTTTAAAGATTTTCTTTTTCATATTGTTATTATGAATTAAAATGAGTTCAAATTATACTTATCCTATCCTTTATTGTCTAACCCGTGAATGTCTCACAATGATTCAACCAGATAAAAGTATGTGTCAAAAATGAAGAACAGATGAACGAAATGATATCTAAGCTTTATTCTGCTGAATATTAGTTTACATCCTTATCTTTCGGAGCGACTTCCTCTTCTTTTTTTGCTTCGGGTTTTATTTTCTTTTTGAAGAGATCGGAGAACTTATCGAAATCTTCCCTGAAGAAGATACCGATTCCCTGGGTATAGGGACCTCTTCCCGAATATGTATTATTAAACCTGTTGAATACTTTCAGCCTTATCTTTTCGGTGAGCCTTATTTCTGCATCAAAATCTCCGGTAAGTTGTCCGTCAGTTTCTGCTGTACCGCCAATTCCGTAATCCAGGTTACTGTTAATCTTTATTTTATTATTCAGCAATTGTGTCGACAGATCAAACTGCAGGTCCTGACTGCTGGCATCTTTTGTTCCCGGACGCCACTGGAACCCGAAATCAATGTCATTGTTTATCTGTGATAACCAGTTGCTCAACTGATTTGAGAGCATCTCTGTTGTTGTGACAGCCATTGCTGAAGTGCCTGCTGTTGAAGTAGTTGAGGTGGATTCGTCTGCCAGAAAACTATTTGTTATGAGGAGGTATAGAAACTGCCTGCTTAATTCTTCTTCACTCGCAATTTTGTTTCGGAGAATCGCTCTTTTCTGTTCATCGGAATTCGGCAGTTCAATATCTAATTTTACTACAGGGTTAAATAACTTTCCTGTAAGGTTAAGCCTGCACTCAACATCCTCTCTTTCGCTGTATGCATCATTTTGTCCACCAACAAGCGGACTAAGAGATGTCTTGATCTTATATATGGCATTCAGGTCAATTTCAGCATTATCCATCAGACCATTAAACATAATCCTTCCGCCGCTCTCTACGCTGAAGGACTTATTCAATATATTTTTTAGAGTGAAGAGGTAGTCACCTTCTTCAATTACATAATCACCATTCATCAGGAAATCTCCCTTACGGGTCATAACTATGTTGAGATCACCTGTACCTCTTCCTTTCATAACATCACCGACCTTGGCATCAAATATGATCTGAACTTCTGCATCTGGTGTAACCTGAAGATCGAAATTCATTTCCATGCCGGTTTTTTTTGCCTGAGCAGGAGTGTTTGAATTCACACCTTCAGTAATACCTGAAGCCAAATTTGTGACAGAATCAGCATCAAAAAATGAAATGAATGAGTAATCTGAAACTGACATTCCTGATGTGAGCGGGATATTAAATTTTGTTCCTTTTCCTGTGCGTGCTGAAATATCAAATGAGAGTAATCCCGGAGCTGCTTTTATTGTTGTGAGTCCCGATGCAACTGCCGTGCCGTAAAACATTTCGTTGTCTTTCGGTTTTGTATTAAGTACCAGGCATCCCGGTGTTGGAATATTGATTACCAGATCTGAAGTGTACTCCTTAAAATTTTTATGATAGACATAACCCGTAAGTGTTGCAGGATTCCCCCTTTCATCAAGTAGCTTTAAATTATTGAATCTGAATCCTTTCCTGTCGAATCGTACAGAATCATTAAGCCTGAATCTTGTCTGAAGATAGTCTATTTTCATAGAAGCATTCTCAGCCATGATTGATCCCGTTAATATCATTTTATCAGTAGAGCCCGACAGATTCACTTTTCCCGAAGCGGTACCTGTAATTCCTGAGGCAAACATTTTGAGTAATGGATTAAGGGCATCAATCGGAAGTTTTGTTGCAACAGCAATGAGGTCTATTTTTTTCCTGGCAGGATCATAATTGCCTTTTATATCTAACATTTTTACACCTGCCAGATTGCTGCCTGCATCTATTTTAACAATTTTTCCTGCGTTATCAAGGGCCGATCTGATACTTATATCTCCGTATTGGCAGCCGAGCATGGAAAAACTCTTTACAACAAGGTCACTCTCGAGCAGAATGTTCCTGTATACATTGTTAACCATTATTTTGCCATTTAACTGGCCCTGAAAATTGAGTGGAATTGAAACTGCATCACCCGCATTTTTCTTATTTACGAGATAATTGAGAGGAGATATGTCTATTCCTCTGAAATCAAGACGTAAAGTGTCGTTTGGATTTTCTGAAATTGTGCCGTTAATTCTGTAATATCTTTCTTTGCTGCTGATATTGAGATCATTAATATTTACAGAATTAGTATCGATTTTAACAGATGAATTTTTAATCTGCCATTGGTTATTTCTTGCATAAATACTTGTTGAATCTATTTCAACCATTAAAAGTGTTTTGGTTGGGTCTGAACTGCTTTTTGCAACTGAGCCTCTGGCCGTAAAATTCCCTTTATTGAGTAATTCGGCTTTATTATCCCAGTTTATTGTGAATATAAAATTATCCGGTTTGGTATCCAGTTCAACGGAGAAACCTTTCAGGTCGGACTGACCCAGAAAGAGAAGGGTGGAAGTGTTAAGGTCCAATGCAAACTCTTTCCCCGATGTGGAAGCATTCAGCCTGAGGTCTTTGAATTCATTGTTTCTGAAGCTTAGTGATTTTGAAGTACCGGAAATACTTATAATGCTATCAGTAAATACTGAACCGCTGAGATTGCTTTTATCTGCAAGCAGGAGACCTGTTCTGAAGAAGTTGTTTATTTTTTCAGTATTCCTGAAATTTATGTCAAAAGTGAAATTGTTATCAATTGTCTTGGGCCGTTTGGTAACAGCAGGAAACTGTGAAGGCATTAAGGTTGCAAGCGTTGATTTAACAAGCTCTCCGATAGCTGCGAAGTTATAATATCCTCTGATATCGGCGTTTACATAATCAGTACGAAGACTGAGAACAGGCTGGTTGTTCTCAGAGTAAGTCCTGATTGTAAAATCATACAGTTCGAGAGTCTCATTGTGCTTTCTGTAGTTTGAGTTTAAAAGTTTTATCTCTCCATCAAGATTATCGATGTTGCTGCCTTTAAAATTAGATGTGAGCAACATAGTAAGATTTGCTGTGGTATCAAGTTTGTCTATATTGAGTTTATAGAGATTGGCATCAGCCAGGTTTAGTGTGAAATCAAATTCAGGCAGTTTATTCTTGAAATTGAACATACCCAGAACATCAAGTTTAATATTCTCATCAGCAACTTTAATACTGCCATCCCATGCGTTCTCAGTAAATGATCCGTTCAGCGCGATATTTCTGTACTTATAGCTGTTAATTTCAATGCTGTCAATCCTTCCTGTCAGATTTGCTGCAAATTTTTTAAATGAGTACGCGAAACCATCAATATTTGCCTGCATACTCAGTTTTCCGAGTAATTCTGACTTCTCTGTAAGTAAACCAATATCTATATCACTTCCGTTTATGAGACCTTTTATCCTGTACCTTTCAGATTCTTCAGGCCGGAATGAGATATCTGTTCTCAGGCTGCCTGCGTCGGTGCTGAATTTTCCATATGTAACAAAATCTGTAGTAAAACCAGTGAAGCTGCCGTCGAATGTTATATTCCCAAGCTTATACAATGCCTCTGGCACAATGATCAGGCCTTTTTTTGGCAATCTGATTTTTTCAAAATCTTTTGCATTTGTATTCAGACTGTTAACACCGATATAGATGAATGCATTTTCAATTTTCGGAAGCCCCGAGAAGTCAAAATCGCAGTCGAGAGTAGTATAATCACGGTACGACAGGTAAATGTTTCTTCCCCTTAATTCTGAGACTGTTCCGGCTATTTTACCTGAAATCCACACACTCTCATTAAGACCTTCGGGAAGAGGCATGAAGTAACTGATGTCGGATGTATTGATTATCGATCGCTCCATGAGAATATCAAGCCTGACCTCCTCGGTGAATTTTTTGTAAGAATCTGACGAATCGGGCCTGATACCCAGCCTGGTCAGATTAAGTATGGTACTGTCGCAGTTAAGAAAGAAGGAGTTAAAAAGTATACTCTGATTTGCAAACAAAACAGAACTGCTCATTCTTCTTACATTAAAACCGCTGTGTTCCCTGAAACCGAGGTGGTAAATATTGAAAGTGGTTGTATCGTTCTCAATATTAAGATCTTCAATTATACCATTAATCTCCGAAAAGTTCATATTGTTGAAGTCAAGCCTTGTTTTGCTCTTCTTTCCATTGCGGTTGATAAGCGAAAACCGGGCATTGCTAAGGTCAATCTGGTCGATTGATAATCTTAGTGGTGCTTTCTTAACTGTATCGGGCGGGTTCTTCAGCTGGCTGAGAAACCAGTTAAGATTCATTAATCCAGTTGAATCTGTTATTAGCGCAATATACGGCTTAACAAGAGTTACTTTACCAAGTCTTGTTGAATTGTTTTTAAGGTCAATGCCTTTTAGTATAACATTTACCTCCTGAGAAAAAAGCAGAGTATCGCTGTGATTGTCCTTAATGAGTATGTTGTTTAATGTCAGTCTGTTAAAGAACCTGTAATGGAAGCTCTCTATTGAGATTGTGGATTTTAGTTCTGTGGAAAAGTGTCCGGTGATCCGTTGTACAATAACTGTCTGCACCTGAGGAATTTGCAGTACAAGATAAAGCAGTGTCGGAAGCAAAATTATGATACCGGCAACTATAATGAAATACTTAAGTGATTTTTTAATATTTTTGAGCATTAACAGGTATTAAAAAAACTTTATCAAAATAACCTAAAATATACCGAAAAACAAAGCGTTCATGGCAGTTACAATCCTTGCAATAGAATCCTCATGTGATGATACATCTGTTGCTGTATTGAGGGATGGTTGCGTTCTTTCTAACCTTATCGCCAATCAGGAGATCCACATGTCGTATGGTGGGGTTGTACCGGAACTGGCATCCAGAGCTCATCAGGCAAATATTGTGCCGGTAACTCATCAGGCTGTTGTACGGGCCGGAATTAAAAATGAAGATATCGATGCTGTTGCCTTTACCAGGGGACCGGGATTGCTGGGATCGCTGCTGGTAGGTACCTCATTTGCAAAGGGTTTTGCCCTGGCACTCAATATTCCGCTTATTGAGGTTAATCACTTGCAGGCCCATGTTCTTGCCCATTTTATACTCGAAAAAGATAAAAATAACAGAATCCCTTCATTTCCTTTTCTTTGTCTTCTGGTTTCAGGCGGACATACCCGTATAATAGTAATGAAAAGCCATCTTGAGATGGAAGTCATAGGCAATACTATTGATGATGCTGCAGGTGAAGCCTTTGATAAATGCGGAAAAGTGATGGGATTTACATATCCTGCCGGTCCGTTGATAGATAAACTGGCAAAGGAAGGAAACAGAAACGCATTCAAATTTGCAAAGCCTTCTGTTAAAGGGCTCGATTTCAGTTTTAGCGGATTAAAGACCAGTTTTCTCTATTTTCTCAGGGACAGGTTAAAGGAGGATCCTGACTTCGTGGAGAAGAATAAAGCTGATCTATGTGCCTCTCTTCAGCATATAATTGTAAGTATTCTTATAAATAAAATGGTGAAGGCATCAGCACTTACAGGAATCAGAGAGATAGGGATTGCAGGTGGTGTTTCAGCAAACTCGGGATTAAGGGAAGCAATGAGAGAGGAAGCCGTAAGACGGAACTGGAATCTTTTCATTCCGGAATTCAGATACACAACAGATAATGCTGCAATGATTGGAATTACAGGATATTATAAGTATCTTAGGGGAGAGTTTTGCACTCACGATGTGGCACCTTTAGCCAGATATTAAAGAATTTTCGGATTTTCTTCGGTTCCCTCTGCGTCTTCGCGTAACCGCTTTGGCAGAGCAAGGTGGGGCTGGGGTAAACGAAGAAAATCACATATGGTTTAACTTTTTTGCAGGTTTAATTATAAAATTATTAATTTCGGGACAAATAAATTGCAATGGAGGAGTTGAGGATTTCACCGACAAAAAATACGCCGGAAATCATTTTAAATCCAGAGGGTATGATCAGGATCAGGGGGAGATCAATACATGAGAACGTAACTGATTTCTTTGCTCCTGTAGAGGAATGGGTTACTGCTTATATTGTCAATCCTGCTGATGTTACCTGTGTCGATATGAATCTTGAATACTTTAACAGTGCCAGCGCTAAGGTGTTCATCCATCTGTTGCAGAAGATCACATACGTTGCTTTGAAACACAAAAAATTTATTATTAACTGGTACTATGAGGAGGGCGATGAGGACATTCTTGAAAGAGGTGAATACTTCGCATCAGTACTCGATGTTCCTGTAAATCTGATCAGAATTAACTGATATTCATTGCATTATATAAGTTATGAGTTTATTTAGTAAGCCAGTATCTGGTTTTTTTCCCGCCCTGTCCCTGTAATCCAGATTTTGTTTTTGTAGACATCCACCCTGGCAAAACTGTTTACCTGATCAGTCTCAACCATACCCCTGAAGGTAACAAAATGAATCATGTTGAAATTGCCGTAGTTCCCTGCATGGTTATGTCCGTTCATCCAGGCAATTATATTATGATAGTTTTCCAGAACTGACAGTACCTCTTTATAATTCAGAAGATTATGCACATTTTCAGGAACAAGAGGGAAATGGCACAGGATAAATACTTTCTCGCCGGCTGCGTTAGAAAGACCGAGCTCTGTTTTTAGCCATGAAATCTGTTCTGAACTCATGCCTCCATTCCAGTCTACGGCATTAATTTCACCCTTCTCTTTCATTGCCTCCAGTGCTGCTGAGGCATTTTTAACAGAAGCTTTATTACCAGTAGAATAAGTGCTTATCTCATTTCCGTTCAGGAAGATAAACCGGAAATTCTCAAATGTAACAGAATAATATCCCTTCTTTGACGGGTTAAGCACTGGAAGTCTCTTTTTATACTTTGTTTCAACTGAGTAATCATGATTTCCTGTAACGTGATAGATTTTTAGTCCCGAAGAATCAAGCAGATCCATTACAGGTTCATACGATTTAAAATCTCTGTCAATAAGGTCGCCGAGATTAATAACGAAGCTTACCGAATCTGATTTAAGATCAGCCAGTGCTTCCCGTAGCTTTCCGGCTGACGACCTGTAGAATCTGGTTCCTGCAGCTTCTGCATCTGCATACTGGACATCAGCAATTACACCAAAAGAAAACAGCGGCTTCTGACTCTGCGCAGACATATTGAATGTTATTATTGTGGCAAAAATTAATGTGAAAACTAATTTCATATTGTTTTGATTACTATGCTAAAAGTAAACAAAATCTACCTTATGAAACCAAAATCGTTATTTGATCGGGCATTTTCTTACCGCAGAGTTGCGCAGAGGATGCGCAGAGTGCCACAGAGAAAGAAAAAGGTGATACTTGTCCTATATGATCTCCGCGGCCCTCTATTTTTTTCTCAGCGGTTCTCTGCGGTTAGATTAAATTCAATTCGCAGTAGGATCTGCCACTTTTCCCATGAAAAGAATTGAGTTGGTGGTTACTTCCCTGATTATATATATGAAAGGGTGGTCTATATTAAGTATGAAAGGAGTCAAAGGTGCTGAAGTGAGTCTGATATCAACAATTGTTGCTGCAGCCGCCTCTGTTCCTTCTTCGTTGGTTTCAATGAATGCCTGATGAGTGACATCATTTATCAGTAGGTCGAGATCAGAAATATTTGAGAAATCGGCACCTTCATAGAACGCGATTCCCATTCCCATATCAGTGAGTATATCTTTCAGTTTTATTTTATAGCTGTTTTTAAACCTGGGAAAAGACAGATCAGTTTCCCTTTTGTTCAGACCTGCAATCCAGCTGCTGAAGTTAGCTTCGGTTAAAGAGGCAATAACTGAATTCAATCCGTTGTTCTCATTTGGCAGGATAACATCCATTACGAAATTTCCCTGTCCGTACGGAAACTCGGCAAGCACAAAGTTATCTCCGGTATATACTTTGAAATCAGTTTTTTGCTTCATCATAGGAACTTCAATTGTTGTTCCGTCAGGTTTATGGAACGACCTGTTTACTGTGTTAGCCTTATCAAACTTTGAGTTCCATATACCTTTAAAATAGATCGCATTTATAAGAAGCATAACAGTACTTCTATCCAGCTCGTCGACCATATCCTTTATTAGTCCGTTTGTCTTGCTTTCTATCCAGGTGTTGATCTGTTTAGGAGCCAGAGGATCATAAACATCAAATGATTTTGCTTCTGCACTATAGTACTTTGTGAGTATATCAGTGAATGGCTTTTTGACGACAAAGTTGTTTTCTGTCCATACCGAATTTGCTATAGATATTAGTACCCGCTTATCAACTGAAAGCAGGGCCTCCGAGAGACTTTTATATGAACTGTTGATTACCTCGGGTGTTAACCCGTTTACCCTGAGAGCCTCGAGCATGGCTGTGCGTGTAGCTCCTGCTGCACCATTAAGAGTCATCGAAAGTGCATAGGAGATACTGAGAGGGGAGACTATAATATTTTTTGAGTCCTCTGTATTTTCATATGTCTTTCCGAAGATATCGAATGCGAAAGAATTTCCCGATTCAATTAGTTCTACCTGATTGGTAGTCAGATCAATAGTGACAGGCTCTACCGGTAAAATCTCAGTATTATCCTTGGTACAGGAAAACAAAAAAAGACTGAATGTAAACAGTAATCCTGCAAAATACATGATTCTGGTTGTTCTCATGGAGATAGTTTTTAATTGAAATATGATAGGAAACATCCAAAAATCATGCCATTAAGCTATGATTTCTTTTTATGCTTTTTTGATGTTTCAATGTAGGCTTTAAGATAGATAAATGATACAACACAAAAGACCAGTCCAAGCGTCAGAAACATAAGAAATACAAATACCGTTGGTTTTTTTATACCGGGAATAGGATGACTTAACCTGAAGAAATAGCCGTATACGCTATATACAAGTACAATTATTGCAATTATAAAACTGATAATTATTGTTGTACCGTCAAGAATTCTGGTGGTTTTGTAGAATTTTGTATTTGTGAATGTGTTGTAAGATGCCCTTGCGTAGACTCTTGCCTTCTGACGTGCCCTGTGCTGCCGGTATTTTCGCCAGTCATCCATGGCCTGCCTGTAGGCTTCATCATCAGTCTTCAGCTTATCGAAATTTGCAATCAGAAATTCGTAAGCCTCTGTAACAGTGATGAACAGATCCTTTGCCTCCGGAGCAGGATTTATGTCGGGATGGTATAATCGTGCTTTTTTCCTGTATGCTTTTTTTATCTCATCAACAGAGGAGCCGGCATGAAGACCCAGAATTTCGTAGTAGTCAGCTAGTGTCATTTTATTTGACAGGTAGGGAACACTACAAGTAACGAAAAAAATTTCATTTTACAATACCTGTAAATCCCATAAAAGCCATTGCCAGAATGCTGGCAATTACGAGTGAAATGGGTACTCCTTTCATTCCTTTCGGGATCTCGACAAGTTCCAGTTGCTCGCGTATGCCTGCGAGAATCACAAGGGCCAATCCAAAACCTACTGCAGTGGAGGCACCATAAACAACTCCCTCAATCAGGTTATAGTCTTTTTTAATAACAAGAATTGCAACACCAAGGACGGCACAGTTTGTAGTTATAAGCGGCAGGAAAATACCGAGAGCCTGATACAATGACTGACTCACCTTCTTCAGTATTATCTCCACCATCTGTACCAGGGCAGCTATCACAAGAATGAAAGTAATAGTCTGCATGAACTCTATTCCAAGTTTATTCAGAACATAGATCTGAATAAGATAGGTGACCATAGTAGCCAGAACTATAACAAATGTTACAGCTCCTGCCATCCCAAGGGCAGTATTTACCTTATTCGATACACCGAGGAACGGACATATGCCAAGGAACTGTGCCAGTACAACATTATTAATAAAAACAGCCGATATGATCATTAAAATGTATTCCATGTCAATCTTTATTTGGATTTTTTAATCCGGTTAACAATAGCGATAAGGTACCCGAGTGCCATGAAGGCTCCCGGAGCGAGGATGAAGACCAGTATCCCGTCTCCCTGAATGAACTTATAACCCATTATAGCACCGCTACCCACTATTTCGCGGAATGAACCAAGAACACCGAGTGCAAGTGTGAAACCGAGTCCCATTCCGAATCCATCTATGAATGAGGACCATACAGTGTTCTTGCTTGCATAGGCTTCTGCTCGTCCTAGAACTATACAGTTAACAACAATAAGCGGTATGAAAATACCCAGCTTTTCATACAATCCAGGTACATAAGCCTGCATTAGCAGGTCCACTATTGTTACAAATGATGCGATAATGACAACAAAAGCGGGGATTCTTACTTTATCAGGAATAACATTTGCCAGAAGGGATATTACCACATTCGATCCGATCAGAACAAAGGTAGTTGCTATGCCCATTCCCATGCCGTTCATCGCCGAAGAGGTTGTAGCGAGGGTAGGGCAGGTGCCAAGAACAAGTACAAGTATCGGATTCTCTCTAATAAATCCTTTGGTGAAATTCTGAATCTGACTCATTTGGAACCTCCTTTCTGTAAAGTATTATATCCGCGCTGTAAGGCATCACAAAATGCTCTGGAACTTATTGTTGCAGCTGTAATTGCATCAACAGCTCCTCCGTCTTTTTTTACCTTCATTTTAAACTGTTCAGGATTTTTATCATTGAACTGATCCTTAAAACCAGGCTCTGCCATTTTTGTACCCAGACCCGGGGTTTCTTTTTGCTCAAGAACAGTTATGTTTATTATAGTTCCATCGGGCTTAAAACCTGCCATGAGACCTATGTATCCGCTGAAACCGGTATTTGTGAAAGTATTAACAGCATATCCTACTATTACATTATCCTTTTTTGCAGGGTAGATTTCAAGACTGTCTCCGTCACCTGTCGGAAGCATATAACGCTCATCGTTCGGATTATTATTAAACTCAGGTACTACCAGTTTGATCGCATCCAGTTTTTTATTAAGATTGGAAAGTGCTATGGGCTCTTTTGTAAATTCATAGACAAATCCAAGGCATACCGCTGCTGAAAGTGATATCAGCGTCAGCGACAAAACCATATTTTTAAATGTTGATTCAGTTTTAGCCATTTTTTACCTCCTCACCAAATCGTTTTGGTTTAATATAAGTATTCATAAGCGGTACAAATGCGTTCATTATAAGTATTGCGAAAGAGACACCCTCGGGGTAAGCCCCGTATACTCTGATTATCACAGTTAGAACTCCGATGCCGCAGCCATATATCAGCATCGCCTTCGGATTCATAGGGGATGTAACATAATCTGTTGCCATGAATATGGCACCAAGGAGTACGCCACCTGTTAGTACATGAAATACAGGACTTGCAGACGATTCAGGATTTATTAACCAGAGAATGCCGGTAAACAGAGCGATTGTTGCAACAATTGAAACCGGAATATGCCAGGTAATGATCTTCTTATAAAGGAGCCATGCAAAACCAATCAGTAAGGCTATAGCTGCAACTTCACCCATTGATCCACCCATTTTCCCAATAAAAAGATCGATTGTGTCAGGAACCTTTTTCATAAGTTCTGAAAGAGGTTCTCCGTTCTTAACACCTTCCTTTATTAAAGCGAGCGGCGTGGCTCCGGTAACAGCATCGAGATAACCTGTTTTAAAGCCTGAAGGCACAGGCCAGCTGGTCATCTGTACCGGAAATGATATCAGCATGAAAACACGACCTACAAGAGCAGGATTAAAAGGATTATTTCCCAGTCCTCCGAATGTCATCTTGGCAACACCTATCGCAATCAGACTTCCGAGCACGATCATGTAAACCGGAATATTCGAAGGAAGGTTAAAGGCCAGCAGTAATCCTGTAAGGGCAGCAGATCCGTCGGTGATAGAGATACTTTTTTTCAACACAAACCTTTGTATCAGGTATTCAAACAGTATACATGAAATAACCGCTGTTGAAGTCACTATTATCGCTCCGGTACCGAAATATACTATTGAGGTAATAAGGGAAGGTATAAGCGCAATTATTACGCCATACATCAGCTTCCTGGTTGTTTCACTGCCATGCACATGGGGCGATGGAGATATATTAAGAATATTACTCATATTGGTCTTAGCTTGTTATTTTACAATTCTTTCGCGGGCCATCTTTATTACAGTCGACTTCCCGAGCCTGATATAATCAAGTAAAGGTCTTCCGGCCGGACAGGTGTAACTGCACGATCCGCACTCCATGCAATCGGTTATCCTTTCCTTCTCAGCTCTCTCAAACATACCCTTCTCTGAAAGAACCATAAGCAGGAACGGCTCAAGGTTCAGGGCGCATGCTGAAATGCATTTTGCACATCTGATACAGGGATTAATCTCTGTGCGCTCAGACTCATTACGCGGAAAAAGAATTATTCCCGATGTCCCTTTAACTACAGGTACCTCTGTGTTATTCAGAGCCTTACCCATCATTGGTCCTCCATTAACTATCTTGCCGGTATCTTCAGGCATTCCACCGGCTGCTTCAATAAGCCTGCTGACCGGAGTTCCTATCCTGACAAAATAGTTGCCGGGATTAGAGAGTGATTTTCCGGTTATAGTTACAACCCTTTCAAAGAGAGGCTTGTTTTTCTGAACAGCTTCATATACTGCGTAAGCTGTCCCTACATTATGTACAACAGCTCCTACATCGAGTGGCAGACGGCCTGAAGGGACCTCCCTGTTTATAAGTGCCTTAATTAGTTGTTTTTCAGCTCCCTGAGGGTATTTTACTTTGAGAGCATGTACTGATATTCCGCTGAAGGCTGTTGCCAGTCCCGCCAGATGATTTACCGCATCGGGTTTGTTGTTTTCTATTCCGATCATTGCCTTTTCAACTTTTAAAGCCTTCATCAGAATAGAAATGCCGGTAAGGATCTCTTCACCCTTCTCCATCATAAGCCGATGATCAGAGGTGAGGTAGGGTTCACATTCCACGCCGTTGATTATCAGTACACTGCATTTTTTGCCTTCAGGTACAGTAAGCTTAACATGTGAAGGAAATGTAGCCCCTCCGAGACCAACAATGCCGCATTCGAGACATCTCTTTGTGATTTCTTCAGGAGATAATTTTATTTCGGTCACAATCTCTTTGCTTCTGTCGATTGTCTCAATCCACTCATCTCCTTCAACATCAATTATTATTGCTGTCTGCTTATAACCGGAACTGTCTGTTACCTGGTCTATCCTGTTTATTTTACCGGAGACAGAGGAATGAATGTTAGTTGAAACAAAACCTTTGCATGTTGCAATTACCTGACCTGTCTTTACACTATCGCCTTTATTTACAACCGGGGTTGAAGGTGCTCCGATATGTTGTGAAATCGGAATCGTAACGCTTTCAGGAATGGCCAGATATGCTATTGCCTTTTCAGCTGTGATTTTGTTTTCAGGCGGATGAATACCTCCGATGGGAAATGTTTTCAACACTATCGTATTTTTAAAATTTTATTATTATCCGTTAACTGCTTCGCCCTGTGCCTCTGCTTTCACTTTGCGCGGAGGAAAATTCAGTTCTATTATTGCGTTTGTTGGGCATTCGGTGACACATTTTCTGCAGAAAGTGCATTTCTGGGCATCGATATATGCGAGATTATTCTCAATGGTAATGGCACCGAATTCACATACCTTGAAGCATTTGGTACAAGCCGTGCATGCTACTTTGCATGCTCTTCTGGCCGGACCACCCTTGTCGCAGTTGGAACAGGCAACATAGATCTTCCTGTCTTTCTTCGCTTTTTTGCGAAGTTCGATCAGGTTTCTAGGACACGCTCTAACGCAGGCTCCGCAGGCAACACATTTATCATCAATAATAACAGGCAGTTCCGTAGCGGGGTCCATATACATTGCATCAAACGCACAAGCCCTCACACAATCACCGAGTCCCATACAGCCATAGCTGCAATCAGTCTCTCCTGCAAAAAGGCTGTTTGAGATTCTGCAGTCGGCCGCACCGTTATATTTTGAAGTCCTCGGCCGGAATTCAGGTGTCCCGTTGCAAAGGAGAACCGCCACAAGCGGATCGACAACAGGAGCCTCTCTTCCAAGTATTTTAGCAGCAGCAGCCATGACATCGGCACCGCCAACCGGACAGTTTAACCCTTCAAACGAGTCGGATTTAACAAGTGCTTCAGCAAAATTCCGGCATCCTGCAAAACCGCAACCACCGCAGTTGGCAGCTGGCAGCACTTCCTGTATCTGGTCAATGCGCGGATCCTCAAATACTTTGAACTTCTGTGCAACAAAATATAGTATGACAGCCGAAACCAATGCAAGGAGACTGAGGCTGATAATTGTTATTAATATTGTTGGACTCATCGGTTAAACTTTTAACGTAAACGTGAATTTTTCATTAACCCTTCTCCTGAATAGAAAGAGAATTATATAATATGGGATCAGAATTCCAAGAGAAATCAGTCCGGCAGGCAATTCAGGCACCTCCATGGCTACTAGTATTATCAGTACAGTAAGTACCGAGATCAGTGGAAGCAGATATCCCAGAAACAATGCAGCGTAACCCATTGATTGTTTCATTAATATTGTTACCCTGTCGCCGGGGTGCACATCGTACCTTCCTGTAACTTCGATAATCTTTTCTTCTTTTCCTGCCATGTTGCAGGAACCTTCAGCATGGCATCCCGAGCAGGCTGTTGAGGAGGATATTGATACAATTACAGAGGCATCATATATCTTCTGAACAATACCTTCGTGATTAATTATACCTGTGTTTTTTGTGCTGTTCATATCATCATCAGTCGTGATGAAAAAAATCAAACGCAAATTTATAATTACGCAAGAATTGAAGGATGCTTTTTATCAGTTTTTATGGCGGAATAGTTATTTATACTGGATATAAATAGCAGGCATATAAAAATCCTTTTAACCACAAAGTACACAAAGGATAATAAAAGTTCACAAAGAAAAATTTTAAATCTCAGCTCTTTGAGGCCTTTGTGTAATACCTTTGTGATCTTTGTGGTTAATGGATTTCTTAAACACCCCTCGTAACCTACGAAATTTTGGACCAGGATTGAACCTGGCTGAACAGCCTTTTCAGTTCGCTCTTAAAAACAGTATTCTGGTTATCTTCAAGAAGCGGATCTTTTGTGAGGATTTCATCAGCTATATTCCTCACATATTCAAT
>JFJP01043620.1_pt1 | contig 20449 bp, 14 predicted proteins | sample 431651 | NCBI WGS metagenome assembly JFJP01 (sample SAMN02602958, study PRJNA72255) | Microbial mat metagenome, whole genome shotgun sequencing project. | biome: fresh water; feature: sink hole; material: water; isolation source: purple microbial (photo- and chemosynthetic) mats found in...
AAACCCCAAAGAGTTGATGCGGCTGACGGGCGAGTAGTGGTCGCGATAAGCCGCCCGGCAGTTACGCGCATAGTTGATCCAACAGCCGCCCCGACTCACGCGGTAAGAGCTTGAACCATCGACCCAAGCTGAGCCGTCTGTTGGTGCACCTTGGTAGTTATCGTGCCATACGTCTTCGCACCATTCCCACACATTTCCGCTCATGTCGTGCAAACCAAAATCGTTGGGCTTTAGCATACCTACCGGGTGGGTTTTACTACCGCTATTCTTATCGTACCAAGCGTATTGTTCCAATTCGTTTTCGTTATCGGTTCCGGCGTATTTTAGAGACACGCCGCGGCGTGTCTGTACGTCGCCGGGTTCGTTGTTCCAACCTGCGGCATATTCCCATTCGGCTTCAGTAGGCAAACGGTAGTTTTTGCCTGTTTTTTTGCTCAACCAGTCGCAATAGGCTTTGGCATTGTCCCACGATACACCAACAATTGGGTTTTTATCGTTGGTAATTGCATTGCCTAATTTTTTATAATGGTCATCGGTACCGGTGGTTATATTATAATTGCTTCCTTTTTCCTTCCATTCAGGCCAATTACTGTTTGTTTCGTCACAAAACTGCAAATATTCGGCAACGGTAACTTGGCATTTCATCATAAAAAATTTGTTTAGCGTAACTTGGTGCGGGGGCTTTTCGTTGTCGTATTCGTTGCTGCCCATAGTAAAGGTGCCGGCGGGTATGGGCAGCATGGTAAAGGGTATGCCGGTAGCGGTTTCGGTGTAGGGGGGGGTGTTGGGTTCAAAATCGGTTTCGGTTTGTTGTTGTGCGGGTTCCGGTGCCACACCTGCTGTTGCAGTGTTAAGTTTTTCGGCAACATCGGCATCGAGTTTAAATACGCGCAAGTTTCGCAACAAATTATTTTCCAATATATTGGCAAACACCACATCGTCGGCACCGGCTTGTTGCAGGGCTTGGTTTTGCAATTCGGTGTTATCGGTTTGTTTGTAAATGGTAGTAAGCAAAAATTCGGGTTTGTTCCAATATTCGCTTAGGTTTTGCCTAATTTGTTTGTTAAGTTCGATGTGCAGCAGTTGTATATCGGTTTGGCTAAGCCAATTGGTTTGTGCAATGGCAAGCGCCAAGTTTTCGGGTAAAAAACCGGTTTTAAACCAACTAAGGCGTGTAAGTTGCCTTATGTTTTCCCAAGTAAGCAGGTTTGGGTATTTGGCAGCCAGCAAACTACCAATAAACAAAGTAAGTTGCCACGAAAAAGCCGGAAATACCGCTACGGCTGCTATCCATTTCAGTACCGGTGCATCAAAATACAGGGTAAAGTTTTGCACATCGGTTTCGGTTTCGGCAGGCACCGGTGCATAATCGGTATGGTCGGCATCGGTTTGCAGGATAGTTTTTACGGTAAACTCCGCGTTTTCGGTAAGTATTCGTTGCAGCATGTTAATACCTGCGGTGTTAAGCGGCAACAAAGTATCAAAAACAGTTTGCAATTCGTTGGCAAACTTAGTTAAATAGGGTGCTTCCCATGCATACATCAGAAACCGTTTGCCAAAATATTGCAATACTTTAGCCCACTTGTGCAATTCGTTTGTGCGGGTGTCAATAAATGTAAGCGGGTCGGCAAATACCAATAAAATAGCATTTCCTGCCTCTTGTAAAATTTGTTCAATATTTTTTCCCGAAGGGTTTTGCTCGTTAAAACACAACTTGGCATCGGTAGCAAAAAAATAACGTTGTACCGGTATGTTTCGGTATTCGAGTTCTTGGGCAAACATATCGAACAATGCCGCGCGGTGGTCGGTACGGCTGTATTTTTGTGTAAGCATAACAAACTCTATATGCCTGTGCTTTTGCTTGCTTACCGGTGTAAAAAGCCCTAAGTTTTTAATGCTTTTTGCTATGGTTGCTTTCATATCGGTTTGCCTTGCTGAAAGCAGTTCGCGCGTGCGTAGCCTAACAGCAAGGGTTTGCAGGTTTTCGGGCAGTTCGGGCACAATTGGGTTTGCATAAATAGGCAGCAACGAAGCCGCCAAAATTTCGTTGGCATTAATAAGTGCCGGTTCGGGTATAGGTTTGGGCTTTGGTTTTAGGTTTTCAAAAAACAATTTTATGGTTTCGGGCAAACTATAAAACCATGCCTTGCATTTGGCAAACGTACTTTGTTTGGGCAAAATTTTAGTTTCCTGAATTTTTGCCGGCTCTGTCCAAGTTTTGGCAGTGTTTGCCGAAACCAACCAAGCGTGCCAAATTTTTTCGAACATCAATTGTTCGTGCTCGCTTTTGCACAAGACAGCCCTAAGCAAGCCGGCAAGTTGGTTTGCATTGCGCGGCAGGCCGGTGGTTTGTGCAAGTTCTATAACCAATGTAATGGTTTGCGCATCGAGCAAAAAGCCGTTGGCGGTAAGCCTGTCGAACAGTTTGCCCAGCCCAAAAACTTGGTTATCGGTTTGTGGCGTTTGGCTCATTTACGGCTATGGTATCTTTAATAAGTTTATCGTAATCGTCTTTGTTTTTTGCAATTAAAGTAAGCGACATTGCAAAATTACGTTTCATATCCTGTTCTTCGGGTTTAAAAACCGGCTTTTGGTCGGTTAGTTTTGCAAAGTCGAAATTTACTTCGGGTTTGCACAAAAAGCGCAACCAGTCTATAAATTCGGCGGTCGAAGGTGTTTTTCGGTACTTTTCTTTTTGTACCGAAATATACCAATTAAGCGCGGTTTGCTCGTTTTCTTTCGAAATAGCAATGTCGGTATGTTTTTTAAGTATTTTATGTAACACTTCGGCATTGGGCAAATCGATATAGAAAAACACGCATCGGCGCAAAAATGCATCGGGCAAGCTTTTTTCAGAGTTCGAAGTAAAAATGATAAACGGAAAGTAGTTTTCGTTGCATTTCACGGCAGTTTTGTTGTTATCTGTCCAGCCAAGTTCCGGTACTTCCATTTTGTAGTCTTGAATTACATCGAGCAAATCGTTCGGAAAATCGCGCGGGGCTTTGTCTATTTCGTCAAAAAGCACCACTTGTCGCTGTATTTCGAAATTTTCTAAGCCTTTGCTTGCCAAAATAGCTTTGCCCAAAGCGCCCCAAGTAATGTAGCCTTTTATTTCGGTTTGATTATCTATTTTTTCAACTTGCTCATGGGTTAAGTGCCTTGCCTGAATTTGCGAATTACGGAAATGGCGCATTTGGTCGTAGGTATAAAGCACATCGGTAAACACCGACACCGATTTGGTATTGAAAACCAGCGGCACGGGTGCAAACTTTTGGTCGTTGGGCAGTTTGGCAAAAATTTCGGCTACGGCTTTAGCCAGCAGGGTTTTTCCAGTACCGGGGTTTCCGGTAATAAGCAAAGGCTTACCCGAAAAATAGGCAACCCGAATAGCATCAATTAAACCATCGGTAAAAAAATAGCTGTCGGTTTTAAACAAGTTGGTATCTAACAAGGTTTTATTTTTCATGGTTCGGTATATTTTTAAGTTTTTGAAGGCAATGAATGGTATATTTCGCGCAAAAAGTCGTGGTTTTTCCATAAATTGTCGAGCGGTTCGGCTTGGGCAAGGTTAAATTTCAAGGTTCCGCCCAAATTATCTTCCCAATTCCGCAGGTCTTCATTTTTTATAAAGGGCAAATTCGGAATTGTACAGAATACAAACTGCTTGCATGCGTTTTCTATTGCTATGGTATCAAGTTGGCAAAACTTACCGTTTTTTTCGGTTTGCTTCAAGTTGAAAAAGCTAATAAAACGGTTTCGGAAGCTTTTATCAGCAGTGTTACTATTGTTTATGGCTTTTATTGGCAACCGTCCGGTAATCAAAACTACCGGCGGTTTAAAGCCGGTATAATCTACATTTAATAAACCTGTCAATTGGCTCAAAAAGCTTATAAGTTTGTCATTACAATACTCACCCGAAAGCCTAATGTGCCAGAACGGATGCTGTTCTTTATAAGTTTGTTTTATTTTGTCCCAAACCAAAGCATAGTCGTCGTGGGTTTTAATCTCGTAAGCCCTTCGCAATTTGAATAAAAAACCGCCGGTGCCAGAATCAATTTTTGCCAAATCGAATTCACTATATGCGTAATCAAATATTTTCTCAAGGCAAATACGGTCGGCAAAAGCGGCAGGTAAATGAACATCGTCGGCAGTAAGCACACAAATATACGGCAAGTTCGGATTTTTCTCTTTTTTGAGTACAAAATCAAATGTGAATTTTTCTACCTGCTCGTTGCGGTCTAAATACAAAAAATTTTTATAAACCGGATTTTCAAAGCGGTCACGAAGTGTGAAATAGAAATGGTCGATTTCGTTTTTTGCAGTTCTAGGCAAATGAGCCTGTTCAAAAACAGATAATTCTGTATCCGGTAATTTATAATTATGAAATTCGCAGGAGTCTAAAAAAAGCGTAAATTTCCTTATAACATCAAAGCTTTCTTTTCCTTCTTTTGCTACAATATAATCTTCATTTAGCTTATTATAAATACGTTCTGCCAAAGAATTAAAAGGTAAGGTACGAGCTTCCTTAAAAGCATCGCCAATAGTAGCCGGCTTATTTAATAAATTTTTAATTTCGGATATTGTCATTTGATGGATTAAAATTCAATTTTAATAAAAATTTTGTACATTCAATTTCGGTTAAAACCCCTAATTATTTTAAATATCGGCTTATAATACTCTTAACTTGTTCGCTTAGCCGCATTTTCTCTTTGTTTGTTTCAAGCAATTCAAAGTCGCTTCGTTTCATATTAAACAACAGCCTGTCGCTACCTTCAAACGGAATGGTGTCGGCTAAATCCAATGCTTCGCGAATTGTGTTCGGATTATCTAGCAGTTTAAACAATTGTTCTTTATCCGGCAAATTGCCTTTTGGGGTTTCATTCGGCATATTTTGGTTTCTTTTTAATTCAACTTCAGGTTCATTTTTAACCAGCTTGGGTGCTTCCTTCGTTTTTTCCTTCACCGTTTCGCCTGCAAATAACATTTTGTAAAACACTTCAATTTTGTCGAAAACAAAGTAAAGTAAAAACACGCTTAGCGCCAAACTACCGCCAGCTTTGATAGTAAAATCTTTATATTTTCCTTCAATTTCGAAAAAACTGTTAGCTATACTGTAGAAAAAATACGACAGCCCCAACACCATAACCACCGAAACTACTACCGCAAACACCACAAAGGTAAAATTCTTATGTTCTTTTTCCATATCTTTTTGCTTTATTCCGGTTGCTAAGATACGATTTTTTTTGAAAAGATACAGCGCAGCAATTTATTTTGTTTTAATTGGCTTGCCCCCAAACTCCTAAAGCAGGTTTTGCATTGATAATTTGAATAAAAAAGCTGTGTAAAGCAGTATTTCTTAAAGTTTACAGTACATACTCCCCCTTTAGGGGGCCGGGGGGCAAAATTCGTCTTTGCATTCAAAGTATTTAAATTTTTTTGTACTTTTGCAAAATAATTAATCAATTCTTGAAAGGAAGTAAGGATTAATAATTAAAAACGCTTTTTCAAATTTTTATTCAATTGATAATCATGCGAAAGCAAAATTAACAATTGACAATTAATAATTAACCATTACTAAACTGCTGTTGGCAGCTTAACATATAAAAATCATGCAATCAAATAGTTCCGAACTTCGCCCAATAACCGACTGGCTTCCGGTAACCAAAAAAGAAATGCTGAAACACGGCTGGGAACAGCCCGATGTGGTGCTTTTTACCGGCGATGCGTATATTGACCATCCGGCATTTGGAGCGGCTGCCGTGGGCAGGCTGTTGCAAAGTTACGGCTTAAAAGTAGCCATGGTGCCACAACCTAACTGGCAGGACGATTTGCGCGATTTTAAAAAATTTGGCGAACCAAAACTGTTTTTTGCCGTAACCGGCGGAAACATGGACAGCATGGTAAACCATTACACGGCCAACAGGCGCTTACGCTCTGACGATGCCTACACACCCGACGGAAAAGCCGGTGCCCGACCCGATTATGCAACGGTGGTTTACTGCAATATTTTGAAGCAACTGTACCCCGAAATACCCATCATTATTGGCGGTATTGAAGCTTCGTTGCGCCGAGTTTCGCATTACGATTATTGGTCGGATACCTTAAAACCAAGCATTTTGCTCGATTCAAAAGCCGATTTGCTTTTCTACGGAAATGCAGAACGTTCGCTTGCCGAGTTTGTGAAGTATATTAAAAAAGGGGTACCGATTAAAAGCTTGCAAAACATTCCGCAAACGGTTTTTTTAGCCGAAAATTCGGAAAATCCCGCAGGGCTAAAAACTTGGACAACCGTTGAAATTGCCTCGCATTACGAGTGTTTAACCGATAAATTGAAATACGCTTCGAACTTTAAGGTTATTGAGCAGGAATCGAACAAAATGAACGCAAGGCGCATCAAGCAAATTGCCGGCGAGGTTTCGGTGTACGTTAATCCGCCCTACCCGCCCATGACCGAGGAAGAAGCCGATTTAATTTACGATTTGCCTTATACTCGTTTGCCACATCCCAAGTACAACGGCAAAGGTGCTATTCCGGCATACGAAATGATTAAATTCTCGGTGAATATTCATCGCGGATGCTTTGGCGGCTGTGCTTTTTGTACCATTTCGGCACATCAGGGCAAGTTTATAAACAGCAGGTCGGAAAAATCGGTGCTTAAAGAAGTGGAAGAAGTGGTAAAAATGCCCGATTTTAAAGGTTATATATCCGATATTGGCGGACCATCGGCTAACATGTACAAAATGCAAGGCGTTGATTTAAAGCAGTGTGCTACTTGCGTTCGTCCGTCGTGCATTTTCCCCGGCATTTGCAAAAACTTAAACACCAACCACGATGCACTTACCGATTTGTACCGAAAAGTGGACAGCGTACCCGGCGTTAAAAAATCATTCATAGGCAGCGGAATTCGTTACGATTTGTTTTTTGACAAAGATGGCGAAATGCCGCAGGATAAACGCGAATATGCGACCGAGGTTATAGCCAACCACGTTTCGGGCAGGTTAAAAGTGGCTCCGGAACATACCGCCGACCATGTGCTTAAAATTATGCGCAAACCGTTACCGTACTTTATTTCAAGTCATCCCGGAAGCCGAAGCGAAGATATGGCAGAACTGGCTGCCGAAACTAAAGAGCTGAATTTTAGGCTGGAACAAGTGCAAGATTTTACGCCAACCCCAATGACCGTAGCCACGGTTATTTACCACAGCGGCGTGCATCCGTACACCATGTTGCCGGTTGAAGTTGCCCGAACCAAAGAGGAAAAATTGCGTCAACGCAGCTTTTTCTTTTGGTACATGCGCGAAAACTACACCGATTTGGTGGCGGAACTAAATAGAACCGGCAGAACCGATTTAATTACCCGCATATTTGGTTCGAAAAAAATTGAAGCGGTTAAGAATAAAAAAGAACCGGTTAAAGGTAAAAAAGAGGTAGAAACCCCTGAGCAAGAAGAAACCTACAGTTTTAAAAAGCGAAAACCGGGCGCATTAAAAAGCAATTTGGGGCAAAAAAAATAGCTTCGGTAAGCGCAAAAAGCGACAAAACCGGTGCTAAAAGAAGCGATTCATTCAAACCCAAAGACGATAAATTTGGTACAAAGAAAACCGAATCGTTCAAACCAAAAACCGACCGAGCCGGAGCTAAAAAAAGCGATTCGTTCAAACCCAAAGAAGATAGATTTGGCACAAAAAAAGCGGATTCGTTCAAGCCAAAAACCGATAAAGGCAGCGCAAAAAAAAGCGAGTCGTTTAAAGGAACCGAAAGAAAAACCGTGAAGAAAAACGATTCGTTTTCGCCAAAAAACGACCGAGCAAAAGGCGGTAAGTAATGGTTAATTATTAATTGTTAATTTTGCTTTCGCTTGATTATCAGATGAATAAAAATTTTAATAATCGTTTTTAATTATTAATCCTTACTGAAAAATCAAGGTAAATTTATAATTCCGCCTATTACATCTTTTGAGGCTCCGGTAACCGATTTAAGGCTGTTTGGCTTATTTGCAAGTCGTAAATAAGCCAAATAGCCAAAAATTAGGGCTTCTTTAAACTGAACAATTAAATCGTTGGGAATAATTACCTTGGTTGCAGTTTTTGCAGTTAAAATTTCAATTAAAAAGTTGTTGTAAGCACCTCCGCCGGTTACAAGCACATTTTCGAACTTATTTTGGTTGAAAATATTTGCCAAAACCGTGGCAACATGCTCATAATGTGTGCGTAATTTGTCGTAAACCGACAAATCCAAGTTTTCAAGCAATGGCATATAATTGGCATCTACCCACTCTTTCCCGAGCGATTTTGGCGGTTTTTGTTCATAAAACGACAAGTTATTTAATGTATGCAGCAGTTCATTATTAATTTCTCCTTTGCGCCCAAAATTACCGCTAATATCGTAATTTTTGCCTAATTGCTTAGCATAATGGTTGCTTACAATATTGGTTGGGCAACAATCGAACGCCAAACGTTTGCCATTAGTTTTGAATGAAATATTGGCAAAACCGCCCAAATTTAAACAGGCATCGTATTCGGAAAACAACAACTCGTCGCCAATGGGCACCAGCGGCGCACCTTGCCCACCGTGGGCTACGTCGGCAGTTCTGAAATCGGTTACCGCCAACAAACCCGTATTGGCAGCCAACACCGCCCCCGAACCTATTTGCAGCGTAAGCCTTTCGGCGGGTCGGTGAAAAACCGTATGCCCGTGTGCAGCAACAAAATCGATGGTTTTTATATTGTTTTCAGCAATAAATTTATTAACAAATTCGGCTTGCAAAGCGCCAAAATCGTTGTGCAAGCGGGTTAAATAGAGCCCGGAGAGTTCGGGTGCAGTTCGAAGTTTGTTTTCCCAAATTTTGGAATATTCGTAAGTTTTTGCTGCTTCAATGTTAAATATCGGCAGCTCGTTTTGCTCTTCAAACGAGCAGTAAATTACATCCAGTCCGTCGAGCGAAGTGCCCGACATACAAGCTATACAGTTCATTTTATTCATCAAAAGTAGGAAGTTGTAAACCTTCGTTTTTATTTTTCTTTTTTCCTTTTCGCTCCAAGCGTTTAACTTGTTTTTCGAGCAATCGCTTAGCTTTAGCTTCATTGCGTGCCTCTTTGCTACGCATTCGTTGTTCAAATGCTTCAGCTTTGGCTTTAAATCTTCGTGCCAGTTTTTGGTCCTTCGAATCGAAAATAACCGTCGATTTAATACCCGACAAAATACCATCTAACCAATAACTTAACATCGATTCGGTGGTGTCGCGTTTTGCCAAAATTTCGCCACCGCGTAAAAATCCGCGCTTGGGGTTATTGGTACGCAGAATACTATTTGCAATCCAAGAAGTAAAACCGCGTTTCGAAACTACGGTATCGCTTTCAATATTGCGTAAAATTGACACTTTCAGGTCGTTATAACGCATACGCATGGCACCGGTTGTAATCGAATCGTCGGCTTGCATGGTAAAGTGCCCCGATTTAAGCGTTCCGGAACTTATATCTAAGCCGGTATTTGGCTTGGTGTATCGGTTAAATTCTTTCAGCTCCATGGCAGCCAAATTTCCGTCGAACACCAATTTCGATTTTGGGTCGTTCATATTAAATTTCAATTCCGAAGTAAACTTGCCTTTGCTCATCAAATCGCCGTTTATTTGTCCTACCGACACTTGGTTTTTAGCATATTCGGTCGGAATATTCGTTAAATTCGACAAAAATCCGTTTACTCCGGTTACTACAAAAAAGCCCGAAAAAGGAGCATCCGGCGCCAATTCTTCAAACACAATAGCCGAACGATTGAATAACACCGAATCGACTTTAAAATTGAGTGGTATTCTTTTTATAGTTTCTTGCAAAAGCGGTTGTCGTTTTTTCGTTATTATCGAATCGTTTTTTTGCCGGGCTTTGGCTTTATCGCGAAAAATGGTTAAGTTACCGGCATCAACATACACTTTATCAGCTAAATAAACTTGGTCGCGTAACGCTTTTTGCAAGTCTAATTTAGTAACAACCAACCTGCCAATATTCGATTCAATATAGGTTTTATTCGTTTCGTTTACAAAATCGTATTTGTCCAATTTAGGTTTTGCCGAAAAATTATGTATGGTTAACTTTGCTGTTGCGGTGTTATAAATAAGTGAATCGATAAACAACCGGTTCAAGGTGTCTTTTAGCGGAATTTCGAAATTTGGCAACTTAATACGCATTTTCTGTGCATACTTAAAAATATTTTTTGGGTTGATAACCGTATCCGACACAAAAAATTCAGTCATATGCAAATCTAACTTATTAAATCGCAGTTGTTTATTAACCGAATCAATGGTATTTAATACAAAAATACCATTTGCCAGTTGCAAGTTCCGAATGCGAATTTCGGGAGCAATTTTTTGCAATAAAGGGTACAAATCGGTTTCTGTCCAATGGAATTTTTTTGGTTTAGTTAAGGATTTATAAGTTACTACCTCAATAAAAGGCGAAGTAATAGAAAGCTTTCCAAAATCGATGTTTTTAGTTTTGATTAAACGTCCGATACTTGCACTATCTACTTGAATATAAGGCGAATAAAACCGATACAAGGACGATTTATCCCACTTTACCAGCATTTGCAAGGTATCGGAATTTATGAAAGGCTTAAAGGCAAGCCCGGTTATATGCGCTTGCTTTCGGGCACTAAAATACGTAATTGCATCGGCAGTAAGCCTATGAATGCTGTCGCCCGTAAAAACTACCGGATTTGCCAAGGTAATTTCTGCTTGGTCTAAACCGGGCAATCGGTCGTTTTCAAAATAATTTATGAAATTTGTAGAATCAATTCTAACATGCGCTGCATCGAGCACTAACTCGGAACTTAACACAACGCTCTTTCGTCCCGGCATTAAATTCAGAAATTCGAATTTACCGTTGGTAAAGCTTACCGAATCAAATTCAATGGCACTTATTCCTTTTGGCATAAGCGGTTGCTTTCTTATTGGCGGTAATAAACCACGCAGCTCCCTGAATTTTTTTGTTCCGGTAAGTTGTATAAGAGGCTTATAAACCGTTAACTTACTTGCTTTAAACATTTTGCCCAAATAAGCCTGTTCAAAATCCAACCCGGTTAATTTTACTTCCGGAAAAACAAAATCGATATAAACTGCTTTTAAATCGGTTAAGGTAGAAGAAATATTCGATTTAAGTACTAATCCGGTAGCCGAAAGTTCGCGTTTTTCGGTTGAAACCCCTATTAAATCGGCTGTTACCGAGTGTACTCTATCTTTTAAAAGAAATTCAACATTCCGAAATTTGAAGTCCAAATTATCGGAAAAGAGCAATTTTTGATTTTTTTCAACTGAATTTGGCGAAAAATTAAAATTAGTCAGTTCAAACTCAAAACCATTCGAAGCAACAATTCGCTCCTGTTTTACCGAATCGCAGGTATACAAATTAAACTTTCCGCTGTTTACACTTGCACTGTTAACCGAAACGTTGATTATAAATTTCGAAAGCATATCGTAAAAATCAGGGGTGTCATCCGGCAGTTCGGTTGGAGTTTTAATGGTATCGGAAAATACGATTGAATCCGTTGCAAGCAAAATTGTATCGGGTTTAACAAGTTTAGTTTCATCAGTAAAAAGCAACGAATCATTTACCGTCATTTCGTCGCGGTTCCGGTGGTATTCAACCACATTATCGGGCAAACTGTCGGCTCCGTTTATCGAATATCGGCTAAGTTCGTACGGAAATTGCAGCAACGAACTGAAAATACCGTTTTTTGCAGCTCTATTGGCAAATAATCGATACATTTTCAACGAATCGGCAGCATTTGCAGGCATTTCAAAATCAATTACTTCCTTCTGTTCAGTTTTAATTTTGAAATCGGGCATTCGAACGAAAATATTCGAAATTATGATAGGCGAAATAAAACCTGCTTGCAAACCGGTAACCGAATTGTACAAATAGCTAATTTCGTTTATAGGAACCAATTTGCCTGCAATTAAGTTCGAATCGGGCAATTCTTCTACTAAAAAAAACTTGCCAAATACATTTTTAAATTCTTGTTTCTTCCTAATTTTCAGCGTATCAAGTTGTACCGGTTTAAGTGAATTATAGGTATATAAATCGAAGTTCATTTTATCGAAGGCAATAGATTTAACCAATATTTCGCCATTAAAATAAGCGCTCGGAATATCAATTCCCTTCATGCTAAACTTTTCGAAACCAACCTTATAGTATTGGTATTTTTTACGTTCGACAAGTCGGTAATACATGGAATCGGTAAACAACGGTTTTATACTGAAATTACTTACCGAAACCAATGAATCATGCGTTGAAACCAGCAATTTGTCGGTTTTAAGTTCGTGCAAACCATTGTCAAACGACATTCGATAGTTATTGAAATCCAGCAGCATATCGCCGGCATAAAACACTTTTCCCAAGCCCATTTCGGCATACGGATTTATTCTGAAATCTTTAATATCGAGCGACAAGTTGCCCGAATAATCGCTCACCGGCAAGTTGTTGTAAAAATAATTCAACTTAAATGAAACATTTTCCGTTTTTAATTGCGTAATCGAAATTTCATTTAAATAGGCCGACATCAGTTTCGCCAATTCGTCGCCCGTAATGCCTTGTTTTTTGTTTTTTCGAAATTCTTCGTAGGTCGAATCGCGGTATACATGAATTGTAGCAATAGGATTATACAATTTTAACGACGAAATCGGCAAAAAATGCTGATTAAAAGCTTCAATTAAATCGATATTAACCAATTGTACATGAGGCACTTGAATACTCATTAAAGCTTTGTTTCCCAATACCTTGGTATTCATTCCCGCCAACGGGCGAAGGACCACATTATTTGCAAATATTTTTGATTGTCCGGTTGAAACAAATAACTCGCCGGCGGATAGCGTGTGCCTGCCATCTTTCAGTTTCATAAAGTAATTTCGAATTCTGAAATCAATATCATCCGAATACAGTATTTTTTTCTCGTTGTAAACCGCCAAAGAATCTACCTGAAAATTAAACAAATCGACCGACAAATCGCCCACAGCAAAATCTTTATTGTGCTTGGAAGTGCTGCCATATACCGAAAACGAACCGGAATTCAACTTAAACGTATCCACTTGCAATTTATGCAACTTACCGGCAATTAAACTAAATAAATCGATATCGGGATTAAATTTAACATTCGATTGTCGCTTAACTTTATTTATGTCGAATATCTGTAAATCAGGCTCATCGAGCAATACTTTCGATATTACCAGCATTTTATCGAAATACGCTTTATTTATATCGAAGCCTTTTATATGAATTTCCGGCACATGAACTTCAAAATAATCTTTATTTCTACGCATTAAAATCTTGCGCGTTAATTGCGACGCCGGCTGCATACTTACTCCAAAAACCGAAACCACCGAATCAGCAGAAGAAATTTTAAGTGCCACAGCCCTAAGCACATGCACGCTGTCGGCAAATTCCATTTTGTAGTTTTTTACCCCTACTTCAATACTTTTCGAATAAAAAAGCCGATCGCGTTTTAAATAATTAATCGAATCTACATAAAAATCGGTAAGCACTATCGAAACATTATTTACCACCGAAGCCCGACGCTTTGCTTGCGGACGCATATACAAGTCGATATAACCGTTGGTTAGCTTTATTTTATTAACTTTCAGGGCATTAAGGTATGGTGCCAACGCCGGAAAAAGGTCGTTGTGTATGGCATCGTACTTCTGATTTTTATTTTTTTCGAGCTTTTTGGGTAAGCCTATAATTCGCAAATTGGGTTTTTTAACTTCAATTTCGTTCAGCCACAGTATTTTTTCATCTCTAAGTAACTTAAAATCAATACCTGAAAGCGAAATTTCCTCAATCTCAATTTTATACAACGCTTTTTGCACCGAATCGCGCTCGCGCAAACGATTATACAAGGCAGTGTCGGGTAATAAATTAAAACCCTTAAGTGAAATTTTACGATGGCGCAAATTTATGTTAAACTCTTCAAAACTAATTGAATAAATGCCTTTACTTTCAGTAAAAATAGCCTTTTGAATATAGAATTTAAGCAAAGGATTGGCAAAATGCATAAAAAAAACTTGTACCGAAAAAAGCAGCAAAGCAAAAGCAAACAACACATAAACCCACCAAGGTCTACGCTTGTGCTTTACCGGTTTTTGTTCTTCAACAATCGGTGTTTCTGTATCGTTTATTTCATCCAATGCACTTACCTTAAACTTACCTACTATTTCGACTTAAAAACATAACTTGTAATAAATTCGGTCGATAACAGATGATCGGCAGCATGATTAAAAAATTTGTATCGTTGCAAAATCATTCGCAAGCTTTGCTTTTCAGGAATAATTCTTGACAAATATCCGAAAAATATGCCAAAGATAAACTTTCCAAACGGAAATTTCTAAAAATACTTCCTCAGCTTTGCCTTAAAATCATTATTTCAACCAACAAATTTAAGACATTTTTTCGTAATCAATGAATATTAAAGATTTCAAATTCAATATTATAATACAAATATCTTTGTTTCAGTTTTTTTTTGTGGAAATCGTGCTTAAACTGTCGAAAATCATAGTTTTAAAAAATAATAATTTTTACTTTTGTGCAAAATTTTAATTCTCAATAAAAAACATCAAAATATAGCCATGGAACTAATCGAAAAAATAAAAGAAAGTGCCAAAAAGCACGGAAAACGAATTGTATTGCCCGAAGGTTTTGAAGAAAGAACCTTAAAAGCTGCCGACCAAGTTATTGAAGAAGGTTTGGCTCAAGTTATTCTATTGGGAAACCCAACAGAAATAGCTGCCAATGCAACCAAATTTGGTTTGAAAAACTTAGGCAAAGCTACTATTATTGACCAAACTACGTCGGAAAAACGCAGCGCATATGCCGACATTATGGTAGAAATGCGCAAAAATAAAGGCTTAACCAAAGAAGAAGCCTTGAAATTACTTAACGACCCATTGTATTATGCCGTTTTAATGATTAAAGCCGGCGATGCCGACGGCGAAGTGGCAGGTGCCGCCAATGCTACATGATTTTGAAAGACCAAACCTACGGCGAAAACGGGTTGTTGGTATTTGCCGACTGTGCCGTTCACCCAAACCCTACCGATAAAGAATTGGCCGAAATAGCCGTAGCCACAGCCCGCACCACCAAAAGCATAACCGGCATGGAACCTCGCGTGGCTATGCTAAGCTTTAGTACCAAAGGCAGTGCAAAACACGTTGCAAGCCGATGCCGCTATTGTTGAAGCCATTGGTAAAAGCAAAGCACCGGGAAGTGCTATAGCCGGCAGAGCCAATGTATTGGTTTTCCCGACCTTAGAAACCGGAAATATTGCCTACAAATTGGTTCAACGCTTGGCAGGTGCCGAAGCCGTTGGTCCGGTTTTGCAAGGTATGGCTGCACCTATCAACGATTTATCGCGCGGTTGCTCGGTTTCCGATATTGTTAGTTTAGTGGCTATTACCGCTAACCAGGCAGCAGGCATGTAAAATTATACAAAGCCCCTTTATTTGGGGCTTTTTATTTCAATATAAAAAAATTTAGAAACACACATAGAGAAATGACGGACAGATTGGAAGATTTCGCATTAGGCGAACACGCTCCTTTAAAAGGAAGCATTCAGAAAGTCGGAATTGTTGGTTGCGGTTCAATGGGACAAGAAATTACGACCGTAGTTGCAAAAGCGGGAATTGAAGTAATTTTTCTTGACCAAACCGAAGAGCGAATTGTTGAAATTAATGCAGCACTTAACGCTCGTTTGAATGAAGAAATTAATCGTTGGGGTTTAACCGGCGGCGAAAAACGAGCCATTTTAACTCGTATTTCGGGCACTACCGACTACAGCAAACTAAAAGATTGCGATTTAGTATTGGAAACCGTTTACAACCGTAGCAGAGGTACCAACATGGAAGTACGCAAAGCAATTTTGAAAAAAATTGAAGCCGTAGTTTCAACCGAAGCAGTAATTGCTTCAAACGTTTCTACCGTGCTTATTTCGGAACTTACCGACGAACTGAAACACCCCGAACGTGCAGTTGGTTTGCATTTTCTAACCCCTGCAAGCCAAGTTACTATTGTTGAAGTGGTAAAAGGCAGAAAAACCAACGAAGATTCGCAGAAAGTAGTAAAACGTTTCTGCAAAATGATTGGCAAAAAAGTAATTGAATTGCACGAATCGCCGGGCAATATCAGCACACGTTTAATTTTGCCTTTAATAAACGAAGCTTGCGAAATTTTGATGGAAGGCGTTGCCCCCATGAGCTGCATCGACGAAACCATGAAACGCGGTTTTGGCTTGCAATTCGGACCGTTTGAATTGGCCGATAAACTTGGTTTAGACAAAGTAAATAAATGGATGGACAACTTATATGTTGAATTTGGCGAACGTAAATTTAAAGCATCGCCCGTTATTCGCCGCTTAGTGCGCGACAACGCCATAGGCAGAGAAACCGGACGCGGTTTTTATATTTACGACGAAACCGGAAAAATAATTGGTCAGTCAATCAATAATTCCGGACTTCAAGTTTGCGAATAGCAATTGTAACAGCATCAAATTCAAATTATTTAAAAATTTATACAATGAAAGTTATTGTATTGAACTGCGGAAGTTCATCTATAAAATATCAGTTGTTTAACCAGCTCGAAAATGGCGAAAAAGTAACCATTGGCGGCGAAATTCTGGATCATGCACAAGGTATTGAATATTTGCTTGGTATTTTGATAAGCAAAAAATATGGCTGCGTAGCAAACTTAAACGAAATTATTGCTGTTGGCCACAGGGTAGCTCATGGTGCCGAATATTTCAACGACAGCGTTTTAATTACCAAAGAAGTAATTGCCGGAATTGAAAAAGCAGCCGAATTGGCACCGCTACACAACCCGGCAAACTTGGCAGGTATTTATTCTATCAACAAATTATTGCCGCATGTACCGCAAGTGGCAGTTTTCGATACTGCTTTCCACCAAACCATTCCGCCGCGCGCCTATTTGTACGGTATTCCGTACAGTTTGTATGAAAAATACAAAATTCGTCGCTATGCATTCCACGGAACCAGCCACAAATTTGTAGCTAAATTGGCTTGCGAAGCTGCCGGTTTAGATTTCAATAATGCCAAAATTATAACTTGCCACTTGGGCAACGGCGCTTCGGTAGCAGCTATTAAAAACGGTCATTCTATCGACTCTTCCATGGGCATGACCCCGGTTGAAGGTTTGGTAATGGGAACCCGTGCAGGCGATTTGGATGCCGGTGCTTTACTTTTTATTATGCAAAAAGAAGAAATTAACATAAGCGTAGCTAACACCCTGATAAACAAACACAGCGGTGTACTTGGTTTAAGCGGTATTTCGTCGGACATGCGCGATTTAGAAAATGCTTCGTACGAAGGCAACGAACGAGCAATCAAAACCTTAGATGTTTACCAATATAAAATTAAAAAATACATTGGTTCGTATATGGCAGCCCTTGGCGGAGTAGATTTGCTTATTTTTACCGGTGGAGTTGGCGAAAACGACTCGAACTTACGCAAATTGGTGCTTAACGGCTTGGAGTTTATGGGCTTTGAACAAAACCCCGAAACTGCCAATACGCGCGGTAAAATAGCGTTTTTATCGACCCCGGAAAGTAAAGTTAAAGTAATGATAGTACCAACCAACGAAGAATTGGTGATTGCTACCGATACCTACAATATTGTTAGTAAAGGTTAATTGTTAATTATTAGATAACTAAAAAGCGTACAGTTTTTTAACCATTACTACTGCTATTTTATTTATTCAGAAGAAAAATCGGAATAGCTCAACTCTGCATTCCGATTTTTTACTACGAAACAACAGTTATTTTGAAATTGGTTTTAACCGATTAAACACGAAATTATGGCGCAAAATATAGTTGAACCCATTGAAGATTATGGTTTAAGTAAAAAATCTAAACCTAAATCGCTATTTTCTAAAGTTGGCATTATAGGCTTTGGTACTAGCGGACAGGCTATTGCACGAATAATAAGCCGACAAGGAATAGAAGTTACCTTTATTGAAACCGACGAAAAGCGCATTAAAGCAGGCTTGGCAGGTCTGGAGCGCGATTTAGACCGTATCATAGGAAACTGGGGACTTACCGAAAGCGACAAACGAGCCATTCTTTCGAGGGTAAAAGGGTTTACCGACTATAAAAAGCTCGAAGGTTGCGATTTGGTTCTTGAAGCAATACTTTCGAATAAGCGCGAATCGAGTGTGGAAGACCGCAAAGAAATTTTCAAAAAAATAGAAGCGGTAGTTGAACCTTATGCAATTATAGCTACAAATTCGAGCACAAGCGTAATAACCGAACTTTCTGCAGAGTTAGAGCATAAGGATCGTTGCGTAAGTTTGCACTTTTCAACCCTTTCAACTGAAGCCCGATTGGTTGAAGTTGCTCGCGGACTACATACCTCGGACGAAGCCTACGATAATACTGCCAAATTTATTACCATGTTAGGCAAAACAGCCATTCCGGTAGACGAATCGCCGGGTTTGGTTACGGTGCGTATGTTTGTACCGTTAATAAACGAAGCATGCCACATACTTATGGAAGGCACGGCAAGTATGGAAGATATAGATTTTGCTACTAAAGAAAGCCTTTCGTTGGCTATAGGCCCTTTCGAAATGGCTGATAAAATTGGATTGGACAGAATTTTTCGATGGTCGGAAAATTTATACCGCGAATTTGGCGACATGCATTACAAATCTTCACCATTAATAAAAAAACGTGTTCGTGCAAACCAGTTAGGGCGTAAAACCGGCAAAGGTTTTTATACCTACGACGAAAACGGTAAAAGAATTAAATAACCGTACGTACAAATTTACGAACTCGCATAAATTCCAACCAACCAATGAAAATATTAGTTCTTAATTGCGGTAGCTCAAGCATTAAGTATCAGTTGTTCGAAATGAACGACCTATCGATTTTAGCTAAAGGCACCATGGAAAAAATTGGGCTGAAAGGCTCATTTCTCAAAATAGAAAAACCAAACGGCGACAAGGTAGTTTTTGAAGGTGAAATTATTGACCACCAAGCCGGTATAGAATATATTTTAGGCGTTATTTCGAGCGAAAAACATGGCTGCATAGCCAACCTCGACGAAATAAATGCCGTAGGGCACCGCGTTGTGCACGGCGGCGAACTCTTTAACAGTTCAGTACTTATAACCGATGCCGTAATTAAAGCTATTGAACAAACCATTGAATTGGCACCGCTGCATAATCCGCCAAATTTAAAAGGTATTCAGGCAGTTTCTTCTGTAATGCCAAAAATTCCACAAGTAGCGGTTTTCGATACGGCGTTCCATCAAACCATGCCCGAACATGCTTATATGTACGCCCTGCCCTACTCGCTTTACACCAAATACGGCGTGCGCAGGTATGGTTTCCATGGCACTTCGCACCGCTTTGTTAGCAAACAAGCTTGCGAATTTTTGGGTAAAGACTATAATAACCAACGCATAATAACCTGCCATTTGGGCAACGGTGCATCATTGGCAGCCATACAAAACGGCGAATCGGTTGATACCAGCATGGGCTTAACTCCGCTCGAAGGGTTAATTATGGGTACACGTTCGGGCGACCTCGATTTGGGTGTACTAACCTACATAATGGACAAAGAAGAAATTGGCATTAACTCGGCAAATACTTTACTTAACAAGCATAGCGGCATGTTAGGTATTTCAGGCGTTTCGTCGGACATGCGCGAAATTTCGGCAGCCGTAGCACAAGGCAACAAACGCGCCGAATTGGCATACAACATGTACAACTACCGTGTTAAAAAATACATAGGTTCGTATGCCGCAGCAATGGGCGGAGTAGATATTATTGTTTTTACCGGCGGTATTGGCGAAAACAACGATTTTGTGCGTGCCGGTGCCACCGAAGGCTTAGCATTTATGGGCTTGGAAATGGATTTCGACAAAAATAAAACCATAAAAGGAACCGAAGCTATTATAAGCAAATCAAACTCGAAAGTTACTTGTGTAGTTATTCCTACTAACGAAGAACTGGTAATTGCGCAGGACACCCTTATAATTGTTAATGGTTAATTATTAATTGTTAATTATTGAAATAATAAAATGAAAGAAAATATACTGAAAAATAAAAGTTTTGCATTTGCAATCAGAAACGTAAAGCTATTTCAATACTTGCAAACTTCAAAAAAAGAATTTGTTCTTTCAAAACAACTATTACGAAGCGGAACTTCTGTTGGTGCATTAGTTCGAGAGGCAGAACATTCCGAAAGCAAAGCTGACTTTATACATAAGTTAGCTATTGCTCAAAAAGAAATTAACGAAACATTATATTGGTTAGAATTGCTTAAAGCTACAGAATTTCTTACTGCTGAAGAATTCGAAAGCATTAATAAAGATGCGGTTGAAATTATTAAATTGCTTACAAGCATTATTAAGACTACCAAAGCAAGTAAATAATTGTCAATTGTAAATTATTAATTAACA
>JFJP01001991.1_pt1 | contig 20444 bp, 22 predicted proteins | sample 431651 | NCBI WGS metagenome assembly JFJP01 (sample SAMN02602958, study PRJNA72255) | Microbial mat metagenome, whole genome shotgun sequencing project. | biome: fresh water; feature: sink hole; material: water; isolation source: purple microbial (photo- and chemosynthetic) mats found in...
CTCTTTCGGTTCGGCGCGATGCTAGACTTACGACGTTCAACTTCGTTCAACCTTTTTCAGGAGCCTCAAATGTCCTGCGTTACCGTTTCCCGCAAAGGGCAGGTCGTGATTCCCGCCGCAGCGCGCAAGGCGCTTGGCATCGAGTCGGGCAGCCAGGTCGATGTGACCGTGGTCGACGGGAAACTGCAAATCGAGCTGCGCCACCCGGCGAAGGCTTCCTCGCATGAGGCCGGCTACGGCATGCTCAAGTATTGCGGCCCGGCGCGCCGGCTGGCAGATGCCGACGTTGCCGAGTTGATGCGCCGCGAACAGGCGACACGATGATTGCCGTCGACACCAATATTCTCGCCCGCTACTATGTCGACGACCCCACTGATCCCGAGTCGGCGCACCAGCGCCCTGTTGCCGCACGATTGATGCGCGCCAGCGCGTCAATCTTTGTGCCCGTCACCGTGGTACTTGAACTTGTCTGGCTATTGCGCGCCTTCTACGATTTTTCCGTCGACAACTGTGCCGGCGTCGTGGAGCATCTGGCGGGACTGCCCAACGTAACGGTGGAAGACTGGCCCGCTGTACTGGAAGCAACACGGCTTCATCGCGCCGGGCTCGACTTTGCCGATGCCCTGCATCTGGCGCGCTGCGGTCGCTGTGAAACCTTGTTTACCTTCGATGATCGAAAATTTGCACGGGGCGCAAACAAACTGGCGAAATCACCGCGCGTCAGCATTCCCGATATCGGCAATTGAACGGGTGTGATCCTCGCTCCAACAAACTTGATGCATACTCGCGCCATGATTCGCAAAGCCAAGTTCATCGACGTAAGCCTGACCCCACTCGACAACGAGCGGCTGGCCAACCTGTGCGGCGCGCTGGAGGAAAATCTGCGGCAGATCGCCATTGCCTACGATGTCAATATCGCCCGTCGCGGCGAGCATTTTCGAATCAGCGGCGACAGCGGTCAGGCGAAGCTTGCCGCCGCTGTCCTCCAGCATTTCTACGAACTGGCGAAGCAGCCGATCTCGATCGACGACATTCAGCTCGGGCTGGTGGAAATGGCTCGCAACAAGGCCGCCCGCCATCCTGGCCCCGCCGAACAGCCGGCGCTACTGACCCGCAAGACCGACCTCCACGGCCGCACCCCGCACCAGACCGACTATCTGCGGCAGATTCAGGAACACGACATCACTTTCGGCGTCGGCCCGGCCGGCACCGGCAAGACCTATCTGGCCGTGGCGGCCGCTGTCGATGCCTTCGAGCGCGATCAGGTGGAGCGCATCGTGCTGACGCGCCCCGCCGTGGAAGCCGGGGAGCGACTGGGTTTCCTGCCGGGCGATCTGGCGCAGAAGGTCGATCCCTACCTGCGGCCACTGTACGACGCGCTCTACGACCTGATGGGCTTCGACAAGGTAATGCGGCTGTTTGAAAAGCAGGCTATCGAAGTCGCCCCGTTGGCCTACATGCGCGGCCGCACGCTCAACCACGCCTTCATCATCCTCGACGAGGCGCAGAACACCACGCCCGAGCAGATGAAGATGTTCCTGACCCGCATCGGCATCGGCGCCCGCGCGGTGGTGACCGGCGACGTCACCCAGATCGACCTGCCCAAGGGCCAGAAGTCGGGACTGATCGAGGCGCGCCGCATACTCGCCGAGGTGCGCGGCATCGGCTTCACCGATTTCGATGCGTCTGACGTGGTGCGTCATCCGCTGGTGGCGCGCATCGTTTCAGCCTACGAAAGCGAAGTCGCGGCGGAGGGTAATACCCGCGGAGCGGGTGCTGGCCGAAACTAACAGCATGCCGCGCGGCAAACTTGAGCTTTCGCTGACGGTGCAATATGCCTGTAACGATGCGTCGCTACCCTTGCGCCCGCAAATCCGCCGCTGGGTGAGCGCCGCGCAGGAACTGCCCTTGCGGGCGACCCTCCGCTTCGTCGATGCCGAGGAAGGACAGGCGCTGAATCGCGACTATCGCAGCAAGGATTACGCGACCAACGTGCTGACGTTCGTTTATGAAAATGAACCCATGGTGATCGGCGATCTGGCGCTCTGTCTGCCGGTGGTGCTGCGCGAGGCGGCGGCACAGGGCAAAAGCGCTGAGGCGCATTTCGCCCACCTGATCGTGCATGGTATGCTGCATCTTCAGGGTTACGAGCACGAAACCGGCGCCGCCGATGCGCAGAAAATGGAGGCGCGCGAGCGCGCCATACTCGCCAGACTCGGCTATCCCGACCCCTACCGCTGAGAAAAATGGACTCCCCCCCCCCAAGTAGTCGTCCGTCCCTGCTGGAACGTCTTTCCCATCTGCTGCTGCGCGAACCCGAAGACCGCGAACAGTTGCTTGGGCTGTTGCACGGCGCCTTCGAGCGCAATCTGCTCGACGCCGATGCGCTTTCGATCATCGAGGGCGCCTTGCAGGTTTCCGAGATGCAGGTGCGCGACATCATGGTGCCGCGCGCACAAATGGATGTCATCGACGTCGCCACTCCGCCCGAGAAGATCATCAATACGGTGATCGAGGCGGCCCATTCGCGCTTTCCGGTGATCGCCGAAAACCGCGACGACGTCATCGGCATCCTGCTGGCCAAGGAACTGCTACGCTTCTTCTCCGGCAAGGAATTTGATCTGCGCGACACGCTGCGGCCGGCGGTATTCGTGCCCGAGTCGAAGCGGCTGAACGTGCTGCTGCGCGAATTCAGGGCGTCGCGCAACCACATGGCCATCGTTGTCGACGAATACGGCGGCGTGGCCGGGCTGGTGACCATCGAGGACGTGCTGGAACAGATCGTCGGTGACATCGAAGACGAATACGACTTCGACGAGGCCGCCGACAACATCGTGCTCGACAACGCCGGCCACTATCGCGTCAAGGCGCAGACCGAAATCGCCGACTTCAACGCGGCCTTCGGCACGCACTACTCCGACGAAGAATGCGACACCATCGGCGGCCTCCTGATCGCCCACCTTGACCGCCTGCCCAAGCGCAACGAAGTGGTCCAACTCGATGGCCTGCGTTTCCAGGTGTTGCGCGCCGACAGCCGTCGCGTGCATACGCTGCTGGTCAATCCGCAACGCGACCTGGCGCTGCCGGCCAAGGAATGAAGGGTCCGCTGGCGATTGCGTTGCTGCTCGGCGCCGCAAGCGTCCTCGGTTTCGCCCCGTTCGACCTGTTTTCCCTGCCGCTGCTGACGCTGGCGCTGTTGTTCGCGCAATGGCGCCGCGCCGGTTCACCGCGCGCCGCCGCGTTGCTTGGCTTTGGCTGGGGTCTCGGTTTTTTCCTGACCGGCGTTTCCTGGGTCTATGTCAGCCTGCACGATGTTGGCGGCATGGAAGCGCCAATTGCCGGCCTGGCGACGCTGCTGTTCGGCACCCTTCTCTCATTATTTCCGGCATTGGCTGGCTATGCTTTCCGCCGTACCGCTAGTACCCGCTGCGGGGCATTTCATCCCACGGGGATTCCCTGCGGTCACGCCATCGACTTTTCGAGCCCGCCACGATTGTTTGGCAGTGCCCTGCTGGTCGCTGGCCTATGGACTTGCACCGAGTGGCTGCGCGGCACGCTGCTCTCCGGCTTTCCCTGGCTGGCGCTGGGCTATTCGCAAAGCCCGCCCGCGCTGATTGCCGCGCTGGCGGCATTTTCCTGGCGTCGGCCATGGGGAAGGGAGATGGCGGCGGCGGCTGTCGTTATCGCCGCGCTGCTCGGACTTGGCGCCCTTTTGCGCGGCGTCGCCTGGACCGCGCCGGTTGGCGCACCACTGGAGGTCGTGCTACTGCAGGGCAACGTCGCGCAAAGTCTCAAGTGGGACCCCGAACGACTCGCCCTCTCCATCGATACCTACTTGCGCCTGGCGCGGGAGAATCCGGCGCCGCTCACGGTGCTCCCGGAAACCGCCATCCCGTTGATGTTCGACGAGGTGCCACGCCAGGTGCTGAGCGAGCTGACGGCAAATGGCGATCTGCTGCTGGGCGTAGCGGTGCGCGGCGCGGCGGGCGGTTACGTCAATGGCGCCGTCGCCCTGAGTCCCAAGGCGCCAGCGTCCAGGACGCCCGATTCCGTTGCCAAACCCGCCGTGACAACCCCCGCTGCGACAACCCCTAAAGCGCCCACCCATGCCGTATCGCTACCGCCGACTTTTTTTACCGCCGGCTACGCCAAACGCCATCTGGTGCCCTTTGGCGAATTCGTGCCGCCGGGTTTTTCGTGGTTCTTCGACCTTGTCCGCATCCCCATGTCCGCCTTTACGCCGGGCCCGGCGGTGCAAGCGCCGCTGACCCTCGGCGGCCAGAAGATCATGCCCAACATCTGCTATGAAGATCTCTTCGGCGAAGAACTCATCCACGCCCTGCCCGAAGCCACGCTGTTGGTGAATATTTCCAATACCGCCTGGTTCGGCCATTCGCTGGCCCAGCCGCAGCACTTGCAGATCGCGCGGATGCGGGCGCTGGAAACCGGCCGGCCGATGCTGCGCGCCACCAACACCGGCATGACGGCGGCCGTCATGCCTGACGGCACGGTGGTCGCCGTGTTGGAACCCCACACAACCGGCGCGCTGCGCATCAAGGTGCAAGGCTACCAAGGGCTGACGCCCTACGCCCGCTGGGGCAACCTGGCCGCGCTGTTATTGGCGCTGGCTGCGGTAGCATTTGCCGTGGTGCCCGCTGCGGTTCCTGCCGTGGTCGCGGCCCTGCGGCGACGTGGCAAAAGCCGTTAAAATCGCGCCTTCGCGATCTGGCCTCGATTTTTCCGGTAATCCCCGATGAGTGACAAACCCACCTTTCAGGAAGTCATCCTGCGCTTGCAGAATTTCTGGGACAAACAGGGTTGCGTGCTGCTGCAACCCTACGATATCGAAGTCGGCGCCGGCACCTTCCATACCGCCACCTTCCTGCGCGCGATCGGCCCCGAACCCTGGCGCGCCGCTTACGTCCAGCCCAGCCGTCGCCCCAAGGATGGCCGTTACGGCGAGAATCCGAACCGCCTGCAACATTACTACCAATACCAGGTCGTTCTGAAACCTTCTCCCGCCAACATACAGGAACTTTACCTGGATAGCCTGCGGGCGCTGGGCATCAACACCGCCGAGCATGACATTCGCTTCGTCGAGGACGACTGGGAATCGCCCACGCTCGGCGCCTGGGGCCTCGGCTGGGAAGTCTGGCTCGATGGCATGGAAGTGACCCAATTTACCTATTTTCAGGAAGTCGGCTCGCTCGTCTGCCGCCCGGTGCTGGGCGAGATCACCTACGGCCTCGAACGGCTGGCCATGTACCTGCAAGGGGTCGAAAATGTCTTCGATCTGGTGTGGGCGACTGGCTCGAACGGCACCGTCACCTACGGCGACGTTTATCACCAGAACGAGGTCGAGCAGTCGACTTACAACTTCGAACATTCCGATGTCGACTGGTTGTTCAGCCAGTTCTCGAAATACGAATCCGAGGCCAAGCGGCTGATGGGACTGGGCCTGCCGCTGCCCGGCTTCGAGATGGTGATGAAGGCCTCGCACAGCTTCAACCTGCTCGACGCCCGCGGCGCCATTTCGGTCACCGAGCGTGCCGCCTACATCGGCCGCGTGCGGGCGCTGGCGCGGGAAGTGGCGCAGGCTTATTTCGATTCGAGGGAAAAGCTGGGCTTCCCGATGTGCAGCAAGGAGGCCGCGCGATGAAAGAGATGCTGCTGATCGAACTCCTCACCGAGGAACTGCCGCCCAAATCGCTGGCGAAGCTGGGGCTGGCCTTCCGTGAACAGGTGCAGAAGTCGCTGGCCGAGGCTGGCTTCATCGCCGCCGACAATACGGGCCAGTGGTTCGCCACGCCGCGCCGCCTGGCGCTGCAATTCGCCGACTGCCTCGAAACCCAGCCCGACCGCGTGATCGAGAAAAAGGGCCCGGCGGTTACCTCGGGTATCGCCGCCGACGGCACGCCCACCAAGGCGCTGGAAGGCTTCATGCGCTCGTCTGGCGTCGAGTTCGGGCAACTTGAAAAGCTGCAAGATGGCAAAGCGGAATATTTTGTCGCCCGCATCAAGAAGAGCGGCGAGCGCATCGACCAGCATCTGGCCGGCTTCGTCGAGGCCGCGCTGAAGAAATTGCCGGTAGCCAAGATCATGCGCTGGGGCGCGGGCGAAGCCCAATTCGTGCGGCCGGTGCATGGCTTGATCCTGCTGCACGGCGCCCGCATCGTACCCGGCGCGGTATTGGGGCTGCAAAGCCGCAATATCACCCGCGGCCACCGTTTCCTGTCTGTCGGCGTGATCGAGATTCCGCACGCCAGGGATTACGCCAAGGTGCTGGCCGAGCGTGGCAAGGTCATCGCCTGCTACGCCTCGCGCCGCGACATGATCCGCGAGCAGCTGAACAAGACGGCCTCAGTCGTACCTGGTCGCCAGTGGTTGCCGGACGAGGCGCTGGTCGACGAAGTGACGGCGCTGGTCGAGTTTCCCGCAGTCTATGAAGCCGGCTTCGAGGAGGAATTCCTTGCCGTGCCGCAGGAATGCCTGATCCTGACCATGAAGGCCAACCAGAAATATTTCCCCTTGCTCAAGGACGAAGGGGGGAAACTGAGGCTGACCAACCGCTTCCTTGTCGTTTCCAACATGCGGGTGACCGACCCGCAGCACATCATCGGCGGCAACGAGCGGGTGGTGCGACCGCGGCTGGCCGATGCCCGTTTCTTCTTCAATCAGGACCGCAAGACGCCGCTGGCGGCGCGCATCGACAAGCTGTCAAGCATCGTCTTTCACAACAAGCTCGGTAGCGTCGGCGAGCGCGTGCGGCGGCTGGCGAAGCTGGCTGGCGCCATTGCCCGCCAGTTGCATGCCGATGGGGCGCAAGCCGAGCGCGCCGCGCTGCTGGCGAAGGCCGATCTCGTCACCGACATGGTCGGCGAGTTTCCGGAATTACAGGGCATCATGGGCCGCTACTACGCCCATCACGATCAGGAGCCGGCGGCCGTGGCCGACGCCATCGAGGGCCATTACCACCCGCGCTTCAACGGCGACACCCTGCCGGCCGGCAACATCGCCTGCGCCGTGGCGCTGGCCGACAAGCTTGACGCGCTGGTCGGTTTCTTTGGCATCGGCCAGTTGCCCACCGGCGACAAGGACCCCTTTGGCCTGCGCCGCGCTGCGTTGGGCGTGCTGCGTATCCTTATGGAAACGCCGCTGCCTCTTGATTTGACCGACCTGATCGATGCCGCGGCAGCCGGTTTTGCCCCCGGCCTGCTGGGCGGTGAGTTCAGGCTGCAACTGCGTGACTTCATGTTTGAGCGCCTGCGTGGCCAACTGCGCGACAGCGGCCACGAGCAAAAGCTCGTCGACGCCGTGCTGGCGTTGAACCCGACCCGCATCGACAAGGTGCCGGCCAAGCTCGCTGCCGTAAAAGCCTTCGCGGCCATGCCCGAGGCGGCGGCGCTGGCCGCCGCCAACAAGCGCATCGTCAATATCCTCAAGAAAACCGACGCTGCCGATAGGGCCAATTTGGCCGACGTCGATACGGCCCTGTTGCAAGAGCCCGCCGAGAAAGCGCTGTTCGAGCGCGTCACCGCCATCCAGCCGTCGATCCGTTCCTTTGTCGCCAACGAAGACTACGCCGATGCGCTGAAAGCGCTGGCTGGCCTGCGCGGCGAGGTCGATGCCTTCTTCGACGGCGTAATGGTGATGGCCGAAGAGCCGCTGACGCGCGCCAACCGCCTCGCGCTGCTGCGGCAGTTGGCGGGTTTGATGAACCAGGTGGCGGATATTTCACGGCTATGAAACTCATCATTCTCGACCGCGACGGCGTCATTAATTTCGACTCCGACCAATACATCAAGTCGCCGGACGAATGGAGGCCAATACCTGGCAGCCTGGAGGCTATCGCCCGCCTGACGCAATGGGGCTGGCGCATCGTGGTGGCCACCAATCAGTCGGGCGTTGGCCGCGGCCTTTTCGTCATGGACACGCTCAGCGCCATCCACGAAAAAATGAGCCGCGCGGTGGCCCAGGCCGGCGGCCGCATTGATGCCATTTTCTTCTGCCCACACACCAACGCCGATAAATGTACCTGCCGCAAGCCCAAGCCCGGTATGTTCAAGGAAATAGCCATGCGCTACAACGTCGATCTGGCTGGCGTTCCCGCCGTGGGCGACAGCCTGCGCGATCTGAAGGCGGCTGCTGCCGTAGGGGCCCAGCCCATCCTCGTGCTGACCGGCAAGGGACAGAAGACACGGGAAGATCCGGAGCTGCCGCCGGGCACGCCTGTATTCGCCGACCTGACGGCTTTCGTGACAAGCATTACCAAATAATTGTCGCCATGATTATTCTGCGCTCGGCGTTGTTCATGCTTGCGATGCTGCTGCTCACGCCGCCCGTCGTACTGTTGCTGCTGCTGTGCTTCTGGTTGCCGTTGCGCTACCGCCGACTTTTTGTGATGCCCTATGTGAATACCGTCATGTGGCTGATTCGCCACCTGCTCGGCATCGAACATCGGGTGATCGGCGCCGAAAACATCCCGGCCGTGCCTTGTGTGGTGTTGTGCAAGCACCAGTCGGCATGGGAAACCTTCGCCTTGCAGCAGGTTTTCCCGCTGACCTCCTTCGTCTACAAGCGTGAATTGCACTGGCTGCCCTTCTTTGGCTGGGGCTTGTGGCTGATGCCCTTTGTCGCCATCGACCGCGCCGCCGGCAAGGAGGCGCTGAACCAGGTGGCGGAACGCGGCAAGCTGCGCTTGGCCGACGGCTATACAGTGGTGATCTTTCCCGAAGGCACCCGCGTGCCGCCGGGCCAGAAAAAACGTTACAAGGTCGGCGGTGCCTGGCTGGCCAAGAAAGCCGGCGTGCTGGCAGTGCCGGTGGCCCTGGATTCGGGTGAATGCTGGCAGCGCAAAGCCTTTATCAAGCGTCCTGGCACCGTGACCCTGAGCATCGGCCCGGCGATCGACCCGACCGGAGTAGAGCCAGCGGAGATCAGTGCCCGCGTCGAAGCCTGGATCGAAGCCGAAATGCGCCGTATTTCTCCTCACCGTTATCTTCATGAAGCAACGGCCGCCGCAACTGTCGCTGCTGCTTGACGCGGCGGCGCCCGACAACGCTGCTCGCTGGCGCGATGGCGCCAATATCGTCTATCTCGGCGATACGCTCAGCCTTTGTCTGGACACGGGCTGTCGCGAGGCGTTGCACGATGGCGCAACATTGCACCTGCCGCTGCCGCCGGAGGCCTCGCCACGCCAGATTCAGGATGCCGCCGAGGCCTGGTTGCGCCGACGGGCCGCCTATGTCATCGATTCCGAGCTGGCGATGGCGGCGCGGCGCGGCGGCCGCGAGGTACCCCGTCATTCCCTTTCATTCGCCGCGCGCGGCAACTGGGCCCAGCCGGATGGCAAGGGCGGCTTGCGCTTTCACTGGCGCCTGATCGAGCAGCCCGAACCGGTGATTTGCCAGGTCGTGGTGCGCGCGCTGGCGGCCTTGCCGTTCGCCAGGAGCGATGCCGATCTCTTCGCCGCTGTTGCCTGACGGACCTGGCGATTTTCCTCGCATGAACAGCACGGAGCAACTCAACCTCTTTCGCCTGCCGCCCGTGGTGCCGTCGCCAAAAGCCCGCCACATCATGATTGGCGCCCGCATCGTGCCCTACGTGCTCCGCCAAGGCCGGCGACGGCGGTTGTCGATGACCATCGACGAACGCGGCCTTGCCGTGGGTGCGCCGCGGAGCATCACCCTCGCCGAGATTGAGGCATTCATTTGCGGCCACGGTCCCTGGGTGATCGAGAAGCTCGACGAGCATGCCGCGCGTGCCGTGCCACGCCAGATTACGGTGCGCCACGGCACCCGCCTGCCACTGCTTGGCGGCGAGATTGAGATCAGCGTCGAGGTCGGCGCCAATCGGATCATCTGGCAGGGCGATCGGCTGGTGCTGGCCGCGCGACCGGGCGCCGACCTCGACCTGCTGGCGCGTCGCGCGCTCCAGCGCCGCGCCTTGCCGCATTTCGTCGACCGCGCAACGCACTACGCCGCTGCCCTCGGCTGCGCTCTGCCCAACGTCGGGCTTTCTTCGGCGCGTACCCGCTGGGGCAGTTGTAGTCGCCACGGTGGCATCCGCCTCAACTGGCGGCTTATCCATCTCTCGACGCACCTGGTTGATTACGTGGTTGCCCACGAACTGGCCCACCTCGACGAAATGAACCATAGCCCGCGTTTCTGGGCCGTGGTCGAGCGCGTTTATCCTGACTGGAAAACCGCGCGCGGCGAACTCAAGCGGCGCGGCCGCGAAATGCCCATCGTCTGACAGCTTCGCCAGCGGAGGGAAGCCACGCGGGCGTCAGAGATGCGGGAGTTGTTCGCGCAGTGCCCGTGCAACACCTTCGACCAGGGCATTGAGCACGGGGATGCGCTCCCGCACGGCAGCCATATCCTGATTTTTGCAGGCCAACTCGACGGCACGCGCGGCATCGACGGCCTCCAGCGCGCCGAAATTACCCACCGAGCCCTTGATGCCGTGAGCCATGGCCTGAATTTGCACCATGTCCTGCGTAGCCAGCGCCGCATCAAGTTTTGCAAGCTGGGGCGCATAGTCATCAAGAAAAACGTCGGCAACCTGAGCGATCAATTCACGATCATCGCCGAAATTTTCCAGCATCTGCGCAAGCGATACGGTGGGTTTAGTCATGACGAAAATTCCATGTGAAAACGCCGAACCGTGATCACCACATGGTTCGACGTAGTGCGGTTCAACGAGAAGTTCTTGGTGGGGGCAGCAGGATTCAAACCTGCGACCTGCTGACGAGTAGCCCGCCAAACTAATTGATTGACAACAACTTACAGTAAGAAAACGTGGCCAAAGCACACCTTTTCAGCCATTAGTCTGTTTTTCATCGTTGTGGATTATTGCAGTTATTTGGCTCTCGGTGTGCCGCCCTACCATATGCACACATCTTTTGTAGCCACAGAACGAGCCAGAAGCCAGCCCCTGCCGCTTGACGGCCCACAGATTCGCTGCATGCCGAACAAACGTCGAGCGCTCGCCCAACTGTCGTTGCTGTAGCCCAGTTGAGCACGGTCAACACCCGAATGATAAAGTCCTCGATGGGCATGACCGTTTTCCCCTAGCGTAGGTTTCAGACAAACCCACAATACGGCGACGGCCTTGCCCGCCTTCTTTCCAATACAGTAGCTTTTACCCTCGAAAAGTTGCACATCGCGTTATTTACCATCCCCATACACAACTTATGCTGCGCTATCTCGCCTGCCTCATCTGCCTAGCCGCCACCTTGCCGTGGCCAGCGCTGGCGGCCAACTTGGCGGTGCGCGCGCAAGAAATCGCTGAATGTCGCGGCGGCGAAATCGCGACCTGGGGCGATGGCGTCGACCGGCCGGCGGCGGGTGAGTTGGTCTTCGTCTATAGCCACGCGGATGCTCCGGCCTGGTTTTCCGAGCAGAAGGTCACCGACGCGGTGCGGCGTGCGGTCACCGCTTGGTCGCAATGCGGAGTGGCAGTCGAGTTGCGGTCGGTTGCGGCAACTACGTCAAAACGGGCGGTCGTGGTGCGGATTCAGTGGCACGAGCGCGATAGTCGCGGCAACTTCGGACTGGCGAATCTGAGCAACAATACCTTATCGCTCGGTCCAGCCGCCTTCGACCTGCTACGGCGACGCAATCCGGCCCACGATGCCATTGAGACGCTCCAGATGACGATCTCGCACGAAATGGGCCATTTCTTCGGCCTCATGAACCACTCGCGGCGCTGCGTCGATGTGCTTTCCTACTATCATCAGGAGCGCGGCGGCCACCGCGAACTGTGCTTTCGCCGCGACGGCCTCGGCAACGACCGCATCGAATACCGCGCCACGCTGCCCACGGCCTGCGATATCGAGCGCTGCCGCAAGGCCAACCAGCCCTGAAACCATCGCGATCCCCAGAAAAAAATATTTCCGTCAAATGGGTACTCCCGACGCAACCTGATCATGCAACGCTGTCAAGGTGCAATCCATCGCCAAATTGGTGGGACAGGCGGCACCTCTGCCGCTGGTTTCCTGTGGATGCCGCTTGACCCGCGACGCGGAGCGCACTAGAGTAGCGTCATGCGGGTGCCATCGTGGCTGCCTGCGCTTATACCCAGGAAGGGAGCATGTCATGCAAGGTTCGTTCATGAAACTCGTTAGCCGCCTCTTGATCCTCTGCATGCTTGCCATGCCGTTCTCAAGCCAGGCCGGCATGATCGCCACCGATCAGGTTGTCGCCGCACAGCAGCAAGATGCGCGCGGTCAGATTGCGGGCTACCTCGCTCGCGCCGATGTCCAGTCGCAATTGCAAACCATGGGTGTTTCCCCAGAGACCGCCAAGGATCGCGTTGCCGCCATGACTGATCAGGAAGTGCAGCGTCTTGCTGGCCAGATCGAAGCCGCGCCGGCCGGTGCTGCGTCGCAAGCTTGGGCGGTGGCCGTGGGTCTGGCCATCATCGTCTGGGTGGTGTACTACTTCTACTACCGTTGATCGGCGCGCTTTTCCGTTTGCAACGATTACTTCAGAAGGCCCGCATTGCGGGCCTTCTGCTTTTGTCTGTCGTCGGTGCCTTATCCGGCTGCGCCAGCCTGCCGCAGGTCGATGCGCTAAAGGCCGAGCGTTCCACGCTACAAGCCCGTGCCGAACTGGTCGACACGCCCTTTTTTCCGCAGGACGATTATCAATGCGGCCCGGCGGCGCTGGCCACGGTGCTCAAGGCCAGTGGCATCGATGTCACGCCGGAGGCGTTGAAGGAGCAGGTCTACCTGCCGACGCGCCAGGGTAGCCTTCAGATTGAACTGCTCGCCGCCGCTCGTCGCCACGGCCGTATCGCTTATGAACTCGCGCCTAGCCTGCCGGACGTTCTCAAGGAAGTCGCCGCCGGCAACCCGGTCATCGTGTTGCAAAACACGGGGATCAGCCTGGTGCCGTTCTGGCATTACGCCGTCGTGGTTGGCTACGATGTCGACAAGAACGAAATAATCATGCGCTCGGGGTCGGCTGCCCGAAGGCGCATGCCTTTCACGGCATTCGATTTCTTCTGGCATGACAGCAAATACTGGGCGATGGTGGTCATGCCGCCGCAACGTCTGCCGGCGACCGCACTCGAGAAATCCTACGGCGCGGCCGTGTCGGCGGTGGAGCGGCTGGGCCAGGCCGCGACGGCGCAACAGGCCTACACGGCCATGCTGGCGCGCTGGCCCGAGAGTTTTCTGGCGCTCATGGGCTTGGGTAATACACACTATGCGCAAGGTCGGCTGGCGGATGCCGAAGTGGCGTTTCGTCGTGCCAGCAGGCTCGATCCGCCGCAGGCCGCCGCCTTCAACAACCTCGCCCAGGCGCTGGCCGATCAGCGCAAGTGGCGCGAGGCGCTGGCCCCGGCCCAGCGTGCCGTTGCGCTTGGCGGCCCCATGCAGACTGCCGCGCAAGCGACGCTGGCTGCCATCGAACGGCAGATTGCCGTGCTGCCAGCGCCGACTTTTTCCGGCAAGGCAACCAAGTCAACCAAGGCGAAAGCGGAGCAAGAAAAAAAGAAAGCGCAAAAACCTTGACAGGTTTCCGCGCTTTTCCGGTGCGAACCGACCGCACCCGCTGCATCTTTTAAGGCCCCCCGCCTGTGCCGCTAGGCCGGCATCCTGAACCTGGGTTCAGGGAGGTCGCGTTCCTGCCGCATCAGGTGCGCTTCACGAGGAAGCGCTCACAACAGCGGCGTCTTTGGTCGGCAACCGTGTCTCTCGACATTGGTTCAAGGAGTCTACGACCTTGGCGAACACGGCAGGGGATTCGTGAGCGCGGGCTGCGCCTTCCGTCGCAGCTAGAACAACTTCTCCTGTGGGGCCAGAGCTCCGTCCAGGCGCGCCTCCATGGACTTGATTCTCCGCTTAAGCTCGTCTGTGTCAATACCAAAATGCGCGTCGGACGAAGATTTTTTTTGCGCGAGCATTTCGTGGACAAGATACAGCGCCGTCATGACCGCCACCCGTTCGCCGGTACTTCGGGTTTTTGTGGCGATGTCGTTCATGCGTTGATCGAGAACCTTGACAGCGGCCTGCAGCGACTCGCGTTCATCCGGCGCGCAGGCAACGCGATATTCCTTGCCGAGCAGCTTGATATTGAGGGTGTCGCTCATCGTGGGCTTACTGCTGCGGCAGCCGCTCCATCAAAGCCTCGAGTCGAAGGCGCGCACTTTCGATCTTTTCGGTCAGCGATTGCTTGTCGCTTTCAAGACCGACGATACGTTCGCGTAAAGAGCGGTTTTCCTCGCGCACCGTGTCGAAGTGTGCGAGAAATTGGTCAAGCTTGTGTTCAAGCGCGGTAATGTCATCATCCATGATGCGGGGAAGTGTCTTAGAAAATCTCCTTTGGGTCAAGCAGTAAGCCAGTGCAGTTAAGGTAATTCCGAGAAGCCGGCGCGGACAGCAAATGTGACGGTGCTATTATCCGAATTGTCCGCGGTGCCCCGCTGGTCAATTGAAATTATGGCCAAAGGGGTGAAACGGGAAACAGGTGCGCATTTCGCTGCAATGCCAGATGCAATGCCTGTGCTGCCCCCGCAACGGTAAGGAAGTGCGGATTCGTCACGATGCCACTGGGAATTCATTCCCGGGAAGGCGCCGAATCAAGACTTCCGAGCCCGGAGACCGGCCACGGACAATGTTGGAAACGCTACGGGGAAGTGGCGTTCGGCGCTGTCCGAGCAACGCCCCTGCGCGTTTCCGTTGTCCGCAAGCACCTGCGGGGACGCAGGTTGTCAGGGAGCCATCATGTTTAACACCTTCAAAGGCGCCGCCATCGCATGGGCGTTGCTGACCGTTATTTCCGCCTACGCGGCGCCGGATGAAGCCGCCATCGTTGTCACCGCCACCCGTCAGCAGCAGCGCGCGAATGAACTGCTGTCCGACATCACCGTCATTACCAGCGATGAAATCGAGCAGGCCGGTCCAGCGACCCTGCCGGAATTGCTGTCCCGTCAACCGGGAATGAGCATGTCCAGCAACGGGGGTCCGGGCGCAAGCGCTTCTCTCTCCATGCGCGGCGCCGAGGCGCGACACACCCTGCTGCTGATCGACGGATTGCGGATCAATTCTGCCACCACCGGGCAGTCCGCCCTGGAGAACATTCCGCTGTCCCAGATCGAACGAATCGAGATCTTGCGTGGTCCGGCGGGCGTGCTATATGGTTCAGATGCCCTCGGCGGCGTGATTCAGGTCTTCACCCGCCGCGGCGAGGGGGATTTCAAGCCTGATGCCTTTGCCGGTTTCGGTCGATATGGCACAAGCGATCTCGGCGCCGGTTTTTCCGGGGGCAGCGGGACCTGGAACTACAGCCTGCGTGCTGCGCACTATGAGACCGATGGTTTTTCCGCCATCGGCAACAAGGCCAAGCAGCCGACATCCTACAATCCGGATCGCGACGGCTTCAAGCAGGACAGCGTTTCGGCCAGTATTGGCTTGCGCTTCCGCGAGAAGGACGAAATCGGCATCCGGCTGCTGCAAAGCACTGGCCGTAATCAATACGACAACGGGCCTTCGCTCTATGATGCCCATCTCGACAAAAGCAACGCCAGCTACGATGTGCATATGCACAATCGGCTCAACGCCAATTGGACCAGCCGTCTGCTGCTCGGGCACGGCAGCGACGAACAACAAAACCATACCAGCACGACGGCGACCAGCCTGTTCCGCACCAACCAGGAACAGTTGAGCTGGCAGAACGACGTCCGGCTACCCGTGGGGATGGCACTTATCGCCCTCGAAAAACTCAGTCAGCGTATCGACAGCACCACCCGCTACACGGTGACCCAACGCGACATTTCCTCGCTGCTGCTCGGTTGGAACGCCCGCATGGCCGCCCATCGGCTGCAATTTGATGTTCGCCACGACGACAATTCCCAGTTCGGCGGCAAGGCCACCGGCGTGGTGGCCTATGGCTATCAGCTCTCGCCGGAATGGCGCGCCCATGTTTCCGCCGGCACCGCCTTCAATGCGCCCACCTTCAACCAGCTCTACTTCCCCAATAGCGGTTTCGGCGGCGGCAACCCGAACCTCAAGCCCGAACGCGCCCGCAACCGCGAAGCGAGCCTGATCTGGGAAAAAGGATTCCATCGACTTGCGCTGACCCATTTCGACAACCATATCGCCGACATGATCGCTGGTTGGCCGCCGGTCAACATCGGCCAGGCACGCTTGCGCGGCAATACTCTGAGCTACGCGTACACCGGGGCGGAATGGCAGTTCGATGCCTCCGCCGACGGCCTGCTGGCCCGCGACGAGGTGACGGGGAAGGTACTGCCGCGCCGCGTCGAAGACCGGATCAATGCCCGCCTGACCCGCAGCTTCGGCGGACACGATGTCGGCATCGAAATACAGGGTAACGGCCCCAGCTATGACGACACCAACAACACCAGGCGCATGGGCGGTTACGGACTGCTGAACGTCTTTGCCCGCTATCGCCCCCGGGCGAACTGGAGCATCGAGGCCCGCGCCAGTAATCTGGGCAACCGGCCCTATGAAACGACATGGGGCTACGCCAATCCCGGCGCCAGCCTGTTTGTCAGTCTGCGCTACTCACCGAAGTAGGTAGGCCAGACACGTCCACTCGCCGCCGCGGATGCAGCAGTGAAGGCTTGTTGTCGACCAGAACGGCTGCGCGCAGCCGGGCGATGGCCTGGGTGCGGATCTGGCTGACGCGACCTTCGGTTACCCCAAGGCGGTTACCGATCGCGCTCATGGTCAGGTCTTCGACATAATAGGCCGTCAGTACCTTACTCTCCCGCTCGCTGAGATCACTGATTGCCACTAGCAAGCGTCGTTGCAGGGCGCGGCGCTGGAGGGCAGCAACCGGATCACAACCGGTGGCGGCGCACCAGCCGATGAAGTCGGATTCCGGCTCCTCCGCGCAATCAAAGTCTTCAAGTGAAAGCAGCGTGTAGTCATTCGCTTCCTGCAACAGCTGCTGGTACTCCGCCACGGGCACGGACAACCTGGCCGCAACCTCTCTTTCGCTAGGTTGGCGTCCAAGTTTGTTGCACAGTTCAGAAATTACTTTCTCCACCCGCCGCATTTCACGTCGCACTCGACGCGTGCTCGGGGCCACTTCACGCAATCCATCAATCATTGCACCCCGCACCCGCTGCTCCAGATAGCTGCGAAACTGCCCTTCGGCATTGTTGCGGGTCGACTGTAGCAACGCGGTCAGCAGCCCGATATAGCCGTCCTGCAAGAGGTCGTCGAGTTCCACCGACTTTGGCAGCTTGCGCACCAGCGACAGCGCCACGGAACGTACCAGTGGCGTATAGAGCTCGATGAGCTGATCGCTTTCTTCGGGGCTGAGGCGGCGGCCGGCCATGTTAAGTCTTGCCCGTCTGGATTGCTGCCGGGGTACTCATCACTGTGTTCGTCGATGCGCCCGCCCGCAGGGCCTGGACCAGTTGTTCGCGCCACTCCCGCATGGCGTCTTCCGCCGCCTCCGGTGGCGCGCTGGCACGCTGTTCGGCGAAGTCGCCGTAGAGCATGCCGAGTACCTTTCCTTCACTTACCAGCGGCATCATCATGAAGGAGTTGGCGCCGACAACCGCGTGATACCAATCCGGAATAAGCTTGGCATAGGCCGGTTGCTTCACATCGGCGATGAAAACGTCGAGCTTGCGCGCCATGATCACGCGGAACAGGTCCGGCTTAGGCCCATGAAAGTGGAACCGGCTCGTGACCTGGTTCGCGCTGCGGCCTACGCCGGCAATCGCCGCCAATCCCGAGGCGCTGTCCGGCAGGCACAGCAGCGTGCGATCAAAATTGCACTTGTCGTGAATCAGGCGTAGCAGGTGCTGGATCACCTCGACCGGGGTGCGTCCGCCCACGCTATTGCTCTGCTTGGTCAGGCTGTCGCCCGCGGCAAGCCGATCCATGACCCGTTCGGAAGACTTGCGCAACAGCGTGCGCGCCTGTTCCAAGGTGCAGGGAAAGGACATCTCGGCCAGCAGCGTCTCGGTATCGGACAAGCATTTGTCGATCAGATCGCGGACTTCATCTTCCTTGATCCGCAGCGGCAGGCGAAAGAACTCGACATGCTGCGCAATCTCTATTTTCTCCCGGTTCTCTGGCAGGCGGAACAGTACATCGCTGACGCGGTGGCAGAACGCCGAGCAGAGCTGGTGCCAGGTCAACGCATTGCCGACGACGCGCGGCGGGGCCTTGCCGATGTCGGCGGCCAGGCTTATCTGCAGCACATCCGGCAAGCTCCAGTGCTGGGCGATGGCCGCGCCCATGTCGGTGAAGCTTATGCCCAACGTCCGCAATACGGCATCGTCTTCGGTCAGGTTTTGCTCGGCCTGCAGCATGCGGCTGCCTTCGATTTCCTCATACAAGTAGTAGGTGGCCATCATTCGCCCCAGGTTCTGCATGAGACCGCAAACTTGTGCCTCCTGGGGGCCGAAGCGGGGTGCGTTGAGCCGGGTGATCTCGTAAGCGAGGCTGCCGCAAAAATAGGCAGCGACGATTTCTGCGTGTAGTTGTTTGGCTTGCGGTTTGTTCGAAAGAGAAGACAGCAGAGCCAACGTCAGCGCAACCGACTTGACCGTGTTCAGCCCAAGAATCACCAGGGCTTGGTCGATCGTCGAGATATTGCGCCCGCCGCGGGCGTTGCGGCTGGAATTGGCTATGCGCAGTAGCTTGGCGGTAAGCGCCGCGTCGCGCAGGATGGACGCCGCGATTTCGCGCGGATCGCCCTCGTTATCCTCGCCAATGCTGCTGATGATCTTGACCGTGGAACCTAGCCCGGCAAATCCCGGGCTGCTGTCCATTCTCTCCAGCAATGTATCGATGACGGATTTATCCTGTTTTTCCATAATGTTTACCTAGCGTTATGATACTCCCGCTCGGTGTCGATCCTTTCTGATGTACGCCGGATTAGTTAAGGTAATTCCGCGAACCCGGCGCGGCGCGCTGGCTTGAAATGAATCGGATTGCGGCTGTGCGGGTGCTATCATCGCGGCCTGTCCGCGGTGCCCCGCCGGCCGACATATGCAGACTTAAAGGCCAAAAGGGTGAAACGGGAAACAGGTGCGCATTTCGATGCAATGCCTGTGCTGCCCCCGCAACGGTAAGGAAGTGCGAATCCGCCATAAAGCCACTGGGAAGGCATCCTGGGAAGGCGGCGGATTAATAACCTCCGAGCCCGGAGACCGGCCACGGACAACGTTGGAAACGCTGCGGGGAAGTGGCGTTCGGCGCTGTCCGAGCCTATCCCCTGCGCGTTTCCGTTGTTCGCAACCGCCTGCGGGGACGCAGGTTGTCAGAGAATCAACCGGATGCCATCCCATCGCCGCGCCCTGCTGGTTCTTGCCCTGCTGCTGTTGCTGGGCGCGGTCAGCCTGGCGATTGCGCTGACGGCCGGCAGCATCGCCCTGCCCTGGGGCGACGTCGCGGATGCCCTGCTGGGCCGGGACAACGCCGCCGCCGCGGTGGTGTTCGGCCTGCGCCTGCCGCGTGCCCTGGCCGCCTTCGCCTGCGGCGGCTTGCTGGCGCTGGCCGGCGCGCTGATGCAGGTGCTGTTGCGCAATCCCCTGGCCGATCCCTATGTGCTGGGCGTTTCCGGTGGTGCCGGCGTGGGTGCGCTGGCCGCCATCCTGCTCGGGCTGGCCGGTGCCGGCATCGCCGGACTGGCGTTTGGCGGTGCGCTGGCCGCCATGCTGCTGGTGTTCGGGCTGGCCCACGGCGACGGCAGCTGGACGCAGACGCGGTTGCTGCTCACCGGTGTCGTCGTTGCCGCCGGCTGCGGCGCCGTGATCGCGCTGATGCTGTCCGTCGCGGCCGACCACCAGTTGCGCGGCATGCTGTTCTGGCTGATGGGCGACCTCTCTCAGGCCGTCGACATCGCCCCGGCCCTGGCCGCGCTGGCGGTGCTGGCGCTGGCCGTCATCATTGCCCTGCCCTTCGCCCGCGAGCTCAACCTGCTGGCGCGCGGCCCCGAGCAGGCGCAGGCGCTGGGCGTGGCGGTGGCGCCGTTGCGGCGGCTGGTCTATGCACTGGCTTCCCTCACGACCGCCGTTGCCGTTACCACGGCCGGTTCAGTCGGCTTTGTCGGCCTCATCGTGCCGCATTTGGTGCGGCTGGCCGTTGGCAACGACCAGCGCCTGCTGTTGCCCGCCGCCGCGCTGGCCGGCGGCAGCCTGCTGCTGCTGGCCGACACCCTGGCACGCACCATCGTCGCGCCGCAGCAGTTGCCCGTGGGCGTACTGACCGCGCTCATCGGTGTGCCCGTATTCCTGTTTTTGCTTGGCCGCAGATGAATGCGCCCCCTTGCTCATCCCCCGATGATTGCCTTCGGTCAGGGCGGCCCGGCGGCGGCATGATGCTCGAAACCCGCCACCTCGCCGTCCGCATTGGCCCGCATCAGGTTTGCACGGGGCTCGATCTCGCGCTGGCGGCGGGCGAGCGGCTGGCCATACTCGGCCGCAACGGCGCCGGCAAGTCGACGCTG
>JFJP01027469.1_pt1 | contig 20438 bp, 26 predicted proteins | sample 431651 | NCBI WGS metagenome assembly JFJP01 (sample SAMN02602958, study PRJNA72255) | Microbial mat metagenome, whole genome shotgun sequencing project. | biome: fresh water; feature: sink hole; material: water; isolation source: purple microbial (photo- and chemosynthetic) mats found in...
AAATTTGAAGGCTTTAGAGGTTTATAAGAAAATTACTGTGGAAATTGAGGAGAAGATTGAGAAGGCTTTAGGAAATGCGCCAGAAATGGGGATGAATTGGAAAATTTGGACTCCGTTTGCGAGAAGGAGATAAGAAATGGAGGGTAATTAAAAAAAACAAATGATTTAATTAGGAGGTTTTTTTTTTGTTTTCTTAAAGAAAAATGAAAAAAAATTTTGCATATTTTTTTTTTAAAGTTTAGACTCTTCATTTTTATCAGAACTCCTTTTTTTTTATTTGTAAAAACAATATAATTTTTAATAATTACTCCTTTGTTTCATTAGCTTTTGGTTCATTAGACATAATTTCTGAGTAGTATATCATTTGATTTCTTTTCAAGTCTCCTTCATTTTTTCATTAAAAATGCATCAATTTCAAACAAAACAAACCATATTTAAATTGGAAATTCTCTGCTTTCCATAGAATCGATCCTTTTTTATTCTTGTCATCGATTCCTTTTACCGTTTCGACAATAAGCTCACCAATTTTCGAATGAAATTGTGAGACTTTATAATAATTCACGAAATCATCCTATGGGGATTGATGGGGATTAAAAAAATCAAATAAACAACGAAATTTTTACTATTTTCATCCATTTCAAATCTTTAATTTCCTGTTCACATTTCTTTAAATCAAAGGTTTTCGGTCTCAAAAGACATACGAAATAAATATCCGGTAATCCAAATCGATAATTCCCCGTTTCTCTAAAGGTCATCATAGAAACAAACTCAGTTTCTACACCAGTTTCTTCAAAAACTTCTCTTTTTGCAGCATCAGGTAAAAATTCATTAAAATCAACATGTCCCCCTGGTATCTTCCAGAGATCTTTAATTATCGAGACTTTTTCCTTTACAACAAGGATTTCCTTTGTATCTTCCCTTAAAACTACCCCTATTTAATTGAATATATATGATGAATTCCTTGTGTAAAAAACCGCCAACTCCGATATAATGTGTCGCATACGCTGGAATATTGTCTTTTTCATTAGAAGAGAGCCATTTCACAAGCATTAGATACTCATTCTTGCAATGATGAAACCTAAAACCTGAGAAAACACTGGTTTTATTTGCATTTTATGAAGAATTTAAACCATTGTTTACACTGATGGGGATCAAAGATGAGAGTTCTATTGGGATTTTAAGCCAAATTCCACGTTTTTTTTCAGAAATCCATTGAGTTAAAGAAGATTTTAGGAGTGTGTCGAAGATCAAAGGGTCTTTTGGCAGTTCACTTTCTTTGATAGTAACTCCATTGTAGTGATCAGGCTTGTAAGAAAGACAAGAAGCTTGCATTTTTCGAAGGTTTATTATATTTTTTATGTGAATTTTAAAGAAATTTAAATTAATCATAAATAGAAATAGGAAATTCTTGTAATTTTGTTGAAAATTCAAAGGTTTTATATTTTTCGGTGTTTTCTATGAAATTTACAAATAAATTAGGATTTTCTTTAAATTAATGAATAATAATCAAGGACTTTTCTTTTAAAAAACCTTGTTTTTTCCTTTGTTTAGATTTATTTGAATTTTTATAATGACTAATCATATTAAATATCTGAAAAAATTCTTAGTGTTTTCAAATCAAATCGATCAAAATTTAAAAATTAAATTATAAAATAAGCCATTTTCAAGTAAAATCGAATATTTCTGAATCCCCCCTTGTGAATTCAAAAGTTGCTCCCACTCGATTTAAATTGAAAAAATCGCGAAAAGATTCATTTTGTTCTATTTTAGGGATTCTGAGCAAATGATAGAAATAATCGTCCCATTTACGTTTCATTTCTTCAGAATTAAACTGTTTATTCTCTACATCAGGAGGCAAAATCATCACATTATCATCAATATCTTTATATGTAGCCCAGATTATATCATTTATCATCTTAAAATCTTCATATTTCTTCACCATTTTTATCAGAGTTCGTGTTTTGAATTTTCCTTTTGATTTTTCAGAAAATTCCTCCAGATTTATGTAATAAAAAATTTGTCGATTCCCATTCAGATTTTTTACTCCTGATAACGTTAAATCCTGCTTTGGGGAGATGCTTTTAATAAAAACCAGCTTTACACTCACGAAATTGAAGTCAATACCAGAAATCAATCGTTTTTCATCAGCTAAAAATTCAAAAAAACATCATTAAATTATGAAATTCAAAGAATATTTCTTGAAAATGGCAAAAATTCAAAAATTTTATCATAGAAATTAAAAAAAATATTAAAATTACTTTTAAAATAAGGACTCCAGCCGTCATTATTTATTTTTTGATGTTTGTTGACTTTTAGATGCCTTGGGGTTGCTCTTGATAGATCAAGGACAAGTTCCTCCTTATCTTCTTCAAAGATGAAATTGAATGCGTCAACAGTTCTTTTTTCCTCTTTTGTATCAGAATAACACAAAGAATATCGTTCATTGACTTTATCCGTTGATATTGGTTTTTCATTATCCTGATCAAATTCTAAAAATTCATACAAAAGATTTGTGTAATAATTTCGTGAGTTTAAAATCGCATGCATATATTTTTCAAGCCCTTTCTTTCTTTGATCTAAAAACTCATCAGATAATAGATTATAATTCGACGCTCTAGGTACCAGTTCATTGAATAAATTGATTTGTCTTTGCAATTGATTCTCTAGTTCCACATGGAAATTCTTTACATCTGAAAACGTCTTATAGATTCTCCACACTTGTATTGGTCTTTTGCTTGGATTGGTTAATTGGAATTCAAATTGAACGGTTTTATCTTCCCCAACTTCACCTATTCTTCTCCATCTTAAACAAGCGATCTCAAAATTCAAGAAAAGTCTATTAGGAGAAGCAGTAAGAGAGCAGCTAAAATCATCATTTTTGCTATTATTTGAATTTGTTCTTGTTACATTCACGTAAGGAGGCTTTAGTTTTAAGATGCTGGTTTTGGAACGAAGGAGGTGATCTTGATATCTTAAGAAAGGGATTTGATCTTCTGGAAACACATTCAGGAAATTAAGCACAGTAGAAGTGATATAAGAGGAATTTTGAATGATTACTTGTAGATATTTCTCTAAAGAATCCACAAATTTATTTTGATCAAAAGAAGGTGATGGGAGATTTACCATTTTATAATTGAATTTGGCATAATCGGTATCAGCGAGAAGAACTGAAAGTTCCTTTTGCAAATTGATGAAATCTTGATAACTTCGATTGACAGTATAAAGTCGGAAATCCATATGGGTGATGATCTGGTAGCAAAGAATTTCGTTGTCATTTTCTTTTTTTATGAAAGGTGTGCGGTTTATTATAACTTTTCTTTTTTTAGGAAGGGTTGGTAATAAAAATTTCTCTTGACTTTGATTGAAGGGTACTTGATAAAAATTAAAAATTGTTAATTAAAAAACAAATTTTTTAAAAATTTGGTTAAATTTAATGAAATTTTTAAAAAAATACGAGAATTATTTGAACTGAAAAGCTGTTTTGGAGAGTTTTCACTTCCGATCGCATTGTTTAAATTTATCTTAAACCTGATATCGGTCAATGAAGGAGCACTTTCTCTTCTAATAACATCAGCACTATGGCTGCTTTTAATGGGACTTGGTGGATTTTCATGAACAGCTAAAATATCAGGATATGCACAGAATTTTACCAAAAATTTGCTGATTTTATTTTTCTCAACTTTTTCCAATAAACAAACGAATCCTGGATTTGAAATTTTATTAGTCTGATCAAAAGGTTTTAACAGAGCATAAAGAAAAAGTGGAAACAACAGACAAAGCTTTATGATGTTCAAGATGAAATTCAGCAGAAATTCCTATTTTTTAGTTAAAAATATATAAACAAAATATTATTATTTTTTTTACCTTTGTGAGTAAAAAAGCAAAAATTCTTACCAAAAATGAGAGCATCCAAAAGATTCGATGAGTGTAAAATGCTTGAGGTAACTCATTTTCATATTCTTTTCGCAATAAAGAAGCACTGATAAACCATGAAAATCCACCAACCAAATAAATCAAACTAAAAACTTTTTGACAAGGGATTTCAAATAGTTCTTCCCATAAAAAAAACCCTATTAAGAACTCAATTATATATAAAAAACAAATGATTTGAGATAAAGAGATTTTCAATAATAACGAAGGGGATTTTTTAAAAAAATTTGATTTCAATTTGATTGGGGAATAATTTTCATCATCATCATCAAGCCATCTTGTTTGATCAATTAATTTCGGACTTGAGACTATGTTTTTCAATGCAAAATATCGAATCACAGAGGCCATTATGAACAGATAAGATGGAAAGAAGAAAATTAGATATTCTGGATAAATTTCACACATCGTAATTAAAAGAATTTATAAAAAAGACATTTTAAAGGACATTTATCCTTTAATTTTCAATATATATAATATGAACATAATTTATTTAAAATGAACTAGCTTTAAATGGTTTTTTATTTCGAAAGAAAAAAAAAAGAGTTTTCGTGTTTAAAAATGTTATTAATTTTTGCAATTTTAAGTATTAGACCAATTCTTCTGACAAAATCAACTCCTTTTGTCCTTCATTTTCAACACCGCCTTCATTCACCATATAATTAGAAACTTTTTCCACTTCATTAAATTCATTTTCAACAAATTTCACGTCATCCTGATTTCTTTTAATAACGATTTCTTTATTTTCAGAACTATCCTCAATAACAATATCAGTTCCCAAAATCGGATTTTCAACAAAACTTGTATAAAGTTTAATAAATTCCTGTAGAATAACATCTAAATTATCAGTTTGAAACCCAAGTAAATACCCTCCACTCAAAGTCGAGGTTTCAATTACTAAAGCCAACCCGAATTTGCTTTCTTTTTTCTTTATGGATTTTATTTGAATATATGGAATACTTATGTTAAATCCTTCATCAGTATTCGAAAACCACACCATTCGTATATTTGTAAATATGAAAGACCCTACATTTCCTTGATCTGATGATAAGTTCCATATTGTATTATGTCGATTGATGATTTTTTCCAAAGCTAACAGATTCAAATTCTTCTCTGTGAAAATCGACCCTCTCAATTTCAAATCTCTATATAGTTTCGTGCTTTCATAAGCTCGACAGACTGATTGAAAAGTCGTGAAAATACGCGGAGATTCATGATTTATTGTTGAAAAAATGAATTCAAAACGATTTTTATTAAATTTGCTTCGAATATTCAATGATTGGCTTGAACCCTGCGAATTAGAAAAAGCTATTTTGATCTCAATGCTGAGGATGCAATCGTATCCTATGGTAAGATTAACCCTTTGGTTTGTATCACAATACCAAATCATTCTTAAATTGCTGATTAGGAAAGTTCCAAATTCACCTTCATTGCCTTTTTTATCTTCGATGTTCTTTAGCGTTTCCACAAGTTTTTCTCCTTTCCGCATCGAAATTTGAGTCGGTGATACATCAAAACGAACTTCGCGATCCTGCCAAACTATGTTATCTGACATTTTATTGATTTTTGAAATGAAATAGGTTTTATTTTTTATTTTTTTGTTAAAAAAAATTCAAAAGAAAACAATTTATTGATAATTAAAATTTTTGAATTATTATGTTTTGATAAATGAAACAGCACACATCTATTTGAGAAGTTGAGTTGCCTTTGTCAAGAACTCTGTCATTTCTTTATGAGTCAGTTTTTTGAACTCGCAGTTCTTTATTTTCAAGCCAAAGATATTATAATTATTAAATAAACATTGATATACATTCTGATGACTTACGATCAAAATATTATTCTCTTCATTGACCAAAACCCACAAAACAAACAATAAAACTCTCAAATAAACGTTTTTTTTGCTTTCACTTTTTATTTTCTCTTTATTTTCTTCATTACAATCCTTTGTATTTTCATTATATCTCCACCAAACCTCATTTGAGATATATTGAAAATCCACTTCCCCGAATCTTTCTTCCAATAGTTTCTTCTTTGAGCCAACATCACAAGGGAAATCCATTCTTTCTCTTATCAAATCACTGGCCAAAATGTTCAAATTTTCTGATTTATTCTTTTTTAAACTCTTATGTATTTTCATACAAGTTTGCAAAGCCCGTGTCAAAGGTGAAACATAAACAATATCAATAGTTTTTTCCTGAAGATAAGAAAGCATTGAATTAATTGCTTCTTCAGCTTGAATATTCCCTGTTTCTGTTAGTTTTGGATCATAGTTTGAAGGTTTATTTTGATAAAAAAATGGAAGATTGCAAATGAATTTAGATCGCCACAAATTGTAGTCTGATTCCCCATGACGCAAAAATATAATTGATTTTTTTTCAGATGTTAATGATAAGAAGAAGCTCAGGAATGATTGTTTGTTTGAAGAAAAGAATTCTGAGATAATTTGCGAGAAAAAGCCTAGGATTGAACTGTGGTAATGTGGGTCATTTTTCAAGAAATTATTGATTTTTTCTTTGAGTCTTATCTTAATTTCTTCAGAGTTTATATTAGATTTTTCCATTTATCAAAAAAAATTATAGTTAATAATAAACTTTCAGAAATAATGTCTTTAATATAAATCGGATCATCTCATTTCGATGAAATTATTGAAGGAACCCATGCCATCTGCCTCTTTTTCTGCTTCATTATCATATAACCAAACTCCATCCACCACAAATTTAAACTTATAAAACCCTTTATTTAACTTAATCTTCTTTGTGAAAATCCTTATTATTAATAAAAGATAATGAATAAAGAAAAAATAACCTATTTTCTTCATTGTTTGAGATCAAATCAATTTTTTCTTGCCAATTTAACCAATCTCCTGTCACATAGACCTCATTTCCTCCATGAGTCCTATTTATAATTTATTTGAACGGTATAAAAAATGATAAAATTTACCATTTGAATTCATGTAAAAACTCAGTTTCTAATTGTTCTGTTTCAGCTTTTAAGTCTGGTTCTTTATGATTTGTGTGTAAGATTACAGTATTCTCAATTTCTGAAGAAATATATTGATAAAAAATTAAAAAATGTGTTAAAGTCACTTTTTTCGTTTTTTTCATTAATTATTTCTTTATGAAATTCTAGATTTTCACTCAGAATGTGAGAATCCGTTTGAATTTTTGTGGATTGTTCATTATTTTCAATTAAATCAGTGTATTTTTCATTATTATCTTCACCTTTATTTTCTGAAACAATTTGAACATTTTTCTGAATTTCAATGTTTTTGTTTGAATCTTCTTCATTTTTCAATTTTTTGCTATCTTCCCCCTGAAAATCCACATCAATTCTACAAAAATTCTTTTCGTTTTTTTCATTAGAATTTGCTTCTTTATTGTTTTCTGTATTTGGGCTATCTTTTGCTGAAAAAATCTCTGCTTGAGCTTTTGAAACCTCTAAACTATTTATTGAGGAATCACTTAATTTTTGAAGTTCTTCTGCCGGCATTTCTTCGATGATTGGCTCAAATTGGTTTATTTCTTCGGCTTTTGGACTTTGAAATGAAATTGCTAAAAATTTTAAACAATTGCCCATTGAAAAAAAAAAAATAATACATTATTTCTTTGGGTCATCTTTTAATCAAAATTTGAATAAATTAATAACTGAGATAATTTGTTCGATAATTGCTGGATTTTTACTATGCTCTATTTCTTTTATAAATTTTAAAAATGAAAAAGTGCTCCTGTGCTATAATATATGGATTTCTAATCAATTTTAAATGAGGAATTGCTTGTTTTAATAAATCTTGCATCATTTTTTTAAAATTACTCAATAAAATAAATTCATTTATGCTATAATATATAGATTTCTGATTTTTGGATCAAAACAAAAAAAAATCAACAGAAAAAAATGTATTTTTTATAAATTTATAGTTTTTAACTGATAAGTTTTTTCCTTTCCAATAAAATTAAAAAAAAACAAATAATGAACTAATTTTTCTTCTCATCTTTAGCTTCTTTGCTTTAAAGAAGACAATCTCTGATCCTCATTAAGTCTTTGATCCATCTCCCCATATTTCTGTAAAGCCATAGCCTCAAACCTCGTGGCTCTTTGTTCCAAAATCCCAATCTTCCAATTTTTATCTTTAATAATCTCTTCGAATTGTTTTTCATCATCTTTTGAAATATGTTCTCCTTTCTTTGACATTGCAGTTTCTGCAGCATCTAATGCTGATCTTTCTTTTTCTAATCTCTTTTGTATAATTTCAGCCCTGCTTAACAATCGTTCCTTTAATTTGCCCATCACATCATTCTTTATCATCATCGCGTCTTTGAAATCCAAGCCTTTATGAATAAATCCTCTTTTCTCAAGAAAAGGATACAAATAATCATGCATGTCCACCCCTTTCCCGCTTTCCTCATCCTTTTTCTTCAGGTTTTCTTTATATTTTTCCCTAGCTTTTTCATATAAAGTCTTTTCCAATGTCACTTTTTCTTCTCTTATGCCTTTTTCGTCATCTTTTGCAGTATTTTCTTGTGTTTTCACATTAATGTAGCATTCTTTTTCCATACCAAGCATCTTTTGGTTCTGTTGTTGGGCTATAGGATCATCAGCTTTCTTATCAGATCCTGATGAATCGCTCTTTGGAAATCCCAGTAATTCTCTAGGATATTCTTTATAAGCAGGACTGATCTCACCTTCATTCATATGATAATATACCATAACCTTATTTTTTATCAAATCAATGATCATTTTGGCAATTTGTTCATTCGGTGGGAATTTCAAATCTTTTTCGAATTTCTGTGTCATTTTCGTCACCACCACATCTCCCATATGATTATCTTGAAATGTATAGTCTTTGTTGCTTGCTTTTCTATAAGGATCGAACCTCACACTTCTATAGATGACCTTATCATTACGATGTTCATAAAATTCAATTGTTTTCAAGCCGATTCTTTCTTCTCTCATTATCAAACCATCAGCGTTTCTATTCGGATAAAACTTAATTATCCTCAATTTACGATCAATTTCTATCACATCTTTCCAATGTTGTGGTATTTTCCCAGGCTCATACTCCTCAATTGTCTTAAACTCAAAAGGAAACCGACGTCTTATTAACAATTTATCACTTCTATGCTCATAAAAATAACGGATTTCTTTTGCTTTCAGTCTTTTGTAATCCTCAAAAAAAGTGATTCTCTGTACAAGCCCATCACTTTGTGTGTAAGGGGCATAATTATCAACCCTTGACTTCATATAAAAAACTTGATTTTCTCCCAAAGGTGACAATTTAAGGAAATTCTCTTTATCTATATAAAATTTTGGTGGCCAAGGAGGTGGCATATCTAATTCCCCAAGCTCATTAACTGGTTCCTCATCGAACTTATATTCTTCATTATCTTTCATTGTGGCATTTCTCGTTTGTTCATCGAATTTAAAGATATTTGGAGACTTGCTCTCACCATAATCTTCTTCTTTTTCTCCTTCTTCCATTTCTTTTGCACCCCCCATGCCTTTATTTATTGTATCTAACATTACATATTCCCAGCTTGCTGATGAGTTCATTTCATCGAAATTCACATCTTTCACCTCTAATCCAGGTTTCATATTGATCCAGAAGTTTCGATTATTGAAAACAGCGTCAACTGATTGATAAGGGTTGAAAGAAAAAGGGTATATACGGCCAGTAGAAGGCTCAATGAACACACTTTCTTTCACTTCTCTTTTGCCTTTCATCAAAAGAACCCAACAATGCATTCTTTGGCCTATATAATAATCAGGACCTAATTCATCAGGTTCATCATCGTCTATATGCATTGCTTGATATCTACGCTCAGCTTCATATTTTTTCTTTTCTTCTATGGTTTTTTGATCGAATTTTGACTCGATTTCAGGTTTTTTCTGAATTGTAAACTCATTTGGTTTGTTTTCATCAGCCTTTCTTTGTGGAGTCACTTTCATCTCTCCTTTCTTCAGGAAAGGGTTCTCCATAAGGGACTCGTTCTTGGTAGTGACTTCTCTTGGAGCTAGACCATAGACACAATAAGCATCATAGCCAACTCCGATCAAAAGAGAACAGAGAACAATAGAAATATCGAAAGAATCTCCCTTTTGCCAATAAAGAACATTCGAAGGAGAAGGAATCATTGCTGGGAATCTATCAGGAGGGTCTAATTCTTCATAGGCCAGAAAATTCGATATATAACGAGAACATTGTTCGTAATCATAAAGCTCTAAAAAGCCTAATTTTGTTGGTCTTATAGTCGTGCAAATGAACTATTTATATAAAATAAGAAAATAATGGATAAAAGATTAAATGAATATTGGAAAAAACCTTATAAACATCACATTCGTTCTTAGGATATAAGAACAGCTCTCTATTCTCACTTTCATACACTAATTGGAATTGTCTTTTGTATTGTATTACATGTTCAAGAACCAATTCCTCCTTTGGAGAATTCTCCTTGAAACCAGTCATGATTGGACCATGTTTCCCTTGTCGAAAATCGGAACACCGCTGCAATTTCTCATTTATCACAGACGTTGGTGTTTTAGAGTTCTGTAAAATAGCAATAACGTCTTGTTTATTAGGAATTGAAATTGATTGTGATGCTAGCATTTCGGAGGTCATCATTTGATTTAAAGGAACTAATGAAGGCTCTTGTGAGGAAGCACTGTGGTTTTGTATAAGGGTCGGAGGTCTTATAGAAAGACTTTTGTCGAGATTTTGAGAAGTTACGATGGGAACAAGTTGGGGACGAATAGCAAGACTTTTTTCGAGTTGGATTGAGTTTGGAAGGATGGTTGTCATTGATGTTTGAATAAAAATTATTAATTTATTTGTGTTTTTTATAAAGTATTTCAGTTGCAGAATATAAATAAAAAAAATTTGAAATTTTTAAAAAGTTTTTCCTTTTTTTTCAATGTGGTCTCAAAGAAATTGAGAATTTTTAGTAAGAACATGTTTTTTTCATATATATGCAAGATTTTAAATGAATGATTTGAGTTTTTGTTTCCAAATATAAATAAAGAAAAAAAATTAAAGTTTTTTCAATTTTTTAAAAGTCAGGTTAAAATTTTAAGTAAATAAAACATGGAAATTTTTATTTTTAAATAAAAACTTATAAACATTTGATTAAAACTTAGCTGAATATTTTTTTTTCTTTGTAATCCAAAATTCCTCGTAATGATTCCCAATTTCAAAAAACCCAACATGCTTCAAAAAGCCACAAGTGTAGTATCTTTCGAAGAAGACAATGATGAGACTGAGAAAATCCCATATTTACATCGAAAAAAAGGGAAATCTTTTACACAGTTGGAGAGCCGGAAATCCTTTATTTTGGATTATGAAGAGTTTTATGATGAGGATTTCGAGAACAATCTGATAAAATCGACGAAAAGACGTTATAGTTTCGACGAAATGACATCAAGTATGGCTTTTTTCAATATAGATTTAGAGGAGGAGCGGAAATCATCAAAGCCTTTGTCTAATATCAAGAGAAACGAAGTCAAGAAAAAGAAGTTCTTAGTGGGTGATGCCCACAACAAATGCAATGAAAAAATCCCTCAGATACAGAAGATCATGTTACCAGAAACTACAGAAATGATCAAAAAAACGCTGAAAAGCCATTTTTTATTTGGAAACATGGATATGGTCCAAATGTTTTTTATTAATTTTTTTTAGAAAATTTATCTACAATGAAAATTTGTTCTTTTATATAGTGAAGGCGTTATCACAAAGATGTTCCCTTGTGAAGTAAAAAAGGGTGAATTCGTCTTTAAACAAGGAGAGCCAGCGACTTCCTTCTTTCTGATAGGTTTACGATAAATTTTATTTAGAAACTTTGATTTTTAATTAAAAATATAAAAGAAACTGGAATGCTTGAAGTCAGAATAAATGAAATTTTGAAGAGGTATTTGTCACAAGGTGATGGATTCGGAGAATTGGCCTTGCTGTATAATTCTCCTAGAAGTGCCTCTATTAGAGCTATAGAGGATTCTTTGATCTGGGGTATTGATAGAGCCACTTTCCAAAAGGTTGTTCAGGAGACAATCATTAAGGAATATTCCATCAATAGAAGATTTATTGCAGGAGTTGATGTTTTTAGTAAATTTATTAATTTTTTGAAATATTTTTTATTGGTTTGGTAGATTCACTCACAAATCAACAAAAGGATGAGCTAGCTGGACATGTGATCACGTATAAATTTATGATTGATCAGGAGATTGTGCGTGAAGGGGATCCTGCAGATTGTTTTTTTATCATTAAAGAAGTAATTTTTAACAAAAAAACTTTTTAAAATTTCATTTTTTTTCATGAAATTTTGATTTTTAAAGAAAATTATTATAAAAATAAGGGTTCAGTAGCTGCCTACAAAGGAGAAAAGATAATCAGAGAGCTAAAAGAAGGAGATTCTTTTGGAGAATCTGCCTTGCTTTACGAATCGACCCGTCAAATGACGATCAAGGCTCAAAGCGAAGTAAAGAGTCTTTTCTAAACACAATCCATTTATTTTCATTAAAGTGTATAATCTTAGCATTGCCGAAATCCACAATATCCGAGATTCTTGGTGAGCAAACCAATGTAATAGCTTTTAGAAACCTTCAGAAATGGGGTGTTGAGAAATCCAATATCCTAAAAGCTTTGACTACAGTTCAAAAGGAACGCATTATTGATAGAATGACTATAAAGTTTGAGAAAGCAGGGTCGATTCTTTTCTTGAAAAACAAGCTAATGAAACCAAAATTTATCATTGTGCATGAGGGGCTGATCAATGCAAAGAAATCGAATGTTTTGTTTCAAAAGGGAGCACTTTTGGGAGATGATGCGAATCTTTTGAGCGATTGCGATAGGATTTATGATGATGATTACTATTTTGTGGTCAATAGTATCGTGTCGGAGATCAGCGCCGATGTTTTGGAAGAAGCTTTGGGTAATTCATTGCCTAATATTCTGAAGAAGAATCTTAATTCTCATGAGGTTTTTGATTTTTCTGATTTTAATTTATTTGAATTAAATTTTTAATTTTATAGAAAAAAATCAATTATTCATTGATTATAAGAAAAATTACATGCGATGTTATTTTGCAAGATTTATTATTTATAAAGAGAATAGGTAATTAAAAATAACAATTTCTATTAAATTTTTTATAAAAAATTTTTGTGAAGGGTTGGGGAATTATGGCAGTGTTTATTTAGTGAAAAATAAGAATAATCACGATTTTTTTGCTTTAAAGGCTGTGTTCAAGCAAAGGATTATGGAAAATCGTATTGAAAAACATTTGAAGGTTAGAATTTTTCTTCTAATGAATAAAAAAAATTATCTATGAATATGCTTTTTTTTTATGAAACTCTAATAGCAAGAAAAAGTTGTGTTAGAGTCGATTTGTTTCCCTTTTATTGTGAAATTCATTAAGACTTTAAAGGATGAAATCAATATATATTTCTTAATGGAATATATCAAAGGCATGGATTTATTTGATGTTATTAGGCAATTAGGTAAAACTCATTAATTGAATTATTTTTACAAATGATTTGGAAAAAAATAGGGTTGTTAACGACAAATGAAGCTCAATATTATATCGGATCCATTATATTGGCAATTGAATATCTCCATCTCAACAATATAATTCATAGAGACATTAAGCCTGAAAACATAATGATTGACGATAAGGTTTCTCCCTTAATTTCTTTTAATTTTATTAAGATGAAATTACACTATTTTTTTAATAAAGTGATTATTTTATCATTTTTATCATATTAAATAAAAATTTAGAATAATTTTCATTTAATACGTTCATTAAATCTATAGGGATTCACAAAATTAATTGACATGGGCACTGCCAAATTCCTTAGTCGTTCCAACGAGAAAAACATCCTAAAAACCTTCACCATAATCGGGACCCCGCATTACATGGCTCCCGAGATCGTCAAAAGCAAAGGCTACTCTTTTTCAGTCGATTATTGGTCGATTGGTTCATAATTCAATCTTTATCTTATTAAATTAAATTTATTAAAGGCATTGTTCTTTATGAATTCATGTGTGGAATGCTGCCTTTTGGAGAAGATGCTCAAGATCCATATGAGATTTACGAGGAGATATTGAAGAAGGAGATAAAATATCCTAGCTATTTGAAGGATAAAAAAGCCAGACGATTAATGAATCAGCTATTGAGCGAAGTGCCTGAAGTGAGAGTCAATGGGTCCTTTGGATCGATTAAAGCAGATCCTTGGTTTGGGGATTTTGATTGGGTTTGCCTTTAAAAAAGGTGGGTTTGATGAATTTTTTTTATGAAGGATAAATTGATTGAAGGAGAATTAAAAGCTCCGTTTTTACCTGAAGAAAACATGAAAAAAATCGATGAAGAAATTCAAATAATGGAAGAAAGGGGAATCTTCATTCAAGATTACATAAGGGTTTTTTTAATTTTTTTTTAATTTTGATTTTTGAAATTTTGTTTTGAATTTTTAAAAATTTTTTGGGATTTTGACAGAGTGAAATGCAATTGTCTCCTGGGAAAATGAAATTAATGGTGACAAAGTTGGAGGAAAATTGGGATGATATGTTTTAAAATCGATAATTAATAGTTTGTTTATTGAACTTCTAATTTTCTTCTGCTTTGGGCTTTGCTGAATTTTGATAAAATTAATCAAAAAAAAAAATATAACCCTTTTTAAATTTAATTAAAATTTTTTTTGTGTAATTTTTCGATTTTTTAATTAAAATTTTGATCTTTGAAAACATAGTTTGTAAATTATTTAAATAATCTTATCAATCTTAACATTTCGTCTCATAATTCATTTTCAAATGTTGCGAAAAAAGTCCACCTTCAGATTTTTTTAATTTTTTGTTGTTGTATTTCTTTATATCACTCTTAAAATACTTTTATCTATATATTTTAGCTTCTAATTCAAAGAATAGAGCCATTTTAGTTATTTTTATAGAATTGGTTGTCATTTTCTCTAAATATTTAAATAATGACTTTATATGTGATAAAAAAAATTCCTGGAGAAAGAAAAATTGCATCCTTTGAAAAAAAAAGGAGGAGAAGCTTCTCTAGACATAAAACTTTAATATTTTTCATTGCATAAAAATAAGAAATTTTGCAAAATTATAAAAATTTGTTATAATAAGAAAAATCAAAATCAAAAGGGAATTTTAAACTCAATCAAATAATCTAAAATTAAAATTTGATAATTGCGTTTTCTTTAAACAATAGCGTATCATTCTGCGTATTAACTTTTTCGCCCTTATGCGCATATTTCAGAGTTCAATACTCTGACTTACAATAATGTGCAAATGCACGTCACCAAACCTTTAAATAACCTTGATTGGGCCAAGGTTTTTAGATTTCCGTCTGTTTCAAGATATAAAACATTCTTTTTGTACTTTCAAAAAAAAATTCAAATGCAAATGCACATTTCTATACTTAACTCCCCTCCAAGAAGCGAAACAAGCACTGTAGACTCCGAATTATCAGAGTCCATACTTGTTCAGAATTCCAAGAAATATAACAGAATATCAGGTGATACACGAGACTCCCTATTAGGCAAGATTTTCTTCGAAAACAAGAAGATCAAAATTGTAATACTTTTTCTTTGTATTTTTATCTAAATATGCATGATTTTAGGCTGCAAAGGAATTAAATATGAATTACTCAACTGCCAAAACTATCCTGCACCTCTATAGAAAAAAACAAAAGAAAGCAGGCAAAAAAATCAAGGAAGAAAACCGATGCAATATCAAGAGCTTCAACATCAATGATGTGAACAATGTGGAGATTGTCATTACACAAGGCGGGAAGATTTTACAAAGAAATCAGCCTATGATGTTGAAAAAAACGATTTGTAAGAGTAAAGATATTGAAGATGAAGAGAAATACATGAATTATCAATACAATTTGAATGTCTTGATGCAACACTATAAAATGGCTCAAAATATGAGGGTTATCACAAAAAAAGCTGAAATAAAACCTTCAAATATTTGTCAAAATGTCGAAATTAAAGGAGAAATAAGAGAGATTAAAGATGAATGCTGGAAAAGAAACGTGATTATCATCAAACCTATCAATACATAATCATAACTATGGAGAAATTTTGCTTTTTTTTAATAATGTTTTGTTTAATTTTCAATATTTAAATATTTAACGCCATATTTTATGAATAAAGAACTACTTTCTTTTTTATTTAAAGAAAAAATTTCACTAAAAAGAAGAAAAACTGTTTTTTTTTTTTTATTATTGAAATTTACACTGGAAATAAGAAAAATTCTTAATGAATATTTTTTTGAAAAGAAAAAAAAATGATTTTCAATATTTTTCGAGAAAATTGTCTCAAAAACAAAAAAAATTTTGTTTAATTTTATGTCTTTTTCAAAAGAGAAATTCGTATCCTAAAAAATAAATAGTTTCGCATTTTGCCTCGCAAATTTTTTAAATTTTTTAATTGGATTAATTTTCATAGAAATTAAAAAAAAAAACTTGGGATGTTTTTCGATCAAAAAATCAAAAATGCATAGTATAGATTCATTAAAAACCAAAATGTCAAAATTTTCATTAATAAACTTGAAAATTAATTTCAGTTAATATTTATAAAAAAAATTTATAAACAAAGAAAAGAAATTTTTTTTTGGATTCTTTAAAAATTAGTAAATTTTTAAATATTTTGCAAAATTTAAAGAACTTTGTCAATTTAGGATTTTCTTAAAAATTTAGCAAATTTGCATTATTTCAAACATTTTCATTTTGAAATTTTTTCCAAAATTTATCAAAAATTTAATAAACAAAGAAATTTTCATTAATTTATCTCAATATTATATTAATATATCAAACAAAAAAAAAATCTTGATTCTTATTAATGAGACCTTTAACCGACGACGAAACCAAGATTTTTTTCACCAAATTGGCCAACTACATTGGTCCGAACATCAAATTTCTGATCGATAGGTCAGACGAGAACTACGTTTTCCGTTTGATCAAGGATCGAGTATATTACATGAGTGAAAAATTAATGTTAATGGCTTCAAGTGTAGGTCGTGAAGAGCTTCTACAGTATTTCTTTTATTTTATCACAATAAATAACAAATAATTCATAAAGAGTTGGAGTTTGTTTTGGTAAATTTACAAAAGCTGGTCGTTTTAGATTGAATATCACAGCTTTGGATTTCATCGCTAAATATGCAAAGCATAAAATATGGTTAAAACCAGCAGGAGAACAAGCTTTTTTATACGGAAATCATGTGATAAAATCGCATTTGGGCAGAATGACTGATAATATTCCAAGATATGGTGGTGTTGTGATTTATTCAATGAATGAAACACCTTTGGGGTTCGGAGTTGCAGGGAAAGCCACCTTAGAATGCAAAGATTTGGAGCCGACGGCTATTGTAGCGTTTAATCAAAGTGATGTGGGGGAATATTTGAGGAACGAGGATGAATAGATAGAGGATATTAATAACTGTATAATATAAATGAGAGGGTCAATGAATAAAAAATTTCATTATTAGCAGTTTTTAAGAGAAAAAAATGTTTTTTTAAAAAAAATGTCTTTTTAAAAAAAAAAAAAAGGTTTTTCTTTTTTAAAAACAAAAAACCTTGTCTTTTTTTTAGATTTGATTCATTTTTAAATAAATTAGAGCGATTAGGATATTGGAGCGATTATTCAAAGAGCATTTAAGGTTCTAATCATATTATAATCTATAAAAAACTGTATAATTCAAATAAATAAAGAACAGAATATTTTTATTATTAAAATTTTTTTATAGGAAAAAAAACTTTATTGAATTTTTTTTAGTTATTTAAAGAAATATTATCGTTTTTTAAACCATATCAGCGCATTAGGGCATAAACATCCTATTAAAATAGAGCTCCCTTTGATAACCCAAAACGCAATGAAAGTAAATATAAAAGGAATCACACAAACCAAAGTGCAAGCAATCTGAATAATTATCAATCCGTTTGTGTCTAAATCACAGAGGTCATAGTCATGTGTTTTCATCATATTTAATCCAAAGAAGCCCCATACAACATTCATCAAAGATACAAACAAAGTAGCAAGACCTGTTGGAGATCTTAAACCTTTTTTACGCACCCTGTGTATAAATTATATATTGATGAGATTTTATTCAAAAAATTAAGAAATTTAACCAGAATTCAAAGCGATTGATCAAAATTTCTTTGTAAGTTAAATGAAAAAATTTGGCTTTTTGCTTTTTTACAAAAATTTATAAATAAATAAAAAAAATTCTCAAGAGAAATTAAAAATTAATTGACAGTAATATGGAGAGAAAACATGAAAAAAATAGCTTTTTTGAATATTTTTTAGCATAAATTTACAACAACAAAAAAATTTTCTCAATAGAAATTAATATACAGTATGTATTATATTATATATAAGGAGAACACAAGAAATATTTTTTACTTTTTTTTTATGTTTAATTGATATCACTATCATCAAAGCTATCAATAACTCAGTAACCATGAGCAGAGCATTGCGAGCTTCAAGCCAAAATTTGTAATTTTCAAAGCAGAAATTCAATGAGGAATAATATAGCAGATAACTGTTGTAGAAGATGAAAAATAAGTTGATCACAAAAGGAATTAGCCTTATTAAAAAAAAAGCTTTAATAATATTGATGTTATTTGAAAATACCAGAGTTTATAGGGAGAGGGAGCTGGAACACTGAAGAACCAACGCTTATCATAGAGCCATGTATATACAAAGAAATCCATTGCAATAGTTTTAGAAGATTTTTAAAAAAAAAATTAAAATATTATTAAATTTAAGAAGAAAATTTAGTTTAAATAAATAAAAAATTATGAAGTTTTAAGAAATTTTTGGGTTTTTTTTGGTAATTGAAAGAAGAATGGTTTGAATTTTCTTTGATTTTTGCATGACATTTGAGAAAGTCGTTAAAATTTCTTTGAGGTTTTTTCTTTTGAGTATTTTGAGAAAAACAAAAAAACAATGAAAATTGATTTTTTTGAAATAAAATTTAAATTGCAAAGGTTTATAATATTATTAAAAAGAAAAGAAATTGAATTTTTTAAACTGTTAAGAATTCTTTAGTTATTTTCAAGTTATAAAATTAAGAAAACAAAAGGAGAAATTTGGCAATTTATTCAGCAGGGTTAATTCACCAGATATAAAAATAAGTTTTTGGGTTCTTCTGCATAAAAGCTTATTTCAAAGCTCATAATTGAGGAATATTAAAAAAAGAATTGAAATTGTTAAAGAAAAAATGCAATTTTTCTTTTTTTAAATTTAAAGTTTTTTTTTTTTTGACTTTCACAAAAAAGCAACTCATTTTTTTCTAATTTATGTTTTTTTTTTTCTTCAATGCTTTTTTGATAAAGAACAGGTTTTTAAGTTCTTCTGCATAAAAGTTTATTTCAAAGGCCATAATTGAAAATATAAAAAAAAACTTAAAGTTTTTAAAGCAAAAAAAGAAAGCTTTTTTGTTTTTTGAATTTTTTGAATTTTTTTGTTTGTTTGAATTTTTTAAGATGAAAAAGAAATCAGCCAAGAAATCTATTGTCTTAATAGTTTTGGAAGAATTTCTAGAAAATTGGGAGATTTAAAAAAGTCTGAGGAACATTTGGTTGAAGCTTTGAAAAAATTCGAAATGAATCAACTAAATAAAGAAGATTTTGCTACAACCTTCAATAATTTAGGATATCTTTATGTTAATATGGGAAATTTGCCCAAAGCAGAAGTGTTTTATCTCAAAAGTTTAAAAACCAGATTGGATCTCTTCGGAGAAAAGCATTCTTTAACAGCCACTTCATATAATAATTTAGGATATCTTTCTGATAATATGGGAAATTTGCAGAAAGCAGAAGAGATTTATCTCAAAAGTTCCAGATTGGATCTCTTCGGAGAAAAGCATTCTGATACAGCCACTTCATACACTAATTTAGGAAGGGAAATTTGCCGAAATCAGAAAAGTTTTATCTCAAAAATTTTAAAACCTATTTGGATCTCTTCGGAGAAAAGCATTCTGATACCGTCACTTCATGCAATAATTTAGGATTACTTTATGACAATATGGGAAATTTGCCGAAAGTAGAAGAGTTTTATCTAAAAAGTTTGAAAACCTATTTGGATCTCTTCGGAGAAAAGCATTATTTAACAGCCACTTCATACAATAATTTAGGATACTTAATATGGGAAATTTGCCGAAAAGCAGAAGAGTTTTATCTCAAAAGTTTAAAAATCAGATTGGATCTCTCTTCGGAGAAAAGCATTCTTTAAAAGCCACATCATACAATAGTTTAAGATCTCTTTATTAAAATATGGGAAATTTGCCGAAAGCAAAAGAGTTTTATCTCAAAAGTTTAAAAATCTAATTGGATCTCTTCGGAGAAAAGCATTTTTCAACAGCTTCATACAATAATTTAGGATCTCTTTATGTTATTATGGGAAATTTGCCAAAGATGAAGAGTTTTTTCTAAATAAATTAAAAAAAAATAAAAATTTTAAGGATTTAAAAAATAGTTTAATTTTTTTTTAAAAATTCAAATTTTTATGAA
>JFJP01034793.1_pt1 | contig 20438 bp, 17 predicted proteins | sample 431651 | NCBI WGS metagenome assembly JFJP01 (sample SAMN02602958, study PRJNA72255) | Microbial mat metagenome, whole genome shotgun sequencing project. | biome: fresh water; feature: sink hole; material: water; isolation source: purple microbial (photo- and chemosynthetic) mats found in...
CCGACGAAAGGCATCCTGCACAATGTTGCGCAAGCATCCAGAATGCGTATATAGTCCACAGGTCATGAAATCAAGCGCATTCGGTAGAGCCACGGCAATGGGCGTCATGTACGTAGCCGTATTCATAGTCCTGGTCCTGATCCAGTTCCCTTCTGCCGGTCCTGTTTCCGCTGTAGCCGGGGATGTAGCCTTCAAAGGTTTGCCAGGCAAGGACGGCGAAGGCATACGGTCAGCCGAGGTCACAACCGCAGGTTTGCGGCTCGTTTTCTCCGAACGCATGCCTGTCACTTTCGTTGATAGCTCCGGGGCCGAACGTAGCGCTTTCCCTGTTGCATACGAAAAAGGCAGCAACGGCTTCATCATCCGCTTTGACGATGGTTCAACCCTGGAGACGAAGACTGTCCAGGGCGGCCAGGCAACCTGGACGCTGATACCAAAAAAAGCGGCGGCCGTTGCGCATATACGGTACGAACTTGCGTACGGCGCTGCACTTCTGGCTCCAGGTGATGATGGATCACTGCGCCTTTCCGTAGGTGGGGCAACGTGGCGGGTAGCGGGAGTTTCAGCCGGCAAAGACACGCGTTCCCTGACTGTCACCGCCTCAAAAGGCTCTTTGAAACCATTCATCGCCTCCATTGAACTGGAAGGCAAACCGTCCACTTCCACACAATTCATAGCCCAGGCGCCTATGGACCCAGCAGCGTGGTCAAAAGAACTGACAGAGTGGCGGGACAAAGCTTGGAAGGGGCTTTCTGGTGAATCATTCAACGCCACGGAAGGCACATGGACTTCCGGAGCCGGTGCTCCTGCGGTGTTTGACGAGGCATCGTTCATGGCGTATGCAGCCGAAGCCCTAAGGCGTAGCAGGCCAGAGCAGGTAGCAACCCTCGTTTCCGTGGCCAGGTCCGCGCATTCTGACAAGCTCAGCTGGAAAAGCGCCCCCTTCGCGGGCAGAACCATGACATCGATGGCTGCTTTCGAGGAATCCAACCTTGCCGAAATCAAAGCCGCCGAGCGGCTGATACAAGCCAGAACCTCGACACTGTTCTATACAAAAGGAATCATCCCCACCCTCTTTGACAGGGCTCCCTATTCCCTGGCGCAGGAGGCAATGGTACTCGCCAGGGCATCCGATTTTTCAAAAGCCGATGTAGTGCAGGTGGTCTCGCTGCTGGAAGCATTTCTTGACTCCGGAAATTATCTGAGCGCTTCCGAGAATCCCTTTGCCAAGGTAGTTGACCTTGTTGACAAGGTCCTTGCGCCTTCTGTGCAGAAGGTAGAAGGCGGATTCTATTTACAGACCGCATCCGACGGAACCTGCGACACTTTGACAGGGCTTAACGCCGGTACCGCGCTGATCCGTCTGGCAAAGGCAGTCGACAAGCCGATATACGAGGGCATAGGGCAAAGCCTCGTTACCAGCCTTCTCAAGCTGGCCGCCGACAATGGATCGATGCCAGCCAGCGTTTCCATCGCAAACGGCATCATTACCAGCTCCAGAGACCGTATGGCTGCTGCCATCGCGTACCCGCTGCTCGCTGATTCTCCGTATTATCCGCACGCGGTCAGCTATTATTCCCAGCTTGGGCCTGGCGCATGGGCCTGGACCTGCGCGCCATCGCTGAACGTCGAATCAACCGCATCGGGAACAGTCTTCACCGCGCAGTTCCCGGTAGGTTATTCGCATTATGTGGCACTCTATGGAGTCAAGCCATTCGTAAAGATTCAGCTCTATGAACTTGACTACAACATGGACGCAGGATTTGAAAGCTATAATGCTTCCGGATACTTCTTCAAGAAATCTGCCGGAGCAATGTACCTCAAGATGCGCCATAAGGTGACAGAAGAGCGCATACGGCTTTTCTATTGATTTTACGCCTGCCTGACGTATACTACATAGCCAGCGTGAGGTCGCGAGGACATAGTGGAAGACGACGCAATAGCCCGGCTGAGGGATGAATACGAGAAGCAGGTCTTTGACCTGAAACAGCTGTTCGAAATTTCCAAAAGCCTCAATTCAACGCTGGATTACGTCATTCTGATAGAGTCGATACTCTACACCATCATGGGGCAGATGAAGGTTCTGAAAGCTGCCTTGTACGCCAAAAAGGGCATAGATTCGACCCGCTACAACCTGCTGCGGAGTTACAAAGGATTTGAACTGGAACACGACCGTGACTACAGCATTCCGGAGGATGCTCCGGCTATGCGGGCGTTCGTGCGTGAAACCCGGTGCTGGACCCTCGATGAATTGCGGAAACGGTTCGGCAACCTTGGGGGGCTTGAACCCATTGAATCCATGAAACCCTGCCTGGTGGTTCCGCTCAAGTCAAAAGGAGTCATCAACGGCCTCATCCTGCTGGGTGACCCCATCATAAGCGAGGATTTTACTGCCTACGAAAAGGAATATCTCCTCAATATTGCCATACTCGCATCCATCGCCATAAACAACGCCTTTCTCTTCGAGATGACCACCACGGACATGATGACCAAGCTGCGCATGAAACACTATTTCTATACCGTGCTCATAGAGAAGATGGAGGAGAGCGCGTTTTGTGAAAAACCGCTTTCGGTCATCATGGCGGACATAGATCATTTCAAGAAATTCAACGATACGCACGGTCATAGTTGCGGTGACGAGGTACTCAAGAACGTTGCACGACTGATCCAGAACCAGACCCGCTCGGTGGATGTAGCTGCCAGGTATGGCGGTGAAGAGTTCTGCATGCTGATGCCGGATACCGACGCAGTCGCGGCGGTGCAGATTGCCGAACGGATCCGCAGCGGCATTGAAGAAATGGTGTTGAATTACGAAGGCAAACCGCTTTCCGTGACGCTCTCGCTTGGCATCGCTCAATACAACCCGGGCAGGGACCTGTCGGCAAAGGCAATCATCGACCGTGCCGACAAAGCCTTGTACGCTTCCAAACAGGCGGGCCGCAACAAGGTGTCGGTGTCTGACTGATGGCCAGGGCAAGGCTCGTTTGCGGTGATGGCACAGAGACGTCTTTTGAGGTTTCACCAGCCTTTTCAATCCTGGTAGCCGCCCAGCGGGCCGGAGCTCCCCTGCGGCACGATTGCGGTGGCAAGGCGCTGTGCGGTACCTGCCGGGTCCGGGTGGTTTCCGGCATCCTGAGCCCGGCTGGCAACCGGGAGCAAGAAAGGCTCGCGGCGGTTGGTGCGGGTCCAGGCGTACGGCTTGCCTGCCAGGCAAGGCCAGGCTCGGATCTTTCACTCGAGGCAGTTCTGCCCTTGAAGGGAACCCGGGAAGCTGATTGATGGCAAATACCATTTGCCGCGCTGTACTTCAATCCGTATAATAAGCGCGACGTACAGCAGTCTCAATGTATCCATAAGGAGCCAAAAATGGCTGATTCAAGCGTATCGTTCCTCGGGTTGGCTCTCAAAAATCCGATAGTACTGGCATCATCAGGGCTCAGTTCAACACTGGAAGGCGTAAAGAAGGCCGCGGCGGCCGGCGCTGGAGCCATCGTACTCAAGTCGCTTTTCGAAGAACAACTCAAAGCCGAGTTGCTCCCCGTGTATTCCCAGACTGATTCCCACCCGGAAGCCGAAGCATTCCTGGCGGGTATGGGCATGAACGAAGGCGCCAACGAATACCTCGACCTCATACGCGATGCCCGCGCCGTTTCCGACGTGCCGATAATCGCCAGCGTCAACTGCTCGGGTGAATCCGCGTGGACCGACTTTGCCACACAGATGGAATCCGCAGGCGCTCATGCAATCGAGCTCAACCTGGGCATTGTCCCGTCGGATCCTGCCGTTTCAGCCGCCAGCATTGAGGATTCTATGGTTGCGCTTGTCGCATCGGTCCGCAAGGCTGTAAAGATTCCTTTGTGTGCAAAGATTGGTTCCTCGTACACCAACATCGGCAACCTCGCATCAAGGCTGGCCAAGGCCGGCGCCGGAGCGTTGACCCTTTTCAACCGATTCTACCGCATGGATGTCAATCTTGACGCAATGAGCCTGGCAGCCGGCCCCACGAGGGGCAGCCCTGAAGCCTACCACGAAAGCCTGCGCTGGATTGCCATGCTGGAAGGCCGGATCGGAGCCGAACTCTGCGCATCCGGCGGTGTGTACGACGGCGCTACGGCACTCCGACTCATGGCTGCGGGCGCAAGCGCCGTTCAGATGTGCTCAGCTGTATATGCCAAGGGTTATGGTGCAATCAAGAGCACGGTTGACGAAATGAATACCTGGATGGATTCCCGCGGAATTAAAAAGCTCAGCGACCTGAAAGGCAGGCTGGCCCGTCGTAATTCAGACTCGCCGGCACTCTATGGCAGGCTACATTACGTCAAGGCTCTGACCGGGCAGTCGTAAAAGTCAGAAAAATCCGGTCCACCTTTTCACCGGGACGATAGTGGACGGTCGTAGCAAGATTGCCGCACATTGTAAGGCCGAGCCCATGCCAGCGGCCTGCTTCTGAGTCAAAGTGGGCACTGGGCATTTGTCTGGACGCCATACACGAAGCAAAGGCGGCAAACTGGCGGTGGCTTTCAACAAAAAAAGCCAGTGTCAGATACGTAGCCCGCTTACGGACATACGCCGTCACGCCACCGGAGCCTATCTCGCCATGGGTAAGCAGGTTATCCATGATCTCATCACCCACTACGATAAGCCTGCACACCTCCCCGTCGCCCAGAAATGGCAGCGAGCGTATGAAGCCATCGTACGAGTCAAACGCCGCCAGTCCCGGCAGTACCTTCAGGCGCGCCTTGGCCCGCACGTGTATCGACATGGGTATCCAGCCTTTCAGGTCGGCAAATCCTTGACTGAAGTTGCCGTTGGAAAATGATCGGCAAAGCCGGTGGACTCGATAGCCAGCCTGGCTACTTCAGACGCGGCAACCACGACAAATCGCTTGCCGGCCGCCTGGGCATCTTCTACAGCTGCCAGCAAGACCCCTATGCCCGCGCTGGTCATTGAGTTTACTCCAGACAGATCCACAGCCATGTCCACCCGTCCGGCGTGCCGCATGGTTTTATCCTGCAGTTCGTTATAGGTATAGCTGTTGATGGGGCCGTGTACCGTCAGGATGGTCCACGCTCCCCTCTCGGATACTTCTACGCTTATGCCCGTCATCGTTGCTTCTCCTTGGTTGGCCCTTCAAAATCCATGACTACCACTGTTACGTCATCGTCTATCTTTCCACCCGCAAAAGCACTCGCGGACCGGATGATCGCGTCTACTGTCCCGGCGGCATCGACCGCCTTGTTTTCTCCAAGAATCCGGACAAGCCGTTCCTTGCCGTAACGCTCGCCCCTGATGCTTTCAGCGTCTATCACGCCGTCAGTAGTCAGTACCAGGCGGGAACCAGGCGGCAACATCAGTTTACGTGTTTTCAGGAACGGCTCTATGTTCCGGACAAACCCGAGCATCTTGCCTTCTCCCTGGGCTTCCATCATCGTTTCAAGGCCAGGAGATCTATGGAACATCGCCGGAATGCCGCAATTGATGAAGTATACCGAGCCCTTGTCCAGCGCTAAAAATCCGAACAAGCCCGAGAAAAAAGTACCGCGCGGCAGACGGTCTTTGATGAACAGGTTTGCCCGTGAGACGAGTTTTATAAAATCAGTCTCTTCACGGAGGAGCGTCCGGATCATCGACTTGAGTATTATCATTGACATACTCGCGCTCAGACCCTTGCCGGAAATGTCTCCTACCACAAAAAACCATCGATGTTCCGATATCTGCACAGAATCAAAAAGATCGCCACCAAGTCCACGAGGAGCTTCGCTCCGGTAGGCTACACTGACTCCAGTGTGCACTATGGGGTCAATGCGCTCCTGCACCGACCGGACGACCTGATCCGCAAGTCCGATTTCCTTTTCTACCGTTTCCAGCAGGGATTCCCTGGCCACGTGACGCGCATAATACGCTACAACGAACAGCTTGCCGTGTATAGCTTCAAAGGTGGAGTAATCACGGCCATCGTAATCTGCGCCAGAATTCTTTGGGCCAAAGGCAAACACACCGACCATGCGGCGCCCTTCCTTGGCCAGGACTATGGCTTCGGCACCGAGCACTTCAAAAAAAGCGACAAGCGGCGCTTTGACTTCTTTGAGTGAAGCATCCATCTCGATATCCGATTTGAAAATTACACGCTTGTCCACGGCAGCCAGTGTTTCCATGAGGGGCGAATCTGCGACGGTGACGATGGTGTCATCGTCAGGGTGTACACGACGGAGATTGCCGGAGTCGTCCTCTGACAGCATCTGGAACCAGGAACATCCCAGTGTCCTGGCAAGTATCGTATCGAGCGTTCCCAATGCAGTCTCGCGGCCAACGGAAAGATCAAGATGGGCTATCGATGATTCAAGCTCTTCGCGCCCACCTTCATCCCGCTCCGAACCAACACGACCACGGGCAAATGATTCTGCCCATCGACCAAAAACAAGAAAGGCCAGACTTGAAAGTACGATGGTCAGGACAGGAGACGTTGTACCGAGCAGGAATGCCGCCGCGGCAGCAATTCCGGCCGGTGCGCCAAATCCGGCAAGGATGACGGTCCATGATGCAAAGCCCTTTGCAACCGGAAAAACCTGGAAGGTCCTCGACGCCGAAAGTGCGTATGCCGACGCTGCAACAGCAAACAGCCCGTTCATGGCAGACAAGGGATAGAGCTTGCCATATTCCAGAAGAGGGCTCAGAAGCGCAAAAACATATCCCCAGGCGGCCCAGGCGCCAATGCCAATTGACATGATGATCAGATGCTGGCGGTACAGCCTGCTCCTGATGACGATCGCCCGGACGGCTACCAGCAAGGCAGCGGCAAGCCCGACGGCAGAACCAATTGTAATGACGAGATGGTAGTATGGCCCCTCGAAAATGACAAAATCGAGGACAATCCTTCGTACATCTACCGCATACGCATCGGTAAAGCCTATAAACCAGAAGCACAGCACTCCAAAAGCCACGAACAATACGTCAAGAACGACAAGCCGCCGGGTACCAGGGTATGCCAGCGCGAGCCGCATGAAAAACAGGTAGGCAACCGCAGCCGATGCTCCCGCGCCTCGAACCAGCATGAGTGCTACATCGCGCTGATACTCCGCGTAGAGATATCCTGAAGCAACTGCCGCCGCGTACACAATGCTGGCAACAGTGGCTACCCTGAATGCGCGGACGGAAGGTCCCGTACCATGGACACGGAACGAAAGCGTCACCATGAGTACCACAGCCAGAAGGGTAAAAAGTGTCAGTCCCATAACCGTCCCACCTTGGCCGCCAGAATTGTAATGTCATCATGGAGCTTTCTTCTGGTTACGTAGGTTTCTCCCAATGTGGCCAGGCGGTCTACCAGGTCGTCGATGCCGGAATCCACGGCTGTGGCCATCAGTTTTCCAAATTCAGGCGATTGATCAAGTACCACGCCTGAATCACTTTCTATCTCCGTAAGACCATCGGTCGCAAGCACGATGGTGTCATCGGTGCGCAACTCGATCTCCTCGACTTCAACCGTGTCCACAGGTACAAGCCCGACGATTCCGCAGTTGGACGACAAGCGCTTGATGACGGGACCTTTTACTGTCCGTACCACCACAAACTGGTCGGACATGGCTGCGTTCACGTATTGCAGGCGTTTGGCCCCGACATCCACGAGACCCAGGAACATCACTGTGTACTTGTCGTCAAATCCCATACCCCGGATGGCCTCGTCACAAGCCCTGACCAGTCCAGCCAGATTGGTTTTATCACGTGCGGCGTGTATAGTATTAATGACAATTCCCATTACCAGGGCAGCGCTGAGCCCTTTGCCGGAAACATCGCCCATCACCAGCAAGGTACGGTCATCATCTATACGGAGAGCATCGTAATAATCGCCTGACACGTTGACCAGCGGTCGCCAGTACGCGGCAAGCGAAAGTTTGGGCTGTTCCGGCAGCATTTCCGGTAGAAAAGTGCTCTGGGTTTCGGCTATCTGGCGCCACTCTTTGGTGAGTGCAGCTATCTCGAACAGCCTGGCCACAGTTATGACACGGTCAAAAAATATGAGAAGTTCACCATAAAGCACCCGATAGGCATCCTGGTCGACATAGGGACAGACCCGTGAAAATACAAAAAAATAGTAACCCCTGCAGAAAACAGAGAATCCCCGGGCATCCTCATTTGTTACCGTCAGGTTGAAGCGGTCGTCGATAAACACCAGCCCTTCCGAAAGCTCACGGAAATTGCGCTTGAGCATCTGCACAAGACCTGGATCCGCGGTCAGGGTGGCAGGGCTGGCGTACACCACATCCCAGGTGTTGCTGCGGATGAGCAGCACCGACGCATCGAGTGAGCGCTCAAGGCTTTCACGTATCGAAGTGACAAACTCAGGCATGGTAAAACAGGTTTGCACCCGTTCCACAAACTCAGACATGAGTCGCGAAGTACCCTGTCCAAGAATCACGCTGTACAGGTGTTCGTCAAATTTCTGGAATGTATTCCGCCTGACAATGAATACGACAAGAAACGTGGTACCCGAGATGAGCGCAGTTCCAGCGAACCCCATTCCAATGCTGGCCGCGTATGAAAAAAAGGCGAAGACTACCGCCAGAAACACCCATGAGAATGCCGAAAATATAGCCTTGGCCTTGCGATATTCCAAAGAATCGGCTCCTTCAGTCCGACTTTAAGAAAAACCGTCGGATTCATACCTCGAGTATCGGAACACAGCGATGTTTTCAATACGCGAACATAGCCTGGCATGAGCTCAGCGCAACTATTCCTTCCATTTGACAAGAAAATCGATAGGCTTTTCAAGAACCATGGCATCAAGTGCCGACACGGTAAAAATGGCTTTGCGGCCTGAAGCATCGATGACCACCCCGCCACCCGATTCCAGTACCGTGCCAGGCAGGTCCAGATTCAGCTTGAACACCAATCCGTCAATGGCGCTTGCGGCCGTCTTTCCAAGCAGCCCTGAGAGCATGGATCTGTACTCTTCTGCAGTTACCGGATTATCGTAGAGGGCCGGGGGCTGTAGCGCTTCGAGCAAATCCCGGTCAATTCCAGGAAACAGTCCGGTCAAGGTTGCTGCGTTGTCCCGGTGTATCCTTATCCTCAATGAAGCCCAGCCATCGCCCTGGGAATAGGCAAAGACACCCGCCAGTCCCGGGTCTGAAGCCAGAATACCCGAGAGATCCTTGATCGTGTACGCACCACGGTACGAACGGGGCGATGGAACCACTGATTCACGCACGGTCATGCCACGGGCCACCAGCGTGCCTGTCACCGCCGCCGCATCAAACAGCGGTACCGTCGACGCTGCCGCTGCTCCGCCCGTAGAAGCAAATGCCCTGATCCTGGTGTCTACAGCCGCCGGTACCTCGATGCTCAAAGCCAGGGTAGCGGATCGGTCTGCCTTCATGGCAAGACCGGCAACGGCACCGCACGATGATAGTGCAAAAATAAGAACCAGGACCAAAAGGCTTGCTGCAATTATGTTGTACCGGGGCATCAGGGCTCCTTGGAAGTAGTTTCGAGTATACAACCCGTCTGCCAGTGAAACAACGGGCACTGTTGCCGGTATCACCGATGGCCAGATAAAATGCACTTGCCCTACATCAAAAAATAATGCAACTTGTGGCTTGCTGGTATGTCTGAGGATGTTTACCTTTCAACCAGATCATGTAAAGGAGGATGCACGCATGAAGGAACGAATGCCTTGGAAAATTCTCGATGATTACAGGGGCACGGCATTTAATGGACTATGGCCGACGCTGCCCGAACTGTTCAGGATAACCGCGTCCAGGTTTCCCGAACGATCATGCTTTACCGTGTACGATCCCGACCGTATCAGCTTGACCTACGCGCAGTCCCTGGCACGGATTGATGTGCTGACGGCATTTTTGGCTTCACAGGGTATCAAAAAGGGCGACAAGGTCGTTGTAACCGGAAAAAATGCGCCTGAGTGGGCGGTCGCCTATCTGGCCATCATGTCCGCTGGCGCCACTGTAGTACCTGTCGATTACCAGATTCGCAACGAGGAAATTGAAAACATAATCCGCGCATCGGACGCCATAGCCATGTTCGTAGACGAGGAAAAATACGACGCGCTGGGACCGGAACGGTTGGGATTGCGTTCAAGATGGTCACTGTCAGCAAAGAAACCCGGGTACGTCTATGACCTCAAGGCCTCAGGCCCTGTGCCTGCACTGACGCCCGCAACCGAGTCGGACCTCGCGGCCATACTCTTTACGAGCGGTACCACAGGCAACCCCAAGGGAGTCATGCTGACCCATGCCAACCTGGTATCGGACTGTTTCCTGGCCCAGGGCAATCTGGATGTCCTGCATACTGATGTTTTCTACGCGCTGCTGCCCATTCACCACTCGTATACGATGCTGGCGGTGTTCATAGAAGCCATCTCTGCAGGAGCCGAACTGGTATTTGGCCAGCGGATGGTGACAAGCGCCATTCTCAAGGAACTCAAAGAAGCCAAAGTAACAATGTTCCTTGGCGTACCGCTGCTGTTCAACAAAGTACTCGCCGGAATCCTCAAAGGCATCAAAGCCAAAGGCCCGCTTGTAAGCGGATTGATGGGATTCCTCATGGCATTCTCCGGGTTCATCAAGAAGGTTTTCAAGGTTAACCCAGGCAAGAAAATGTTCGGTTCAGTCCTGGACAAGGCAAGCCTGCGGACCATACGCATCTGCATCTCTGGCGGCGGCCCCCTCGCTCCAAGCGTCTTCAGAAAGTACAACCAGCTGGGCATCGACTTTGTCCAGGGTTACGGCCTGACAGAAACCAGCCCTATCATCACACTCAACCCTGTTGAAGACTACGAAGAAACCAGTGTCGGTAAATTGATCCCGCAGGTGCAGATGAAGATACTCGACCCGGACGCCGAAGGTCGCGGAGAGATAGCGGTCAAGGGTCCTATGGTCATGCAGGGTTACTACAAGAATAAAAAAGCCACCGACGAGGTCTTCACCGCTGATGGCTGGTTTAAAACCGGCGATGTCGGCTACCTGGACAGCAGGAATTACGTCTACCTGACTGGGCGTGCCAAAAACATGATCGTCACCGAAGGTGGTAAAAACGTATACCCGGAAGAAATCGAGAATCGATTCCAGCTGTATACCGAGGTGGAACAGATAATGATCCGGGGTCATATGCTCGATGTAAAGCAAAAGATAGAAGGCATAGAAGCGCTCATCTTTCCAGGCAAGGACTGGTTTGACCAGGATGCCGCCAAAACCGGTACAACCTGGGACAAAGCGGCAATCGAATCTCACATGCGCACGGTCGTAGACAAAATCAACGCTACAATGATGCCGTATTCACGTATAGACAAGATAACCATACTGTCCGAACCGCTTGAGATGACGACAACAAAGAAAGTGAAGCGTTTTGTAACCGCGCCGGGTAAATCCTGACGCTTCAACGGTTCAGGCCTTAAGGAATCCGTGCGCTTCGGCAAGGCGGTCGGGTATGGCGATATGCTGGGGGCAGCGTTCCAGGCAGTCCCCGCAAGCAATGCATGCGTCGCCACCGTGGCCATGCGAGCGATAACCCGACTCATACCAGCCCTTGCGGTCAGCCAGCCTGGATTCAAAGGCAATCGCCGTGTTATATATTGAAAACACCTCGGGAATGGAAACGCCGTGCGGACAAGGCATGCAGTAACCACATGTAGTACAGGGAACCGGCATTTTTCCCTTGAAGTAATTCCTGACCTTTTTGTATAGTTCCATTTCTTCAGCCGTCATTGATTTTGCGGGTGTGCTGCCTGCAACACGGGCATTCTCTTCCAGTTGATTTTCCGTACCCATTCCCGAGAGTACCAAGGTTACTTCCTGCGGATCGAGCACGAAGCGCAAGGCCCACCCGGCCGGGCTTCGAGTGCCCGGCCATTGCCCGAAGATATCCATAGCCTCGGGTGGAAGATCGGCCAGTCCCCCGCCTCTCAGGGGTTCCATGACTATTACACCTATATTCCTGGCTGAAGCGTAGGAGATCCCTTCGCGCCCGGCCTGGTAGTCGATATCCAGATAATTGTATTGAACCTGGCAGAATTCCCAGCCATCGTACGCATCTACAACTTCTTTGAAAACATCGAGGGAATCGTGGAACGAGAATCCCAGGTGCCGTATCCTGCCATCGGCTTTGGCCTTCTCCATTGCCTCGAGCCCCTTCAATCCGACAACGGTTGCCCAGGAATTCTTGTCAATGGCGTGAAGCAGGTAAAAATCGATATGGTCTGTCTTGAGGCGGGAAAGTTGTTCATCAAGGAATCTGTCCCAGTCGGACACGGATTTGACGTCCCAGAGAGGGCTCTTGGTTGCAATCAAGAATTTGTCCCTGAGACCTGAACGCTCCAGAACCCGGCCTGTAGCGCTTTCGCTGTGCCCATGGTGATAGACATAGGCAGTATCCAGATAGTTGATACCCAGGCGTGCCGCCATGCGTATCATGCCTTCATACGCGGTTTCGTCGATTGCGCCGGAGTCGCCGTTCAAAACTGGCAGGCGCATGGCGCCTAAACCCAAAGCGGAGATTTCAAGATCCGGTATCTTGGGAAAGGTACGGTACTGCATGTTGCCAGTATACCTTGAAATCCACGGTCGCGGGAACAATTTGTACGCTTCATCAAAATAGACTATGCTTTCAACATTCAATACGTCATGAGGAGCGTTGCCATGGAACTGGTCCGAGGGTGAGCCTGTCAACTTGCTTTGGCTCAGGTGTCCAGCAAAGCCAGGTTGGCTTCCAGCCCCGTTCCCGACATCAGGTCCATAAGCGCCGCCCTTACATGGTCGCGTGCAAGTCCTGGTACCAGCGACCTATTGATGATCTCTGCGACGATTGCTACGTTCTGCATGCGGGTATCGGGCAGGTCGTCGCGCAGCACCCGATAGGCGCGCGCGCCGCGAGCTCCGGCAGCATCGAGTACGTCGCGCTCGGTGATAACCGGGTTTTCACCCTGCCTGACGTCCAGGGCTTGCCAGGCAGCGTCGTACCAGACCAGTGTGCCACCGGGCTTGAGCATGGTACACGTGGCGCGCAGGGCTTCCGTCCGTTCAAGGCAAACGACCAGGTCAGCGCAATGCTCGGCAACCAGCGGTGACCGGCACGAGCCGAGGCGGAGGTGGCTGGAAACCATGCCGCCACGCTGGGCCAATCCGTGGGTGTCGCAGCCGCGTATGGACAGGCCGGCATGGTCTGCCGCCCTTCCCAGTAGTTCAGCCAGAAGTCCGATTCCCTGCCCGCCGACGCCGCTCATGTACACATTGAACACGTTGCCCATGGTTCAGGCTCCTTTACCGGTACTGGAGTCGGGAATTATGGCTGCAACAGGACACGTCTGCCGGCAAGACCCGTCACCAATGCACAGGTCTACACTCGCCGTGACGCTGCCGTCGTCTGCCCGCTGGAAGGTAGGGCATCCAAAAGCTTCGACACACTCGTGGTTGTGGTCGCACTTTTCCTGGTCTATCCTGACCCGGCGCACGCTCCAGCCCGGTTTTCTTCTGGCTTCCCGGGTAAATTTGAGCATGCATGGATGTGAGGCAATGATTACTTTGAAGCCCGGTTCGTCCAGCGCCTGGCTAACCATGGCGCTGAGTTCCTTCTGCTTGTAGGTATCGATCGAACGCACGTTCTGTACGCCCAGTCCGGCGAGCACACCTTCCACAGTCAGCATTTCAGCATCGCTGTTGAAGTTTTTTCCGGTACCGGGGTGTTCCTGGTGGCCAGTCATGGCGGTAGTGCCGTTACGCATCACTACCAGGAGCACGCGGTGATTGTTGTGCACGGCGTTGATGATACCCGGCAAGCCAGCGTGGAAGAACGTAGCATCGCCGAGGAAGCAGAGTACGCGGCGCGAGTCGTTGAACAGCGACAGGCCCGATGCCGTCGAGACCGAGTGTCCCATCGAAAGCAGTACGCGGCCCATGTTGTACGGTGGCAGGTAACCAAGCGTGTGGCAACCTATGTCGGCAACGGTAATGTCATCAGGGCGCAGGGCTTTTTTGATTGCGTAGAATGCGGAACGGTGCCCGCAACCCGGGCACATCTGTGGTGGCCGCGCGGTGGGTTCACAAACCGGTGTCAGACTGGTGGCCGGCATCGACGATTCGGCTGTGAGTATCGGGTCGAACAGGTCTGGCCATGTTGCCGCAAGGATGCCACGTGCCTTGCCTGGCGTGCATTCGCCCATGGTTTCGTCGATGCCGCGCTTGCCGATGATATGGCAGTGAAGGCCTTCGTCGTACGCAAGCGCTTTTATGCCAAACTCAAGAATCGGGTCCAGCTCTTCGATTACCTTTACTTCCGTGTGGGATGCAAGGAATGACCGGACCCTGCTGCGGTCAAACGGGTACACTGCGCCAAGCTTGAGCACATCCGGAAGGGCCGAACCTGGTGCTGCATTGTCGAGTGCGTCCATCACAGAAGCAAAAGGCAGCCCTGCGACAATGATGCCGCGCGCTTTGTTGCCGTTGTCCACCATATCGTCGAAACCCAGGGTTGTGAGGCGCGCTTCTATACTGGACAGCCGCTCGAGCGCGCGCCGCTTCATCGGAAAGATTGTAGCCGCAAGGGGTATGTAGTTATTCGAGTCCGGGTCGAAACGCGGGGTATCGTCGGCAAGACCCGGATTCCAGGCTGAGAATATGACTTTTTCTTTACCATGGCAGATATGGGTGGTAAGCCTCAGAATGACGGCCATGCGGAGTTCACGCGCCAGTGCCGCTGCTTTCTTGAACATGTCGTAGGCTTCCTGCGGGCTTGACGGCTCAAAAAGCGGGCAGTAAGACATCATGGCATAGTGGCGGTTATCCTGTTCGTTCTGACTGGAGTTGGCAAACTGTCTGCGGCAACATTCAGCCCGACACTTTTAAAAAACACGACCGACAGATGGCCATTTATCGCGGCGCCGAAGGCTAGCTCCGTTGCTACCTTCTCGTTGGCAGAGAACTCGAAATAAAGCGGCCGTTTTTCTGCTGGAATCGATTTGATGGCGTCAGCAATCTCTGGAGTTGGCGATCCTGGGTATGAAGTGGCTACCCTGACGCCAGCCTCGAGCATCGCCCGTACGATAGCTGTATTTCCAATGACCAGCTCAGAGAAAGCCTCTTTGCGGAGGAGCATCTGTCCCATGTCTTTCATGTGTACATTCCTTCTGGATGGAAATACCATACTATCCGTATGCATGCGCCAGTGCAACATGATTTTTTCCATGCCCAGCCGTCGTATATGCCGGTCAGGAGGCTGGTCAGTCAAACATTGCTTTACGAATCGGTAGATTGGCTATACCATGGTTATCAGTTTCTGATGGGAGGTTGGCATGCAGGGTACTCAGGAAAAACGTCTGGAAGTCAAAACGGGCATCAAGGAGCCAGCCAATCTTTCGCCAAGGATACAGTGGCTCAGGGACTATTATTTCAAGGGCCGTGACCGTGCATGGAACAACAGACAGGTCAGCTTTACGACCGGTGAGCCCTGGGACGTGGTGTACAATGAACTCAATTACCACATCGTTCCGGAAACCTATGCCTTTTTCCGGACCTTTACCAGTTCCTACCTCCAGATTGCCGAGCATGTGGATCTTCCAGAAGGTTTCTGGAGCATGGGCTTGCCCGAGCGGCGGGCATGGTTCAACAAAAAGGTAATGCTCGACCATGTACCGCAGGAGATTCTGCCAGGCGACTTGATAGCCGGTGCGCGGTTCAATATTCATACCTCGCTCTGCCTTGACAAAAACCAGACAAGGCAGCGTGCCGCGGTGATGTATGGAAAGCATGGATTGAGCCACGACGCGGTGTCATTCCACAATCATGGGTTTGGCAACGCCGGGCCAACTGCCGGGCATATTATTCCAGATTATGGCAGGGTACTGGAGCACGGTTTCAAGGCTATTGACCAGGAGCTCGATGAACTGTATGGAGCTCTTTCAAAGGACGATAAGGCGGGCGAGCGCGGGGCTCAGCTACGGGCCATGAAGACTTCGTGCTCTCTGCCGCGCGAACTGGCAGAAAGGTATCGCGACGAGGCCATCCGGCTGGCTGCCGTAGAACCGGATGCGGTCCGGCGTGCAGAACTGGAACGGATGTCCGACAACCTGTCACGCGTACCATGGGAAGGCGCACGGGATGTATGGGAAGCCGTCCAGTCATTATGGCTTACCCACATGCTCGTGATGAGCGATGAAAATTATCCGGGGCCGGGAGTATCGTTTGGAAACCTTGACCGCATGCTCGATCCATTCTGGCAGATTTCCAAAGCGGATGGAATGTCACGCGAGATGGCAAAGGAAATTCTTGAGTGCTTCTGGATTCACGCCAACACCGCCTACGATTCCATGATCATGGTAGGAAACCAGGGTATTACCGCTGGCTTCGGGCAGCTGTTCAACCTGTCCGGAATCGGGCCGGGAGGGGTCGACGCAACCAGCGATACGACATTCCTGCTCCTTGAAGCGCTGGACGATATGTCTCCCATCCTGGAACCAAAGCCAAATGTCAGGCTCCATCGAGGCAGCCCGGACGCACTGCTCGACAAGGTTGTAGACATGATTTCCACGAGCCAGGGTGCGCCATTCCTGCTCAATTTTGACGAGCGGTCGATGGCGGGCATGATGCGTGAATCAAAGGTTGCCGGCCTGGAAAAACTCATCAACACCGATACTGTAAACGAATACGCTTCTGTCGGCTGTCTGGAGAATACGATGGTTGGCAATGACCGCTCGGGTACGGTCGACTGCAACCTGAACCTGCTCAAGGCTGTAGAGCTGACAATGGGTAACGGCATGCCCCTTGTTACCTTTACCGATACCATAACGGGTATTGCAGAAAAGCCATCGCGGCAGGGGCCAAAAACCGGCGACCCGCGAAGCATGGCTACCTTTGAGGAATTCTGGACAGCGTACGCTACCCAGACAAGGCACATCATCAGATCAATTGTCCAACTATATAACCGTGGTGACGAACTCAGAGCCAGCTTCCATCCCACTCCGTATCTGTCAACTCTGGTGAGGGGTTGCGCCGCCAAGGGCAAAGACGTGACGCAGGGCGGGCCGGAGATCAACTTCGTAACCATAGAAGGCGTCACTTTTGCAACCACGGTTGACTCCCTCCTGGCCATACGCTTTCTCGTCTACGAAAAGAAATTCTGTACGATGGATCAACTTGTCCAGGCACTGAAGGACAACTGGGCAGGACATGAGGTGCTTCAGGCACGCGCTAAAAACCAGGCGCCCAAATACGGTCGGGACGATGATGTCGCGGATGACATGGCAATCCGCGTAATGGACTTGTGGGCAGATGAAACATGGAAACACCGGACGCCGATAACCGGACGTCGATACCGCCCGGGGATGTTGTCCTGGAACTACTGGGTAGGTGATGGGTACATCCTGCCGGCAAGCCCCGACGGCAGGCCTAAGGATCAATTCCTGTCCAACGCCATCTGCCCCTCCAATGGGGCTGATCTGCGTGGACCAACAGCCAATTCAAACTCCGTGGGCAAGGTTCTCGGCGGCCGCGCGCCTGTGGTAGAAGGCAAGCCAGTGGAAGAAGGAGACTGGCAGGGTTATTACAACTCGCTTCCCAACGGTGCAAGCCATACCATCAGCTTCAACCCATCACTCATACGCAAGGCCGAAAACAAGGAAAAGTTCAAGGCTTTCCTGCGCGGTTACACGGAGAACGGTGGCACCGCGCTGCAAGTGAACATGCTGGACCCGGAAATCCTCCGCGATGCCCAGAAACGACCCGGTGAGTACCGGCACCTCCTTGTCCGGGTAACCGGCTACAATGCGTATTTTACAAGCATAGGCAAGGAACTGCAGGACGAGGTGATCTCCAGGATAGCCCACGAGAAGCTGTAATGGAAACGGATGTATCGGTCTCTGGCAACGTCCTGGAGATACAGCGCATGAGCACTGAAGACGGACCGGGCTTGCGGACCACGCTGTTCCTGAAAGGGTGCTCCCTCCATTGCAGATGGTGCCATAATCCGGAAAGCATATCTCCTGATCTCCAGCTGCACTGGAGCGGGAGTCGTTGCCTGGCTTGCGGGTTGTGTGTTTCAGCGTGCCCTGAAAACGCCCTTTCCATATCCGGTGATGGCGTGGGCATTGACAGATCCGCCTGCCAGGCTTGCGGTGTCTGCGTGTCCGAATGCCCGACAGCGTCCCTGGAAATGTGGGGAGGCCAGCGTAGCCTTGACGATGTTCTCGGTGAACTGCTTCGCGACAAGGCTTATTTTGGAAGCGATGGAGGCGTAACTGTTTCCGGGGGAGAAGCAGCGCTCCAGCCTGACTTCGTACGGAAGCTGTTTATAAAACTTCACGCAGCAGGTGTGTCTACGGCACTGGATACATGCGGCATGTGCACTGTCGATGCATTCCGGAAAGCCTGCGAGTTTGCGGATGTAATACTTTACGACCTCAAGGATTCTGATCCGGAGCGCCACGAGGAAAATATTGGTGGAAACCTTGGTCTCATCCAGAACAACTTCAGGCAGGCTGTTGCATTGGTTTGTGCATCGATGCAGCAGGGGCAACGGCCAAAGAGGCTCTGGGTACGCACGCCTGTCGTTCCAGGCATGACCGACTCCATCGACAATATCAGGGGTATAGCAGTCGAGCGCTGGGAGCTGTGCGCCTTCAACAATCTGTGTTCCGGCAAGTACCTGAGCCTGGGCGGGCCATGGGAACTGGCCGGGACACCGCTTATGGGCGCTTCGGAGATGGGTGCATTGGTTGGCGTAGCGGTGGCTGAAGGCTGGCCAGCGGAACGGATACGCTGGACCGGCATGACGAGGAATGAATCGTAACGGAGGATGCTATGATGATGAAAGATCATTTTGATGAAAGCGACCTGCCCAATTTGCCCCACATTACCCTCATAACCGCGATGCAGGCGCTTGATACGAGGCATCTGGTATTCGGGCAGTTTTGCGAAGGGCGCGGCAAACGCAATGCCGAAGAACGGCGCCATTTGGGTTTCCTGTTTCTGTCGCTTGACAAACGGGTCTGGCGCGGTACCGCCACATGGACAGGCAAGTCGGATTCCGGCCCCGAGCACGCGATGATGAACAGGAAACCCATGTGGCGGTACAACTCGTACTTTGGCATCCACACCGTGCACTATCTTGATCTTGTATCGACTACCGATGCAGAAAAAATTAAGATGGGATCGGTACTGGCCGGTGTCGTCAAGGCGGCTGTGCTGGGATGGACTCCAGGTTCAGGAAACAGAAGGGAAACGCATCCAGATGCCATGAACGCCTGGACTCAGGGTTTTATTTCCCGGACAGGCAACCTTAAGTTTGCTGCGTTCATAGGCCCGGACGGGTATCCACGAATCGTTCCGCAGCTTGCGGCCGTGGCTACAGGTGGTGGCCGCATTTACTTGCCGGGGGCGGAATACGGTGAAGAGCTTGCCGACATCCAGGAAGGTGCCAGCGTAGCACTGTTCACCATGGCCCTGAGCATGGAGGATGTCCTGGTGCGCGGCTGTTTCTCACATTCAGGCAGAGGCGGTTTTATCGATGTGGACTGGGTATATAATTCCATGCCGCCGGTAGCCGAGCGAATCTATCCGCCACTACATCTGTCAGAAAAGGTTCTGGCATTCCAGTGATATATTGTTTATATATCAACCCTTTCTGATTTTTTTAAAGAAGTTTTTCAGCTGTTTGAAAAACCCTGTACCGTAACGGGAAGCAAAATCACGGGCTGCCTCCGACGCGGGAAAATGGACGCCGTAACGTTTTTTAAGCTCATCCCAGTGCTTGACAATATATAGATACAGGTCGCTTGCGGTACGGCCCGGGAAACGGGACCCCAGCCGTTCGGAATGGATGGTATCAACTATCGGCTTGTATACGGTCCGGTACCATGAATCAATAGCCATCACAAAATCAACTTCCTTTTCAGACGACTGGTTCATGTAATATTTATGTACCAGAATGTGCTCGACTATCTGATCGTAGGCACCGGGGCTGGTAAAATCAAGCTGTGCATCATCGGTTACCTGGCCAAACATAGTCTGGGCGTAAAACTCTTTTTTTTCATACTCGATGAGCGCTTGCCTGAGCTCGTCCATACCCATGTCCTTGTCAATGCGTATGGCAGAACTCAGCGATGTCACCTCGGCGTCTATTTCCAGTACGCCTTGCATCTTTGCCACAGACACCCTGTGGTTGCCGTCCCGGACAAAGTACGCACCACCGAGTTCGTACAAACGGATGGGTGGCAGGATAATATCATGATAGTGGGCTGAATCCACCTTGACCCAACGAGCCCGCAAGTAACTGTGCTTTGGCAGAAAACCCCGGGCAAAGTCGCGGTAGCGTCCCTCCGATCCCAGTATCATCTCTATGGGCACGCTCATAAGGCCGCGGTATTCTTCTCCCCGTATCTTGAGTATCGATCTGACTTCATCAAGAGCCAGAAGCTGGCGTTTGCCGGGCGACAGAAA
>JFJP01018695.1_pt1 | contig 20437 bp, 22 predicted proteins | sample 431651 | NCBI WGS metagenome assembly JFJP01 (sample SAMN02602958, study PRJNA72255) | Microbial mat metagenome, whole genome shotgun sequencing project. | biome: fresh water; feature: sink hole; material: water; isolation source: purple microbial (photo- and chemosynthetic) mats found in...
ATCCGCACGGCGCGGACGGCGGCCTTGATGGCTGGAATCAAGGGCGGCACCACGCTCAGCGTACGGATGCCGCACTTCAGGAGACGGTGAACATGCGCGGCGCGGCCTGCCAGCTCGCCGCAGACTGCCGCGGGCAGTTGCGGTGCATCGTCATGCACGATCTGCAGCAGCCTGAAAATAGCGTCGTCGGAGTCGTTGAAATACGGTTCCACCGCGGCATTCTCCCGGTCGGCGGCAAACGTGTACTGCGTCAGGTCGTTCGTGCCGAAACTCAGGAAATCGACATGCGGTGCGATGGCCTTGGCCGAGAGCGCCGCGGCGGGCGTCTCGATCATCGCCCCCAGGGGGGGCAGCTTCTCCTTGCCGCGTTCCGCCGCCAGGCGCCGGAGGGTCTCGCGGACCGTGATGACATCCTGCGGCAGGGTCACCATCGGGATCAGGATGAAGACGTTGAAGTCGTCCGACAGGCTCAGGATCGCGCGTAACTGCGTCTCCAGCAGACGTGGATGCGCCAGTTGAAGACGAACCCCCCGGCGACCGAGCGACGGATTGTTCTCGGTCAGGAAGCTGAGAAAAGGAAGCGGCTTGTCGGCCCCGATATCCAGCAGCCGCACGCAAACGGGTTTCTTGCCAGCGGGATTCAGTGTACGCCGCATCTCGGCCAGCAGCTCCTCGGTATCCGGCGGTGTCGTGCGCCCCAGGTAGGCCTGTTCCGTGCGATACAGTCCGACGCCGTCCGCCCCGTTGGCCATCGCCCGTTCGGTGTCCTCGGCGTTGCCCACATTGGCAAGTACGGCAATGGTTGTCCCGTCGAGTGTGATCGCCGGATCCCTGGCCTGCGCCTGCGAGGCGCTGAATGCATGACTCAGCTTGGCGAGATTGCTGTGGAAGCGGATCCTGAGCGCCTCGGGCGGGCGAAGGACAACCTCCCCCTTGTCCGCATCCACCAGGACCGGAACATTCGCCGGTATGTTTGCCAGGATATCCTTGATACCCGTTATACACGGCACCCCCATGGCGCGTGTGAACAAGGCCGCATGCGACATGGCCCGGCCGAACTCCAGCAGCACGGCGGCGGTTGAGCGCTGCGACAGGAACACGGTATCGGACGGCAGCAACTGGCTGGCGACGAGGACGCAGCCGGGCGGGAGCCGTTCCAGCGGATTGATCTTGACCCCGTCCAGCGCATTCGAGAGCCGGTTGGATATATCGCGCATGTCCGCGCTCTTGTGCTGTGCCGTCTGCGACTCCATCAGCAGGAAACGTTTTTCCCAGCGCAGGAAGACTGCCTTGACGGCGCTGCTGGCGTTGACCAGCTTTCCCTGGATTTCCGCCTGCAGTTCGTGTTTCAGCGTGGGGTCGTTCAGGATCATTTGATGGGCATCGAAAACGGCGGCCAGGCGTGAATCCATGACCTTTTCCACCCGTGTTGCCAGTTTCAGCAGATCACTGGTGATCTTCGCGGTTGAGCTTTCCAGATGACCGATCTCCTGCTCGACATCCTTGCGGTTGATCGGTACCGGCTCTTCCAGAGGCTGGAACAGGTCCCGGTGCAGGAAGGTGATCCCCTCCGCCAGCCCCGGCGAGATGCCCCGTCCGTGAATAATGGTTGTTTTTTCCTCAGTTGACATTAACGCCTCCAGTTTTCAATTGCCTGCAGCGCCTGCCTGCCGCGAGATCGGGGAACACGGCCCTGCACCGTGCATCCCCGTCACGCTACAGGCAATATATGGCGAAGCCCCCGCCGTTTCCTATGGGTAGAAACCCTACTGGAGTATCTTCTGCGGGGCGCTCTCCTAATCGGAATCCTGATTGTTGGCAAGCCGACCACCCGGGGCGGCGGGCGAAATGAATGGGTAACTGGATTGTAGCCCAGTTGCGCCGCAACTGAGGCAACGGGATGCGCGTACGATTTGGCATCTTCCCGCAGGCATGGCAAACAACCGTGCGCTTACAACGCAGGAGCCACGCTCGCGGCGCGAGCGGGCTACAAGGATCAACGCGCTCCGGTGAGAATCGGTGAACGAGAACGGCGACGAGAACGGATTACGAGTAAAGGCATTCAATCGTTAACCGTTCTCGTCGCCGTTCTCGTTCACCGGAAAAGTGTGCCGAAATGACAATATTATAGGCGAGAGGTGATTACGATTAGGATTAGCATTACGATTACGAGGAAACTTCGGAACGTTACGCTCGCGACGCCGGTCTTGACACCACTTGTCCTATTCGGCACTCTTTCCAGTATTGCAAAGCCAAAGGAATCCTACATGCCGATCAGCTGGAATGAAATCAGACAGAACGCCATCCGTTTCTCCCGCGAATGGTCGGAAGAATGCCGCGAGGACGCGGAAGCCAAATCCTTCTGGGACGAGTTTTTCACGGTTTTCGGCATGCGCAGGCGCCTGCCGATCTGTACGATCCGCTGACCATGCCCGCCGATCTGGTCAAGGCGCATGCCGATCTCGACCGCGCGGTGGATGCGTGCTACCGCCCGCAGGCGTTCACTTCCGACCGCCAGCGCGTGGAGTACCTCTTTGCGCTCTACGAGCGCCACGCCACACCGCTGCTGCCAGCGGAGAAGAAGTTCCGCAAGCGGGCCAATCATGTGCCCCGATCCCACCGGCCTTGCGCCGGTGGTGAAGAAAGTTGAGAGAGGGCTGACGCCCCCCCCCCGCTCAACGTTAGCCTCCACCGACACCCAGCCTTCGCAAATTGCACCGGCGGGCATGCAAGGTCGGTGGGTGGCAGGCAATCAAGTCATAAAAATGCACTCGACGTGGCATGATATATCCGTATGATTAAGCCATGGTCAGTAAGCGTCATATCCAGAATTATGCCAAACGTATCGGCAGGAGATTTCATCCGCAGCGGGTGATCCTGTTCGGCTCCTACGCCAGCGGAATGGCCACGGAAGATAGCGACGTGGATTTGCTGGTCATCATGGACCACGACAAGTCCCGCAATATCGAGCAGGCCATCGAGATTCAGCTTGCGGCTGATGCCGCCTTTCCAATGGATCTGATTGTCCGGCGGCCAGAGGAAGTGAATAAACGCCTGGCCATGAACGACACCTTCCTGACGGGGCTGCTTAATGACGGCGAGGTCCTGTATGGCTGATCCGGTTTCCGAATGGAGACCCTTGCTGGCGGTCATGCGCCCGGACATGGTTCGACTCTCGGCTTATGCGGTCGAGTTCCGCTATCCCGGTGAATCCGCCAATGAGGATGACGCCAAATCGGCCGTTGAAATCATGAAACGATCCCGACTTGATTTCCGCCAGATCGTTTGATTCGGCAGGCGTTCACCTCCGACCGCCAGCGCGTGGAGTTCCTCTTCGCCCTTGGTCGAATCGAATTAACGAGGGATGCCGAAGCATCCATTTCATTTCTCGTGACCATGGCTGCAATCCGACAAACATCTTTCGCATGCTTGGTGGCCTGGCTGCGGCAAAAAGCCCGATTCTCCCGTGTGCGCGCTTCTTTTTTCTCGATTGTCCAGCGGTACAGGTGCGTGCAGTTCAAGCAGTACACTCCGGTTTCCAGGAATCTGTTTCCTGAACTGCCACCGGGGGTTCTCATCGGTAACTGCAAAAATGAATGTTTCTTAATATGCAAGCATTTCTCATGCGAGAAACTATTATTAATCAAGAAATCAAAACACAAGCTTGCGGTACATATCGGGAGGGACAGCGGCTCGCTGTCCGCCCGCCCGTCTATCAACCGTGAGCTTCTCGAAAAGGCTTCGCTAGTGTCTCTCTCATATGGTGGGGGGAGCTTCCCAGCTCGCCCATCGGGAGCAAGATGCTCCCGCCACTTTGGGGCTGACCTTCAACGTTTCCATTTGTCTTACAACGCTGCGGACGGGGTTGAACCCGCCTTCGCCAAAGGCTTCCGTCTTCGCTAAAGCTACGCCGGACAAGACAGCGGGCAAGCCCGTCCGTCCAGGGGGAGGCTGCGCCTGTCCCTCCCGCTGGCAGCCGGTCGGTGTTCCTTGGGCGTTGGATGTTGGGCGTTGACTTTACCTGATCCGATCTCGTCAACCGATTCGCAACCCCACCGGTAAAGAGATTGCCAGATGCCCGGATTCATGCGAAGCTCTTGCCGCTTGAGTAAACGAAGGGTGAATTATGAAAGCAGCAGCGACCCCGCGACCGGCAAAACCGAAGACAACGGCACCCGCGAAAAAGCGCTGCACGGTCAAGCCGCTTGATCCTTCCGCCGCGGCGTCCGATCTGCGTCTACGCGCTGAAGCCAGCCTGCAGGCCGGGGGAGGGGAGCTGAAGTCGGCGGTTGATTCCACTCGTCTGGTCCATGAACTACAGGTACACCAGATCGAGCTGGAGGTGCGGAATGCGGAACTGCAGGAATGGCGGAACCAGGCCGAGACGCTGCAGGAGAAATACGTCGAGCTTTATGACTTCGCCCCGATTGGCTATTTCTCTCTGGATAAGAATGGACGCATCCTGAGGGTCAACCTGACGGGGGCGGCGTTGCTCGGGGTGGAGCGTTCCCGGCTTGTTTCCCGGTCATTGACGCGCTTCGCGGTGGCGTCCAGCCGCCCTGTCCTCACGGATCTGATCGGCCGGGTCTTTGCCGGGGACAGCAACCAGACCGGCGAAGCCAGACTTCAAAAAGATGACGGCACGACTTTCTGGGCCGGACTCCACGCGAGTCCCGCGCTTGCCTCGGACCTTCAGGAGAACGTGTGCCGGCTGGTCATTTCGGACATCACCGTCCTCAAGCAGGCGGAGGAAGCCCGGCGTCATGCCGAGATCCTCGCGCGTTCCAACGAGGACCTGAAAAAGGAGATCGTCCGCCGTCAGGTGGTGGAGGACGCCCTCAAGGACAGCGAGCAGCATCAGCTCCGGTTGTTGGAGCAGTCCCGTGGCTTGCAGGAAGAGCTGCGGGCGATGTCCCGCAATAATCTTAAGGTCCAGGAGGATGATCACAGGCGCATCAGCCGGGATCTGCACGATGATGTCGCGCAGACGCTGATTGGCATCAGGGTGCATCTGGAAGCCCTTGCCCGGATGTCAGCGATCTCGCCAGTGGAACTCAGGAAGCACATCGCCCGGGCGCAACGACTGGTGGAGAAATCGGTGACGGCGGTGCTACAGTTCGCCCTTGACCTGCGTCCGTCGTCCCTGGACGACCTGGGACTGAACGTGTCCTTGAAGACGCTTCTGGACGAGTTTATGAAGCGGACCGGGATCCGGGTGAACTTCAGGACGTTTGCCGGGGCGGATCAGCTTGGCAGCGACCAGCGGACAACGCTCTATCGGATTGCCCAGACGGCGCTATCCAATGTGGCCGAGCATTCGCAGGCATCCCGAGTGCAACTGCGGATTTCAAGGGTAGCCGAAACCATCCGCCTGGAGGTTGCCGACAACGGCAAATCCTTTGATGTTCAGCAGATGTCAGGCCTGCAATCAGGCCTGCATCTGGGGCTGATCAGTATGCGGGAGCGGGCGGCGATGATGGGCGGTACGTTCCGGGTCGAATCCGAGGAGGGCAAGGGCACCACGGTGCATGTGCAGCTCCCGGTGTGATCCGCCTTGCCAATAACTTCAATTCATTTCAACGCCCAACATCCAACGCCCAACATCCAAGGAAAGACTCCCGAGCTTGGGCGTTGGTTGTTGGATGCTCGATTCGATTTTTCTCCAGTTACCAATTCGTTTTTGCCCACCGCAGTGGGCGGCGGGCTTACCTATAACTTGGCTATTCTGGCACAGTTTCGGATTACGACTACGGCGACGACTACGACTGACGATTTCCCTCTCCTCGTGATCCGTAGTCGTCGCCGTGGTCGTCCGCCGATCTCCCGAAAAGTTACCAATTCGTTTTCGCACGGGACCCCGGGTGGTCGGCTTGTTTATAACTTCAGACTTCCTGATCCAGTACATGCTGTAGTTCACGGCGAACCAGAACGAGATTCGTGTCATAGGCACCCCTCACTTGGCCGGAAATGTGCCAAAATCATTTTCCGACGAGATCAGGATATCTGATGTTTGTCCCGGCATATTCATGCAGATGGCCGGCGGCCACGCATAGTGCCCGTAATGAGCGCGATCGCAAAGACGACGAGAAACACGAAGAATAGTATCTTCGCCATACCCGCCGCGGTACCCGCGATGCCGGTGAATCCGAGAAGCCCTGCAATCAGGGCGATGACGAGAAGCGTAATGGTCAATCGTAACATGGTATATCTCCTTCCGTTTAACCCGGATTACTTTTTCCGGGCTTTGTCCACCACCTTCTGCGCGGCCCCCTTGGCCTTTTCCACGATATTCTGGGCGCTCTCCTTTGCATGACGCACGCCCGCTTCCGTGGCCTGCCGGACATGGCCAGCCGCCTGGTCCCGTTTGCCCTTGCCAATCAGTTTGTCATTGCCTACCAATGTTCCTGCCGCTTCCTCGATCCGCCCCTTCGCCACTTCTGCTGAACCTCTCATGATAATCCCTCCTGTTTTGTTTCCGCGTTCTGTCAACAATCTCGTCCCGTCTATGGGGATCAGGCATTAGTCATTAGGCGTTAGGCGTTAGGGATTAGGCGTTAGCAATATCGCATGTAACCTAGTCCCTAGCGCCTAGTCCCTAGCGCCTAGTCCCTAGCGCCTAGTCCCTAGCGCCAAACCCCTAGTCCCTAGCCCCTAGCGCCTAGTCCCTAGCGCCAAACCCCTAGTCCCTAGCCCCTAGCGCCAAACCCCTTCTCCTACACCCGGCCCATGAAGACCAGGATCAGCATGACCAGTACCACGATTCCAAGCAATCCGCTCGGATAATAACCCCAATTCTTGCTGTGCGGCCAAGTGGGCAGGGCACCCACCAGCACCAGGATCAGCACGATCAACAACAAGCCTCCGATAGTCATAATGAATGCTCCTTCCGATGCGGTATGACTGCGTGCCGGGCGATGCGGGGATCCCGCACCGCCCGGCGAATCGCGATCCGCCGTCTATTTCGTGACGACGTTCTTGACCGTCATCTGGTTCTGGACACTGGTGACACCATGGATGTCGCCGACCAGCTTGGTGACCAGCGATTTCTCGGCATCGTTCTCGGCAATGCCGGTCAGCATGACCTTTCCGCTGCGGGTCGTTACCTTCGTCTTGACCGCGCTGGTTGACCGATGGGTCAGCAGCGCCGATTTCACCAGGGCGGTGATGGAGGCGTCATCCAGTTTCTCGCCTTCCGTCCGCTCCGCAGGCTCCACCTTCTCGGCGACCGTCATCTGGTTCTTCACCGCTGTCACGCCTTCGATGTCGGCTGCGTATTGCGCGGTCAGTTCCTTCTGCGCCGTGCTGGTTGCTGCACCTGTCAGCGTCACGACCCCGTCCTTGACCTCGACGGTGGTATTGGCACCACTGACGTTGCGATGGAACAGCAGCGCCAGCTTGACCTTCTTGCACATCCAGGCATCCGCGTTGCCGGCATCCACCTCGGCTTTGGTCACCAGTTGATTATCCACGCGTGTGACCCCTGGCAGGCATTCGGCCATATCCTGCGCCAGGACCCGGTTGTACCTGTCAGCGACCGTTCCGGTCAAGGTGACAACCCCGTCCTTGGTGGCGACCTTGATATCGTCGTCCTTGAGATACTTCCGGTAGACGTAAGTCTGCGTAAGCGACGCATCAATGGCTTGATCGGATTCCATGGCCTGCAGCGGTGTGCCGGCGATGAACAGGGTGGCCACTGCCGCTGTATACACGATTTGATCGATAGTCTTCCGTTTCATTCTGAACCTTCTTTCATGCTTATTATGCTAATGTCTTGTTTTGTGCAATCGGGGTCATCTTCGGTTTCTGTATCGTCTGTACCTCCCTTCAGATGCAGCATCCTGCATTCTTCTTCCTGTTTAGAACATCAGGCCGAGTGCAAGGTTGAGCTCGCCGCCTTCCAGATCGAAGCGAACGCGGTTCGGACCTACGCGCACAGACGGATCTTCAGTCAGCCATTCCCAGCCGAGACCTGCACTCAAGAGCCAGTTTCCGGCAAAGCGGTAGTCAACGCCCGCACTCAGCAGCAGCCCTGGCACGACTGTTGTCTTGCTTTCCCGGTCCACCCGTGCGGCCTCGGTTGAAGTCTGCCCAGAATCGCTGCTGGTGTACGTGATGCTTTCAGTCCGTTCCACGTCCATGTTGACTACTTCAAGCACCAGTTGCGGCGAAACAAAAAGGCTCAGCCGTTTGTTTAGCGGTTTGGCGAACTCGAGTCCAGCCGCGCCGCGCAAGTGCCAGATCTCACTGCGGATCGCCACGTTGTTACGCATTGTCCCCATGAGTCGCGAGATCCGACGGGACGATTCGGGACTTACGGGCACAAGCGGCCCGGCGTCCGTTCCCGTTCCATACGATCCTGAATACGGCACAACCAGGGGCGGGAATGGTCCGCCGACGGCATCACTGCCGCCGTAATAGTCGTTGTACGTGTAGGTTTCTCTGACGGAAACAACCCGCTGGTCTGCGCTGCTGCGCTGGAAGTCCTGTTCTTTCATCGAGAACAGGGCCAGCCTCAGGATCAGATCCATTTTGAGTGCGGCGTCCGAGGGTTCGTCCCCTGTCCGGTCGTTGTCCTTTACCCACTCATGGAGCAGACGGTTGAGCTTGAGTTCAACCCCGTCAACAGGCAGGTCGCTTTCCTGTTTCGCGCTGCTGCCGGTCATGGTGGCATCGCCTTCCATAACCGCTTCGTCATTGTCGATGTGGAAGGTGAGGGTAGGGTGGTTGCCTCCGTCGTAATTGTACTGCCCCGCCTCATCAACACCCCAGTTCCAGGTGGTGTTGTACCGTTCCGGATGGGTGCCGTCGAGCAGCTCGGCGTCTCCGGTCCAGTAGTCCGGTAAAACATAGCCGTCGTCGAACGTCCGTCCGCCCGTCGCGTTGTTGTCCGGATACGTCAAGCCGGGTGTGCTGGAACGCAGGCTGCGCCCGTCGATTTCCGTGATCGATAACGTCCGGTCCGGGCCGCTGACGGTCATGCCGCGATCCCACTGGTGGACCCAGCCGACCTGCGCCCGCCACTTGCTTTCACTGTTTTTCCGCTGAACACCGGCGTCCCTTGCCGGTTCCTGTCCGAACACTGCCACAGCCGTCGTTAATGCTGCGCATGCCATGGTGATCGTGTATGTTGTTTTCATGTCTATTCTCCTGTTTTTCATTTTCGTATCGACTTGCTGCAAAGGGGAGCCCGACGGGGGCTTCCCCTTGCGAGGCACCTCATCAATGTGTCTGCATGTGCCCGACCCATTGCGATCCGATCACTTCGCCATCCTGCTTGCGCACGGTATCCACACGGTACCAACGGTTCCATTGCGGCACGGTCCATTCATATTGCTTGCCACCCGGTAGCATCGGAATGGTCTCGATGTACGCATCCTCAGCCTGATCATAGACCAGCAAAAGCAATTCGCCAGAGGCCTCGGGCAGCACGAACAACTCAACCGGCAAACCCATATCAACAGGGTCGGCAGCGGGCACCACGCCGGGATCTTCCGTTGCAGGCTGCAGCAAGCGCCCGAACCAACTCCCGTGCTCGATATCCCATATACCGGTCTCGGCTTCGTAGGTCAGCACAACCAGCCAATGACGATTCGTCCCGCCAGCAGCAACGAATACCCCGTCCGGCTCCCAGCTTGGTGCAAGCACATGCACCCAGGCAGCCAGCTCGGGGTCATAGACGGAAGCGGCCACATACGTATTCGTATAATTCAGCGGGAAATACACCCCATCCGATTCAAGGTCCACCAGCACAGCAGGACCGGAAGAGCGCGCACTTGCCTCCGATGCAGTCTCCAACGGTGCCTCTGCGGCCTTCGTCTGCCAGGCATCCGGCAGATCCGATGTACCAGCCGGTATCGCCGCAAGAGGTCCGTCCGCCTCATTGTAGACCATGGACAAAAACACCGGACCCGGTACCGCTGTAAAGGCGTAATAGGCCACGCCCTCATATGTCCAGATGTCCGGCCACGTTGCCATGATGTAGTCGCGCTCGGCAGTTGAGATCGTATAGAAATGCCCATTGATAACGGGCGACCAGAAACGATGTACCGGTGACAGCCCTGCGCCGTCGGATTGATTGGCATACCATGCCACGCCTTCATAGGTCCAGATATCCGGCAACGTCGTCAAAACGTGGTCGCGCTCGGATTCCGAGATCGTGTAGAAATGATGGCCGTAGACTGGCGACCAGAAACGATAGACAGGCGAGGTGCCTGGTGCGCTATTCGCATGCGCCCGCCACGCAACACCCTCGTAGTTCCAGATCTCCGGCCACGTCGCCATCACGTAGTCACGCTCCGTCTCCGATATCGTGTAGAAATGCCCTTGCAAAGCTGGCGACCAGAAACGGTACACGTCGGAAATACCGGAGCTGTCGACATCGAAATCATACAGGACGAGTTCGTACTGCAGATCCACCGCCATTTTGTCGGGGGTGCGCCGGCCCATCAGTTCGATGCCGCCTACGCTGACCGATTCGCCGGGATCCAGGTCCTGGTCGCCGTTGCCGATTCCCGCCAAGAGGCGTTGGATCGGTGCCGTGAGGTCCACGTATTGCATGCCGCTTATGGCGTCAACCCCGGTCGGGGTCCGCAGCCAGTACCATTCCGTGTTCTGGACTTTGAACCAGAACGGAGCGACCACCGACGACGGCGAATCCGGCGGATTAATGATGGTCAGGGTTCCGACCTTAAACCCTAGCCGCGGGTCGAACCGCCAGGTGACATTCCAGCTCACGACACCAAGCATGCTGGGGGTAAACACCGCCAGAACGTTTCGTTCGCCATCCATCGACACGTTGAGCGGTGCACCGCTGCCTTGGCCTATGCCGTTCACCTCCCAGTGGTCAAAGGCATAGCCCGGATCGGGAACCGCGAAAAGGTTGAGGTCATCGCCAGCCGGTTTCCAGCCTGCGGTGGCATTTGTGATCGCCCCGTTCGGCGCGGAGAGCGAGAGCAGGTAGTTGGTGCTCCACAGCCAGGTCAGCACGGCATCGTTGGTGTGCGTCATGGTCATGGTGTTCGTGGTGCCCAGCGCCGGATTGTTCCCGACCATGCTCCAGCCGGTATTCACATACTGCGTGCCGCCGAGCGTCTCTATGCCGGTGACCGCATTGGTGAGGATCGTGCCGTAATCGTTGGTATAGATCCCGACCGGCCAATCGCCGATACCGTGCTCGCTGATGATCTCCAGGATCACTTGCGGCGGCGGAATCAGATCCGAATCCACCAGGACGTTCTGATCCAGATCAACGCGGGTCTGCGCCAGCAGCTTGCCGTTAAAAGAGGCGCCCGTCTGCAGGATGATCGCTTTCGCGGTCATGATGACGCCCTCGACGTGTGCCCTTTCGTACATGACGGCACCCACGGGGCCTTCAATCTGCCAGAAGATGTTCCTGGCCTGCGCCCCTGCCGCCAGAAGAACGCTCTGGTCGCTGGCCACGAGCAGATCCCCCGCGATCTGGAAGATGAATATCGCATCCGCATTGCCCTGGGCATCCAGCGTGACATCACTGTTGATCAGTACATCCGTGCTCCATTTGTGAAGACCGGGGGTAATCGTCAATCCACTGATATCGCCAGCCATTAATTCCGTCGTGTTCGGTATTGTCCGCAGGGAAGCCTGCGTAAAAGCAGTTTCCATATCCGATATCGCGGTGGTCATCTTGGTCGGCGTTGGCGATATGTAGTCGGCGGCATAGATCTTCCCCGTGACCTGGGCGGACGTTGAGAATTCGCCCGAGATATCCATGATCAGGGAAAACCCCGTGATGGCGGTTGAATCGATCGGACTCACCCCCATGTCGCCCGTGATGTCGGCACTCGGCACCGTGCTGATTCCTGTTTTTGCCAGGATCACGAAATCGCCTGCCGTTCCCAGGTCCAGCGGTAGTTCGGGGTCTCCAGCCATGGCGGCCGGAACCAGAATCGCTACCGTTGCCAGTACTCCCAGCAGGTGTCGCCAGCATCCAGCCAGCCTGTTTGTTGCTCTCGTCGTGTTCGTCTTCATATACTCCATCCTCCTGTTTCTCCACGTTCTGAACTCTCTCGACACTGCTGACAATAGCGTTGCTCGCTCTTTGTCACTATGGGGAGTAACCCCACCATAGATATCCTTAGAACCTCCAGTTGACAAAGATCATGGCTGGCGCCAGTTCTTCCGGCAGTTCCGTGAACCATTTGTTCTGCGGCATGATGTTGATCAGGCCGACCTGAAAGCCCGTGTCAACCGTCTCCGCGTAGTTGATGAAACCGAACTGCAGTCCGGTCAGGCGTCCGGTAATGTTCACGGTTCCGGTCTGCAGCCCTGTCATCGTGCCGGCGTAATTCACAAAGCCGCCCTGCCACCCAAGGAAATCGTCCGAGGTGTAGTTGATCGGTGCCCAGTGGATGCCCGTATAGCTATCGGCATAGTTGAGGATGAACGCCCAGCTCAGGCCGGCGCTCTGCCCCGTTGATCCGTTGACCACGCCGAGTGCCAGCGCGGTCTGCGGATTCTCGCTCCACAGCCCGAGCGTCAGTCCGGTAATCTGTTCCGACCTGCCGAAGAGGGAAATATCCGGCGTGATGCTGAGCTGAACCGGTTTCTCCGCCATTGCCGTGCCCGCGACCAGCAGCATAATCCCGAATCCCATTGATAGTCTCTTCATGATGCGCTCCATTTCTCTGGTTGTTACTTCTTTCACTGCACGCAGCCTAGTGCATCCGGATCATTGCGTGATATGGGTAATAACCCTGCCAGTAGGTGTTCTCGCGAGCCTGCGGAGAAACGGCTGCGTTGTAGCCGTGATCGGTGATCGCGGACGCCGAGGCCGTCGTCCATCCCGCTGGCAGTCGGTCGGTTTTGTTGGATGTTGAAGGTCTGCGGTCTTCAGTCAGCAGTACTGAATTTATAGGCATCCCCGCTGTAGCATTTCTGTGTTCGTAGTTCAGACTTTAGGGCGTGTGGACTAATTTGGATACACAACGGGAGGGACAGCGTCTCGCTGTCCGAACGCCCGTCTAACCACTCTCTTTTCAAGAAAGGCTTTGCCATGCACCTTCTCATGCTCAGCGGACGCCGAGGACGGCGTCCCTCCCGTGCCGCTCCAGGAAAAACTCACCGCGCTATATCCAATAGGTGGGTGCGGTAGGGTTACACCCCATGGCAGACGGTTAGCCCGTTGCATAGCATCCAGGCAGATGATAATCGAACCTGAGCACAGTTGAGTGAGGACCATTCTTGAAAGCAATCAAACCAACAACCCGCAAAACAAAGGTGCGACAGGGCGTGCCGTCTAACAATGCAACAAGGACTCCCATGAAAAAAGAAATGAACACACCGTCCAAATCCCCAGCCACCGTGCTGGGAAGTGAAGACAGCTTCCGCCTGCTGGTGGAAAGCCTCAAGGACTACGCCTTCATTATGCTCGATCCCGGCGGGCATGTCGTCAGTTGGAACGCGGGTGCCGAACGCATCAAAGGCTGGCGTGCCGAGGAGATCATTGGCCAGGACTTTTCCTGCTTTTATCCGACTGAGGCCGTGCAGCGGGGCATGCCCGAGCAGGAACTGAAAGCGGCAGCCAAGGATGGGCGCTTTGAAGACGAAGGCTGGCGCGTGCGGAAAGATGGAAAGAAGTTCTGGGCCAATGCTATCATCTCGGCCTTGCGCGGCAAGGATGGCACACTGCTGGGCTTCTCGAAAGTGACGCGTGACTTGACCGAGCGCAAGCAGGCCGAGGAGCTGATCAATCAGCAGTCCAAGGAAATCATGGAACTGTCCACGCCGGTAATGCAGGTCTGGCAGGGCGTGGTGGTCGCGCCGCTCATCGGCTCGCTCGACAGTCAGCGCACCCAGCAGTTCATGGAGCGACTGCTCAATCGCATCGTGGAAACGAATTCGCCGGTTGCCCTCGTGGATATCACGGGAGTGCCGACCATTGACACGCAGACGGCGCAACACCTGATCGAGACCATCAGTGCAGTCCGTCTGCTGGGGGCGCAGGTGGTGCTGACAGGCGTCCGTCCGGCCATTGCCCAGACGCTGGTGCACTTGGGCATTGATCTGTCGGGTATCATTACGCGGGCCTCCCTTTCCGCCGGGCTGCAAGTGGCGTTTGACCTTCTGAAACTTCAAGTTGTGAGCAAAGACATCAACCATTGAGAAAGTAGAATCATGACCTCGGAAAGCATTTCTGTCATCAAACTCCGTGATTTACTGCTAGTCACGGTGCCGCCCGATCCGGACGACGAGACCGTGTCGGCGCTCCAGGATCAAGTGCTGCAGGCTATGGCACGGCATGAATGCAAGGGCTTGGTGCTGGATATCTCCACGGTTCACACCCTGGACTCTTTTTTTGCGCGGACGGTTGCGGAAACCGTCCAGATGGTTTCGCTCATGGGCGGCCGCACCGTGCTGGCGGGCATGCGCGCCAGTGTGGCCGTCACGGCGACCCAACTGGGTTTGACCGTGGGCAACTCCCTGACCGCCCTGAACGTGGACCGGGCGTTGGATCTGCTCAACACCACGCTCTCCAAGGAACTCCGTCTATGAACGAACCGCATCAGGGCGAATTCCGAATCACATCCGAAAGCGATATCGTGATGGCGCGCAAAGTCGTTCGCGACGCGGCCACAACGTTGGGCTTTGGCATCACCGATGTGACCCGCATCGTCACCGCGGCCTCTGAACTGACCCGGAACATCTACCATTACGCCAAGTCTGGTGTCATGCACTGGCGCTCTCTGAACCAGGATTCCCGCGTGGGTCTGGAATTGACCTTCGAGGACAGCGGGCCAGGCATTCCCGATGTCGAAAAGGCGATGGAACCGGGCTTCAGCACCGGCAAAGGCATGGGCTTAGGCTTGCCCGGTTCCAAACGGCTCATGGATGAAATGACGATTGAATCCACGGTAGGCAAAGGCACGACCGTGGTTGTGCGCAAGTGGCTGAGGCAATAAAATGAAGCTTCCACCTCCACAGACCGTTGAAATCCTGCATCCCAGTAACGTCGGTACGGCGCGGTCGGGATCCAGGATCCTGGCCGAAAGTCTCGGGTTTGCCCCTGCAGCCTGCGAAGAGATCGCCCTCGCCACGACCGAACTGGCCACCAACCTGATCAAGCACGCCCAAGGCGGGACGTTGACCCTGACGCCGCTCTACAACGGCGGGCGTGTCGGTTTGGAGATTGACTCGCGCGACAGCGGTCCCGGCATCGCCGATGTCGAGCAGGCTCTGACGGACCGCTTCTCCACCGAGGGCACCCGTGGCACAGGCCTGGGGGCCGTCAATCGCCTGATGGATGAACTGGACATCACTTCGGAACAGGGGAGGGGTACGCACATCGCTTGCCGCAAATGGGTGCGCCAGCACCTAGGCAGCATTCGCCCGTGCCCGCTCGCCTTCGGCGTGGCGACACGCCCACGCCAGCCCGGCGCGGATAACGGTGATGCCTTTGTCGTCAAGCAATGGGCCGAGAGTGCGCTGGTGGGCGTGATTGACGGCTTGGGTCACGGCCAGTTTGCTCACTGCGCCGCTCAGGCGGCGCGGCAGTATGTGGAGAGCCATTTTGATCTGCCCCTCGCCCCGATTTTTCGCGGCGTCGGTCGTGCCTGCCGTGCGACGCGCGGCGTGGTGATGGCTCTGGCGCGGTTTGACTGGGGGCAGAGTCGGCTGACCTTTGGCTCCGTGGGCAACATCGAAGCCCGCGTGTTTCCTGGTTCCGAGCTGTTTTCTTTCGCCATCCGTCGCGGGGTCATAGGGCTCAACGCGCCGAGCCCGGTGGTCACCGAACATCACTGGTCGCCAGGCAACCTGCTGGTGCTTCACTCCGACGGATTGCGCACGCACTGGTGCTGGACGGATTTCCCCGGCGTGGCGGAACAATCGGCCCAGGCCCTCGCCCAGGAGTTCTTGCGGTTGCTGGCCAAGGAAGAGGACGATGCCACCGTGATTGTAGTCAGAGAGGTGTTTCCATGAGAGACGATGAGTTACAGCATCAACTCGCCAATTCGCAAGCGACGGTGCGCGCATTGCAGGAGGAACTCGCCGAGACCAGCCGGGGGCAGGTGGCGTTGATGATGGAGTGGGAGTCGATAAAAACCGGGGGGGCCTTGCAGAATGCCATTTTCAACAGTGCCAACTTTTCAAGTATCGCCACCGATGAGAAAGGGGTCATCCAGATTTTCAACGTCGGCGCGGAACGCATGCTGGGCTACGCGGCTGGCGACGTGATGAACAAGATCACGCCGGCGGACATTTCCGATCCGCAGGAAGTCGTCGCCCGTGCGAAGGCGTTGAGCGCCGAACTTGGCACCCCGATTACGCCGGGCTTCGAGGCTTTGGTGTTCAAGGCCTCGCGCGGGATCGAGGACATCTATGAGCTGACTTACATCCGCAAGGACGGCAGCCGCTTCCCGGCGGTGGTGTCGGTCACGGCCTTGCGCGATGCGCAAAGCGCCATTATCGGTTATTTGCTGATCGGCACTGACAATACCGCCCGCAAGCAGGTCGAGGCCGAGCAGAAAAAGCTCGATCAGCGGCTGCGGGACCAGCAGTTCTATACACGTTCGCTAATCGAATCCAACATTGACGCGATCATGACCACCGATCCGGCTGGCATCATTACCGATGTCAACAAGGAGATGGAGGTGCTCACCGGCTGTACGCGTGACGAGTTGATTGGTGCACCGTTCAAGAATTACTTTGCCGATCCGGAGCGGGCGGATGCGTCCATCAAGCTGGCGCTGAGCAAAAAGAAGATCACGGACTACGAGCTTACCGTATGTGCACGGTATGGCAAGAAGACGGAAGTCTCCTTTAACGCCTCAACTTTTTATGACCGCGATCGGACGTTGCAGGGCGTATTCGCCACCGCGCGTGATGTCACGGAACGCAAACGCAACGAACTGGCGCTTCAGGAGACGAACATCGCGCTGGGGAGCGCCAAGTTCGCCGCGGAGAAAGCCAACCTCGCGAAATCGGATTTTCTTTCCAGCATGAGCCATGAGTTGCGCAGTCCGCTCAACGCCATCCTTGGTTTCGCACAACTCATGGAGTCGGCATCTCCAGCGCCGACGGATTCCCAAAAGGAAAGCATTGACCAGATTCTCCAGGCGGGATGGCATCTGCTACGATTGATCAATGAAATCCTGGATCTCGCCGTGGTCGAGTCTGGAAAGGTGTCGTTGTCGCCTGAATCCGTCTCGTTGTCCGATGTCATATCCGAGTGCCAATCCATGATGGAGTCGCAGGCGCAGCAGCGTGGCATCCGCATGACCTTCCCTAAGTTCGACCACCCCGTCTTCGTCAGCGCCGACCGGACCCGCTTGAAGCAGATTGTCATCAACCTGCTTTCCAATGCAATCAAGTACAACAAGGAGCAGGGGACGGTGATAGTGGGCTGCACGGCGGGTGCCCAGGGACGCATTCGCATCAGCGTTGCAGATACGGGTGCGGGTTTGCCTCCGGAAAAACTGGCACAGTTGTTCCAGCCGTTCAATCGTCTTGGCCAGGAAGTTGGCGGTGTGGCCGGCACGGGCATTGGCTTGGTGGTGACCAGGCGTTTGGCGGAACTGATGGATGGCGTGCTCGGCGTGGAAAGCACGGTCGGGGAGGGAAGTGTGTTCTGGTGCGAACTGCTCTCGGCTGAGGCACCGCAACATGCCGTCCACACCGGCGAATCCGTACCCATTGATATTCCGCCGCTGCCAACCGGTACGCCGGTGCGTACTCTGCTTTATGTCGAGGACAACCCGGCGAACATGAAGCTGGTCGAGCAACTCGTCGAGCGGTGCCCGGATATACGGTTGCTGACGGCGGTGAACGGAACGCATGGCATCGAGCTCGCCCGCATGGCACAACCAACGGTGATCCTGATGGATATCAATCTGCCCGGCATCAGCGGCATTGAAGCGTTGAAGATCTTGCGCGCAGATCCGGCCACGGCCCACATCCCCGTCATTGCCCTCAGCGCCAATGCCATGCTGCATGACATCAAGGTGGGGCTCGAAATGGGGTTCTTCCTCTATCTTACCAAACCCATCAAGGTCAAAGAGTTTATGGATGCGCTAAAAGCGGCGCTTAAATATGCAGAAGAAGGCAAAGTATGACGAATAGCACACAACCGAAGATTCCGAACATCCTGATCGTGGACGACACGCCAGCCAATGTTCTGCTGCTGGTGCGAATGCTCACACAGCGCGGCTACTGTCCGCAGCCGGTAAACAGCGGCAAGCTGGCACTGGAAGCCGCCCGCGCAAACCCGCCGGACTTGATCCTGCTCGACATCAACATGCCGGAAATGAACGGCTACGAAGTCTGCGAGCAGCTCAAGGCCGCCGCCGCGCTGAAGGGAATTCCCGTCATTTTCATCAGTGCGCTGCATGAAACGATTGACAAGGTGAAAGCATTTCAGGTGGGCGGGGTGGACTATGTGACGAAGCCGTTCCAGTTTGAAGAAGTCTATGCCCGCATTCAAACCCATCTGCAACTGCGCCGGCTGGAAAAACTTCGCGACGACCTTACCCACATGGTTGTCCATGACCTGCGCAATCCGCTGATGACTATCTTCGGGCTGTTAAACATCCTAGAGTTCGACGAGGCCAAGAGCCTTTCCGACAGCACCCGGAAATTCGTCACGCTTGCACGCCTCGGCGCCGAGGATCTGCGCAATATGATCAGTTCAATCCTTGATGTCAGCAAACTGGGGGCGGGGGAGATGAAACTCCACGCCGAGCCGTGTGACCTTGACGCCCTCATCCGCGCCGTGGTGGCCGCCACTCAACCCTTGCCTGGCAATCGCACAGTAACAATTTGTGAACCGCACCCCCCCTCCACGGTTCCCACCGACATCGTTTTGATTCGCCGGGTGCTTCAGAACCTGCTCAGCAACGCCCTACGATATACCCCGTCCGGTGGTGACATACGCATTACTGTTACACCATTGGCTGACGAGATCCGCGTGGCTGTCACGGATGCCGGCCCCGGCATTGCGCCCGAGTATCACCAGCGCATCTTCGAAAAGTTTGGCCAAGTCGAAGATCCGAACAATCGTACAGGCACTGGCTTGGGCTTAACCTTCTGCAAGTTGGCCATTGAGGCCCACGGCGGCCACATCGGCGTTGAAAGCGAAGTTGGTAAAGGCAGCGTCTTCTGGTTCACGCTGCCCTGTCTGAAGGGCGAATCTCATGAGGCTCCTGAAAAACCCCTGCCGCAAACGGTCCGCGAGGCCGCGGACCCTCCCGATTCACAGACAAACGACGATTTACGCGATGGGAGGGACGCGATGGGAGGGACGGCGGCCTCGCCGTCCGCCGCGGTTTTGCAGGAGCCTCTCATGATTAACTCATCTGACATTCTTCACGGCTTAAGTCCTGATCGTTGACGATCAGGAAGTCAATGTTCTTTCTGCTCGAGCGGACGCTGCGCGGCGCCGGCTATGTTGCCATCACAACACCTTTATCGCCAGCCCGATGCACGATATCGGCAAGATCGGCATTCCCGACTGCGTCCTGCGCAAGCCGGAGCATTTTGATCCGGTGGTCCTGGCGGCGTTCGCCGAGCACCACCCGAAGTTCCACGAGATCTTCGAGTCCCTCAGCGGTTGAATCACGTGTGCTCGATGGTCACCTGGACGCTGCTTTCAATAATGCCCGTCGCGATGGCGTAGCGCGTGAGTCCTGCGGTATCGTGAATGTCGAGTTTCTGCATGAGATGGTCGCGGTGCTTTTCCACAGTCTTCACGCTGATCTTGAGATTTGCCGCGATCTGTTTGTTCGCCCCGCCCTCGGCGATCTGCTGCAGGACCTCCATCTCGCGTTGGGAGACGGGTGTAACGGCTGGAGACCGACGGGTTGTAGAATGTCTTACCCTGATGGACTGTCCGTATGGCGTCCGTCAGGAACTGGGCCGACGTCTGCTTGATCAGGTAGCCTGCCGCGCCCACTTCCATCCCCCTTTCCACGTAGGCGTCGTCGCTGTGCGCGGAAAGAATGAGCACTTTGGTTCCGGGGGCCTCGCGGAGGATCTGCCGTGTCGCTTCCAAGCCGTTGAGATTCGGCATGGCGATGTCCATCACGACGACATCCGGCCGCAGCGTCCGCGTCATGTCCACCGCCTCGCTGCCGGAGGATGCTTCGCCGACGATGCGGATATCGGCCTCGCGCTGCAGGAGCACCTTCAGGCCCTCCCGTACGATGAGGTGGTCTTCGGCCAGCAGCACGCTGATGGATTCCTGCGTTTTCATTGTCGGCGACCTTTCTTCTGATTGTTGCCGAACGGAACCAGCGCATTGACGGTGGTGCCCTCTCCAGGCGCGGACTCCACCGTGAATGTACCGCCGACCATCTCCACCCGTTCGCGCATCCCGAGCATGCCCAGACGCTGGCTTTTGCGCGTCTGCCACATTTTCTCCACATCATAGGATTTGCCATCATCCTTGATCTGCATCAGGATGCCGCCA
>JFJP01039326.1_pt2 | contig 20437 bp, 18 predicted proteins | sample 431651 | NCBI WGS metagenome assembly JFJP01 (sample SAMN02602958, study PRJNA72255) | Microbial mat metagenome, whole genome shotgun sequencing project. | biome: fresh water; feature: sink hole; material: water; isolation source: purple microbial (photo- and chemosynthetic) mats found in...
CAGCAGCAAATGCAGTAGGAAAATTTGAAATTCGTGATGCACAGGATTTGCGAAATAAAGAAACTGATCGCATTGCAGCGATCTGTTTTAATCTTCGAAAAATGGGACTTGATGTTGAAGAATACAACGACGGGTTTGCTTTTGAGTCAAAAAAGGACTTACTTTCATCTGAGTTTAATAGCTTCGACGATCATAGGATAGCAATGGCGTTCGGTATTGCTGCTTTAGCTTTACATGGAGATTCAAAAATTCTGAATTCAGAATGCGTCTCAATTTCTTTCCCAACATTTTGGGAAAGTGTTAAAACATTGCAAAGATAGGAGCAAACTGTGGCAAACGTAATTCTTGATAATTTAAAAAAGGAATATGAAGGCGGAGTTCTTGCTGTAAAAGGAGTTTCGGTAGAAGTTAAAGATAAAGAGTTTGTTGTTCTTGTCGGACCTTCCGGATGCGGAAAATCTACTACACTGCGGATGATCGCTGGATTAGAAGATATTTCCAGCGGTACATTGACTATCGATGGTAAAATTGTAAACGATGTTCCGCCAAAAGATAGAGATATTGCAATGGTTTTCCAAAACTATGCATTATATCCCCATATGAGTGTGTACGAGAATATGGCGTTTGGTTTGAAACTGAGGAAATTCCCGAAAGAGGAAATCGACAAACGAGTTCGTGAAGCAGCCAAAATATTAAGTATTGAGGAATACCTGGATCGAAAACCGAAAGCTCTTTCCGGCGGACAACGACAGCGTGTTGCTGTAGGTCGTGCTATCGTTCGAAAACCAAAAGTATTTTTATTTGACGAGCCGCTTTCCAATCTCGATGCAAAGATGCGCGTTCAAATGCGAACAGAGATCTCAAAACTTCATCAGCGTCTTGATGCAACTATGATCTATGTAACGCACGATCAAACCGAAGCAATGACAATGGGAGACAGAATTGTTGTCATGAAGGATGGTAATGTTATGCAGATCGATACACCGCTTAATCTGTATAACTATCCAACGAATAAGTTTGTAGCCGGTTTTATCGGAAGTCCATCAATGAATTTTCTGGATGGTACAATTTCAAAGAATGGAACGATGAAGTTTTCAGAGAAGGGTTCGCAGTTAAGCGTTGATATTCCAAAAGAAATGCAAAAATTATTAGCTCCATTTATCGATAAGGAAATCTGGCTTGGAATTCGACCAGAGCATATTTCAGCTGTGAGATCAAAATCATCGAGAATAAATGCCAATGTTGAAGTTGTTGAACCGATGGGAAATGAGATATTTGCATATGTTACTTGTGGTGTTGCTCAGCTTGTGGCAAGAATGACTCCGACAGTAATGCAATCAGGTGAAAAGAAAGATTTTTCGTTTGATATGAGCAAAGCTCACTTCTTTGATAAAACTTTAGAAAACGTTATTAAATAATTCGTAACTCTTAAAATAAAAAACCATACTTTGAGACAGTATGGTTTTTTTATTTTAAATATTTAAGTATATCAAATTGTGATCACCTGATGTTGAAATTTATCAATAACTATCTCATTTGAAACCCACTTTACAAAATCAGGTCCGTATTTATTAAGGTATTGAATAACGCTGAACTCTCGTTCTTGAAAATTTTCATTTGGGAAAATATTCAGCGATGCTTTTTTGATCTGTTTTAACGATACTTCTTCTTTTTGTTGTTGGGCTTTTTGTGTTTTCTGTTTCAAAACATCCAATTGTTGATGGAATTTGCTCAATGTCCCATCAATTGTTCCGTTCAAGGTTGGATCGATTTGTTGAATACCAAACCGAGCTTCATTGACTGCGTCGTTTACCTTATTTACAAGCGACTCAAATAATGTATCAACTTTGACTTCGGATACTTGTTCCGATACTTTGCTTAATACCGACTCAACCTCACCAAAAAGGTCTTCAACTTCTAATGAGTATTTCTCTAAAATCTTTTTGATTTTTTCCTCTATCAAAGTAACGCTGGCACGAGGATATATAATTGGCATCGCAACATTAAAATATTCATAAACAGGTTTTAGTTGAGCAAAATATGCAATTTCACCGGGTCCTCCAATATAGGTAATCGTAGGTAATAATGTATCTTGACACAAAGGACGCATTACAACGTTAGGGGAGAGAAGTTCCGGCGTGTTTACTGCAATAGCTAGTAGTTCTTCTTTTGTAAATCTCTGGCGCAGATTTTTGAGATAATAATCACCACTATCTGACGGTTCAATTAAATGTCTGCCTCCTTTGTGGAACATAAACAAATTTAATGCTTTGGCTTTGATCTGAGCATGATAATGTTCTTCTAATTCAACACTTTTTTGAATGACCAATTTTGAAGTTTGAGAATTAGAATTGATCTCGTTGACAAAAAGAGGGGATAAAACTTTTTTTAATTCAGGTTGATTTGTGTTTATGAAAATTAGTCCCGAATCTTCATAAACATGGTTAAAGAATCCTGCAAATGCTTTCAAGAATGTATTCCCTTTGGAATAATATCCTCTCATTAATTTGAATAATGCTTCTGAATAATCCGTCTTAGGAAGTGTAGATTCTATCGTTAGGAAGAACTGCTCAATATGTTCATCAAAGTTGATGTTTCCAGTCGCTCCAATATTCCGTTCCAGCGGTTTCCCGCCTATTAAATATTCTACCGAAGAAAATTCGTTGTTCGAATTTAAATATTTTGTTTTATTTATCTCGTCAAAATCATGATCTTCACCTTCAAGCCAGAACACCGGAACAAAATTGTAATCAGGAAAATCTTGAGAAAGTTTATTGGCTAATTTTACGGTTGTAATTGCCTTATAAATTGTATAAAGAGGACCGCCAAAAAAACCGAGCTGCTGTCCGGTAACTACGGCAAAAGTATTATCATCCCCTAATAAATCAATATTTGCCAGTGTTTTAATACCGCTTTGAAATTCACGATTTTGATTATTAAGGACACGATGGAGAATCGTACGTTCAAATTTTCGTTGCTGTAGTTCCTTTATTTTTGTTTCCCAAGTATACTTATCATTATAATTTCCAGAATAGAATTTGGAAATTTTTTCGAAATTTGTGTTGTAATCGGCATATAGATCTGTTGCAACTTCCCGATCTACTAATTTGTGATAATTGATCAATTCCATATAATCCAATATTTTAAAATTTTATTCAATATACGTTCAATTCAAACCATAATCAATGAAGCATTGTAATCATTGATTTTAGAAGAATCTTGTAATATATTGCTATAGGAAAATGTCTAAACTTTTAGGTAAAATAGCTATAGTTTCAGGGGGAACCGGAGCACTTGGGAGAGTAGTTGTTGAACATTTATTATCAGCCGGAGCAGTTGTTATTGCGACCATGACTGACAACAATAACTCACACGATTTCTTGCGTGAAAAACAAAAACAACATCAATCAATTCAAGGTTTTGTCGTAAATGTTACTTTAGAAAGTTCGGTGAAAAAATTTTATGCCGATGTACTCTCGAAGCATCCAAAAATTGATATTCTATGTAATCTGGTTGGGGGAGTCGGTCAAAAAAAATTTATTGAAGAAATTTCACTAGATGAATGGAATGTAATGATTGATCTAAATCTGAAGTCTTGTTTTTTGATGATGAGAGAGACAATCTCATCAATGAAAAGAAATGGGTTTGGAAGAATCATTAATATCGCAGCAATGCCGGGGGTTTCACCCGAAGCAAAACGAGGTGGATATGGAGTTGCAAAAGCCGGAGTTATTTCTTTAACAAAAACAGCAGCTGAAGAAGTCAAGGATTTTGAAAATATTACCGTTAATGCAATTGCACCAAGTATTATTTTAACGGAAGAAAATAAGAAATGGGGTACAGCGAAAGATTTTGAGAAATGGGTCACACCGGAACAAATTTCAGAGATGATACTCCATCTTTGTTCTGAGAGTGGACGTGCTATTAATGGACAAATTATTCAAATGTATGGTAGGTTATAATTATGGGACTAAAAGAAATTTTAAGTGAAGATCTGAAGAATTCTATGAAATCAGGCGACAAAATGCGGACTGAGACGTTACGTATGATTCGAGCTCAAATTCTGGAATTTGAAAAAAGCGGTGCAGGCCGCGAAATGAATGCCGATGATGATATGAAGATTTTACTATCTTCTGTAAAGAAAAGAAGAGATTCGATCGAAATGTATGAAAAAGCAAACCGTCCTGATCTGGTGGAAAAAGAAATGAAAGAAATTGAAATTGTTCAAGCGTATTTGCCGAAACAAATGAGCAAAGAAGAAGCTGAATTAATTATCGCAAAGATCATTCTCGATTCAGGTGCAACTACATCAAAGGATTTAGGAAAAGTTATGCCTTTAATTATGAAAGAGCTAAAAGGTAAACTGGATGGTAAATTGATCAACGAAATTGTTAAACTAAAACTTTCATAATATGACATTAATTGATATTGTAATCGGAATGCTCTTAATTTTATTTATGGTTTCTGGATACAGAGCTGGATTCGTAAAAAAAATGATCGGCATTATTTGTTTAATTTTAGCATTGGTGTTAGCAACAAAATTCTCTGCAGATGTGAATGAATTATTATTTGAAACAACAGGAATATCCGGAAGAACTGGCTTTATGATTTCTTTCCTTGTAATTGTTGTATCAATTACCCTTTTTCAATCAATTCTATATCGAGTATTGATCAAAGACATGGTTGATTCAATGTTGAATAAGATATTAGGATTGTTTGTTGGAGTTATCGAAGGATGCTTATTCATTAGTATTGGATTAATTGTTTTAAGTGTTTATTTACACTTACCTAGTGAAGGAACAAAAGCAAATTCTGAACTCTACAAACCAATGAAAAATTTTGCACCAATGGTTTTTGATCAGGTAAATACATTTTTACCTGAATCAGAGGATTTCTATCAACAGATCCTGAAATTTGCAGCGGAAGAGATGAATAAGATGGAGAAGAAATAACGACGTATGAGTCATTTTGACGCTGCCGCCGATAAATTAGAACTACAGAAAATCCTTCACAGAATACAATTGTACGCCTCGTCCGACCTTGGTAAAGAAGCTGCAGAATCCATCGAACCCATTTCTGATCTAGAAACAATTTCAAAAGAACATAACCGTGTCTCGGAGATGAAACGAGTCTTAGAAGGAGAAGGTTCATTCCCGATCGATGGTATTAAGGATATACGTCCTGCGCTGCAGCAATCGACAATTGAAAATAATATTCTTTCACCGCGAGAACTGTTGAATATTTCCTCGACACTTCAAACAGGTCGAAATATAAAATTGTTTATTGAAAAGCGTAGAGAGTATTTGATGCAGTTGATTGAACTAAGTTCTTCTATCACAATATTTAAGGAGATTGAGTTCAATATTAGTCAAGCAATCGATGATAACGCTCAAGTGAAAGACACAGCAAGCAAAGAGTTGCGTTCAATTCGACAATCAATCGTTGACAAGCAAACTTCTATACGACGAGCATTAGAGAAAATATTGCGAGCGACTGCAGAACAAGGGATGGTCCGTGACGAAATCGTTACTACACGCGATGGACGGATGGTGATTCCAATTAAATCTGAGTTAAAGAATAGATTTCCTGGATTCATCCATAGCGCATCATCATCTGGACAAACTGTCTTTATTGAGCCTTCTGAAACTCTAACTCTTAACAATGAGATCACTGAACTGTTCTTCAAAGAACAACGTGAAGTTGAAAGAATTCTTCGACAACTTACGCTCCAAATTCATGATGTTGCTGATTCGATACAAACTACAATAGAAATTCTGACACTTTTAGATTTATATTATGCTAAAGCACGATATTCAATTGAAATTAAAGCGAATAAACCATTATTAAAAGAAAATGGTTCGTTGATAATTCAAAATGGTTATCACCCAATTTTGTTGCTGCGACATGACAGGAAAATGGTCGTTCCTTTAAACATTGAAGTTGGAAACAAGTTCAATACGCTTTTGATTACGGGTCCGAATGCAGGGGGAAAGTCTGTAGCATTAAAAGCAATTGGCATTCTGTCCCTAATGGTACAATCCGGAATTCACGTTCCAATTTATCCTGATTCAGAATTCCCAATCTTCAAAAAGATATTTGTTTTAATTGGTGATAATCAATCTATTGAGAACGATCTGAGTACTTATAGTTCTCAAGTTCTTCAAATTAAGAAAATAACAGAAAATGCAGATGATGGATCGTTAATCCTTATAGATGAGATTGGTTCCAATACAGATCCTACAGAAGGAGGAGCGATAGCCGCTTCAGTAATTGAACATTTAACTTCTACAGGTGCTTTAACGGTTGTTACATCACATCATGCATCACTTAAAGCCTTTGTCCATAATTCCCAAAACATGGAGAACGGTGCTATGGAATTTGATCAGGAAACGCTTATTCCTACATATCGTTTTAAGCTTGGTTTGCCGGGGAGCAGTTACGCACTTGAAATAGCACAACGATTAGGAGTGGATGAAAAAATAATTTTGAATGCCCGATCTATGTTAGGGGAACAAAAAGCAAAACTCGAACAATTGATTTTTGATCTTGAAAATCGTTCTCAATTATTCGAACAAAAACTTTTAACAACTGACGCTGAAATTAAGAGATATAACGAGTTATCCCATCAGTATGAAACAAAGTTACAGCAATTGAAAAGCGAAACTCGTGAAGTAAAACGAAAGGCAATCTCAGAAGCAAAATCAATAGTTGAGCAGGCATCTTCAACAATTGAAAATGCAGTTCGAGAGATAAAGTCATCCCAGGCAAATCGTGAAGCGATCCGGGAAGGAAAGAAACAGCTTGAAAAATTGGAAGAAGAGATTACTGTGTTGGAAAAAGATATTATCATCACAACTACTTCTGAATCTATTGAGACGTTGAATATTAAATTGAATGATATTGTTGTTTTGAAGTCAGGCGGCCAGTCCGGAACCGTGCTAACTCTTCCGGATAAGAATGGAAATCTTCAAGTTGCTTTTAATTCCATCAAAGCAAAAGTTCATCTTTCAAATATTAAGACTGTTTCTAAAAAAGAAGTGAAGAGTGTGAATACAACCTCTTCATTCTTAAGCGATAAGCAGATTGCAACTGAAGTTGATCTTCGCGGATTGTATGGAGATGAAGCGGTCACCATTGTTGACAAATTTTTGGATGATGCACAACTTGCCGGACTTAACCGATTGGATATAATTCATGGTCATGGAACTGGTGCATTACGAAAACGTATTCATTCTTTTTTAGAAAACGATTCACGTGTAAAAAGTTACCGTTTTGGAGATCGATTTGAAGGTGGAGCCGGTGTCACTATTGTAGAATTATAGGATATTAAAATTAATTGCCAAAAATTAAAAAAATATTGATCGCAAACCGAGGTGAAATTGCTGTTCGAATTCATCGATCTGCAAAAGAGATGGGGATTCAAACAGTTGCTATTTTCTCGGATATTGATAGAACTTCACCACATGTCCTTCTTTGTGATGAGGCATATCCGCTCAATGGAATACTTTCTTCCGAAACATATCTTAATATTGACAAAATCATATCAATTGCTCATAAAGCAAAAGTAGATGCGATTCACCCTGGATACGGATTCTTATCTGAGAAAGAATTTTTTGCAAAATCGGTTACCGATGCTGGGATGATTTTTATTGGTCCTAAATCTGAAACGATTGAAATACTTGGAAGTAAAACTACAGCACGAGACTTACTATCAAAGAAAAATATTCCTATCGTACCCGGAACTACCAATCCAATAGATAGTTTAGAAGAAGCAACGAAAGTTGCTGCAGAAATTGGTTTCCCAATTTTGATCAAGGCTTCTGGTGGAGGCGGCGGGAAAGGAATGCGCAGAGTGGATTCATCTGCCGAACTTCCAAATGCTATTGAACGAGCTCGCAATGAAGCCTCCAAAGCATTCTCGGATGACAGAGTGTATATTGAAAAATATATAGTGAATCCGAAACACATTGAAATTCAAATTCTAGCAGATTCAAAGGGTAATGTCATTCATCTTGGCGAACGGGAATGTTCAATCCAGCGTCGGCATCAAAAAGTAGTCGAGGAATGTCCCAGTACTGCATTAACACCCGAATTACGTTCAAAAATGGGCCAAACGGCAGTTGATATTGCAAAAGCTGCGGGATATATCAATGCGGGAACAATTGAGTTTTTGCTCGATGCTAATAAAAATTTCTACTTCCTTGAAGTGAATACTCGTGTCCAGGTTGAACATCCAATCACTGAGATGGTATATGGAATTGATATCATTAAAGAACAGATTAGAATTGCAGAAGGTAAATCTTTATCATTCACTCAGAATGATGTGAAAATTAACGGCCATGCGATCGAATCCAGAATTTATGCAGAAGAATACGACAATAACTTTCTCCCTTCAACCGGAACGATAACACATTATCAGCCAAGCGAGGGATTAGGAGTGAGAAATGATTCCGGAATTCGTGTTGGTTCTGAAATTACAATGTATTACGATCCAATGATCGCAAAATTGATCACTCACGGTAGAACACGTGATGAAGCAATTGAAAAAATGAAACGGGCATTGCGTGAGTATAAGATCAATGGTGTTAAAACAACAATTCCATTCTGTGAAATGGTTTTGTTTCACCCTGAGTTCATTAACGGAAATTATGATATAAATTTCGTTGCGAAACATTATCTGGTTCCAGATGCAAAGATCAATGCTCAAGAAAGTATCGCGATTGTAACATCATTTGTATCTCAAAAAAATACGTTGCCAAAGCTAAGTGATGACAAGACATTGACAGTAATAAATTCCAAATGGAAAAATCAGTTGCGGAATGAATAGAACCACAATAAATATTGCCGAGTATTCATTTGAATATGATGAGAGCCGTGGAATTATTACGAATTCATATGGGAAGAATGTTTCTGCTGATGTAGAGAAAATTTCCAACTGTGAATTCAGCGTACTCGTCGATGGAAAATCTTTTCACATATTTTTCTCTACGACACAGAATTCACCGAATGCAACGGTCAATAATTTTATTTTTGAGATCCAAAAAGAAACATTTCGTGATAAACTCAATAAAAAATTACACAAAGAATCAGTCAATAATAATTCTATTACACTTCGGGCACCAATGCCCGGATTGGTTACAAAAATATTATTGCTAGAAGGTACCGCTGTTAATGCGGGCGATGGTGTTCTTATTATTGAAGCAATGAAAATGGAAAATGAGATCAAATCTCTTCATTCTGGAACAATTAAAAAAATATTTGTCCAAGAAAAACAAACTGTCGAAAAAAACGACCAACTTTTTACCATTGAGTAACCATGAAACCGATTGAAGAACCCGAAGTAACAAAAGCATTAGCGCTTAAGCACGGATTAACTGAAGAAGAGTATCAGAAAGTTTTGGACATTCTTAAACGAACTCCGACCTACACTGAACTTGGAATTTATTCGGTGATGTGGAGTGAACATTGTAGTTATAAAAACTCTATTGCACAATTAAAAACATTACCTCGTTCTGGTAAACGGTTACTCGTTGGAGCAGGTGAAGAAAATGCCGGTCTTGTTGATATAGGTGACGGTCTTGCCGTTGCATTCAAAATTGAAAGCCATAATCATCCTTCAGCCGTCGAACCATATCAAGGTGCGGCAACCGGTGTTGGCGGAATTATGCGCGACATTTTTACAATGGGGGCCCGACCAATTGCCGCATTGAATTCTTTACGCTTCGGTGATATCAACGATAAACAGACTCGTCATTTATTAAAAGGAGTTGTAAAGGGTATCGGAGATTACGGAAATAGTTTTGGCGTTCCAACTGTTGCAGGAGAAGTGTTCTTTGATCCATGTTATCAAACGAATCCTCTTGTCAACGCAATGTCCATCGGAATTGTTGAACATGGAAATGTCGCTTCAGCGATTGCCAAAGGGAAAGGAAATGTTGTGATGATCGTCGGTTCTGCAACCGGACGCGATGGAATTCACGGAGCAACATTCGCATCCGAAGAAATTTCTGAAGCATCAGAATCCAAACGACCATCAGTTCAGGTTGGTGATCCTTTCACAGAAAAACTTTTACTTGAAGCGACTCTCGAAGTTATAAATGCAGGGCTTATTGTCGGAATTCAGGATATGGGTGCAGCAGGAATTACATGTTCTTCAACTGAGATGAGCGCAAAAGGAAATAGTGGAATGGAGATCAATCTTGACCTTGTTCCAATCCGTGAAACGAAAATGACGGCGTATGAAATTATGCTTTCAGAATCGCAGGAACGAATGTTGATCGTTGCCAAACCCGAAAACGAAAAAGCAATCATAAATATTTTCGAAAAATGGGATCTTCATTGCGTCACTATCGGAAAAGTGACTGATGATGGTTTGGTTCGAATTTTCCATGAAGGAAAATTGAAAGCGGAAGTTCCGGCAGAAACATGCGTTCTCGGCGGTGGGGCGCCGGTGTATATTCGTGAGACCAAAGAGCCTGAATATTTGGAACAAACAAGATCGTTTGATTTAAATTCATTGCAAGCACCAAAAGATATCTCTGCTTCAATGTATAAGTTGTTGCAAGCACCAAACATAGCCAGCAAACGCTGGGTGTATGAACAATACGATTCAATGGTAAGAACCAATTCCGTAGTTCTCCCAGGATCTGATGCAGCAGTGATTCGAATTAAAAAATCTGAAAAACTTCTCGCATCAAAGACTGATTGTAACAGCCGATATGTATATCTCAATCCTCGAAAAGGAGCTATGATTGCTGTTGCTGAATCTGGACGAAACGTTGTGTGCACCGGAGGAAAACCAATCGCAATTACCAATTGTTTGAATTTTGGCAATCCTTATAAACCGGAAATGTATTGGCAATTCAAGGAAGCTGTTGCAGGAATCGGTGAAGCGTGCAAAGCATTGGATACACCTGTGACCGGAGGAAATGTTAGTTTCTACAACGAAAGTCCGCAGGCAGCGGTTTTTCCAACACCCACAATCGGAATGTTGGGAATTGTTGAAAATATTTCGGACGTAACAACAGCTTATTTTAAAAATACCGGAGACCCAATTTATTTGCTTGGAATAAACCGAGGAGATATTTCCGGAAGCGAATTCATGGTTCAGGAATATGGATTAACAACCGGCGATGCACCATATTTCGATCTTGCATTCGAAGTAAAATTACAGGAATGCACGCTTGAATTAATTCAAAAAGGATTTGTAAAATCTGCGCATGACATTTCTGACGGTGGGTTAATCGTTTCATTGATTGAATGCGCGATTGTTGGTAAGCAAAAATATGGCTTTGATGTGAAACTTGATTTGAATGGAATTCAATTATACAAAATCTTGTTTGGAGAAGATCAATCACGCATTATCATCTCTGCCGATAAATCGAACGAAGCTCAATTAAAATCAATTTGTTCAAACTATGACGTTCCAATTACTAATATTGGAATTGTGACATCAAAGAATGAAGCGAACGTTAATGGTGAAGTTATTGTTGATATGAACAAAGCATATGATTTATATTACAATGCACTTCATAAAAAAGTATATCAAAATTAGGTAATGACCATCGCAGAAATAATATCCAAAATAAAACCTCCAACAGTGATTCATCATTTTCCGTCCGATGTAATAAAAATGATCGGTAATGAATCGGTTGATTTCTTGCAACGAATTACAACGAATGATTTTACTGGATTCACAGAAGGGAAAATTCAAAAAACATTACTGGTAACAGATAAAGGACGAATAATTGATACTGTTTGGCTCATTCACCGTAATGATCATCTGTTGATGTTAACAAGCAGTGGAATGGCTGCTGAAACCATTTCGTGGTTAAATAAATACATCATCATGGAAGATATTATACTCAGCGATATAACAAATGAATTTGAAATCAACCTTCATTTTATGACGACAGATAATTTTTATTGTTCAGATTATTTTGGATTTCCGGTTTCATTTGAATTGAAAGAACATTCAGTTAATGAATCGACAAAATTTTCAAATACCTTTGAACAATGGAGAATCGAAAATGGAATTCCGAAAGTAAAAAAAGAATTAGTTCAAGACTTCAATCCACTAGAATTAAACCTTTGGAGTTGGATCAGTTTTACCAAAGGATGTTTTATCGGCCAAGAAGTTATCGCGCGGCTTGATACGTATAATAAAATTCAACGTACGCTATGTAAATTTTCCGCAACAGAGCGTGTTAATGAGCAAGAACTATTGCTGGATGAAAATGGAACAGAAATAGGAAAGATTACCAGTGTAATTGAAAGTGATAACAAATTTATCGGGCTTTCTGTCGTACGAGTTAAATTTGCAATTGAACAGCAGACCCTGAAATCAAAAGATTCAAATGTCACCGTAAGAATTGATAGGGTGTTTCAGAAAGAAGCGTATGAAAGAAATTAAAGTTAGCGCAGATACAAAAGAAGTATTATACGAACAATTGTTGCCACAGATATTTTCACTTGTCGGTGATGAATCAAATCCAATCGCAAATATGGCGAACATAGTTGCGGCATTGAAACAAACATTCCCATATTACTCGTGGGTAGGATTCTATTTGTTCGATAACAAATCAAATGAATTAGTTCTGGGACCGTTTCAAGGAAAGATCGCATGCACCAGAATCGCAATCGGCAAAGGTGTCTGTGGAACATCATATCAAAAGAGAGAAACGATCATCGTTCCAGATGTGCATCAATTTCCCGGACATATCTTTTGTGATGGCGATTCAAAATCTGAAATTGTTGTTCCAATAATTTATCAAAATAAAATTTTTGGTGTGGTAGATGTTGACAGTCATAATTACAACAGTTTCGGCGAAACGGATAAAAAATATCTTGAACAGATGATTTCAACCATCGTTCACAAAATTATTTTTTAAATTGAAACAATTAGCAAAATGAAAAAAACAAAACTCTTAAAAGCACCAAAGGCATATAAAAATCCAGGATTCCTTGCAAGCAGAGATGCGCGTCCGTTACGAATATTATCTGAGTTTTTAGAACCGTTAAGCCGATTCAATTATTACAATGTAAAAGATACGATCGTATTTTTTGGTTCTGCAAGAATTAAACCGCGAACTGAAACGATCAAGCATCTTCGAGAATTGGCAAAGAAGGGAAACAAGAAGAATATTCATTCAAAAAAGTATCACGAACAATTACTTCAGGCTGAAGTTGCTGTAGAGATGTCTAGGTATTATGAAGACGCATCTGAACTATCCAAAATGATCACCGTATGGTCCAAAAAGTTAAAAACAAAGAATCGGTTGTTGGTTTGTTCCGGAGGTGGGCCGGGTATAATGGAAGCTGCGAATAAAGGAGCATTACTGGCAAAAGGGGAGTCGATCGGATTGAATATTAGTCTTCCGTTCGAACAATATCCTAACCAGTTCATAACACCTAAATTCAACATGGAATTTCATTATTTCTTTATGCGGAAGTTTTGGTTTATGTTCCTTGGTAAAGCACTTGTCGCATTTCCCGGAGGATTCGGAACTTTGGACGAATTTTTTGAGTTGTTAACATTGCTGCAGACGAAGAAAGTCAATAAAAAAATGACTGTTATTCTATATGGTAAAAACTTCTGGAATAAGGTCATTGACTTCAAAGCTTTGGCAAAATATGGAATGATTAGTCCGGACGATATGAACTTGTTCTCATTTGCTGATTCTCCAAAAGAAGCGTTTGATATTCTTAAAAAAGGTGTTTTAACCAATTATTCCGAGTTTCGATGAGTGAATTGACCGATAAAGAAGTGATTGAGCTATAAAGAATCTGCTTTGGAATTTATTCCGTTCATTGAGGACAAGAATACAATTGCGGAAAAACGTCTAAGTGAAGTACGTGAAATACTTATACGCGCATCATTTAAGGAACAATTGCGACAATTAAAAAGAAACGAAGATGGGGAGATCGATCTTGAAGATGGAGTTTTCCTTTTTGCCCGTCAGCGATACAGCGATTTGGATGTTTCAGTCTACACAGAACAATTGAATTATTACGCATCGGAACTAAAAGAAAAACTCACATCAGTTACTGATGAATCCGAAATTCTGAATCGTGTTATTTCATTCTTTACCGATGGGAAATCATTTGTCGGTAATCGGGACGATTATTACAGTGAAGAAAATCATTATATAAACAGAGTTCTTGATACAAAGATCGGGATTCCGATAACCCTGAGCGTTGTTTATCTGCTTGTTGGACAAAGGATCAATCTTCCGTTAAAGGGAATTGGCTTACCGGGCCACTTTGTCTTACGATTCTCATTCGGCAGCTCGCATGTATATTTCGATCCATTCAATGGCGGAAAAATACTTTCACGAAGCGATTGTGAAGCCATCGTAAAAAATCTTGGATTCAATTTTTCAGAAGACTATCTACAACCGGTTTCCAATAAACAGATTCTCGAAAGAATGTTACGAAACATCATATTAACACTTGAAAAGAAAGAAGATAAAGAAAGAATAGAAACTATCAGACAATTCATTGATACTCTCAATTCTGATTTGTAACTTATATATATCTACTTGATCCACTTTGGGGGTGTTTTGGCTTCGACGGGGTCGGGAATGGATAGATCAGCATACCGTGCACGCCTTTACTCACGTTAATCATAGGGCAAAACAATAAATGCAGATAACTACGGTTACGCACTCGCCGCTTAATTAGCCACGAGCGCCAATACAGAGTTCTCCTAACGGCTCTGTAACGGCGTCGACTCAGTTAGGATAGTTGATGTTCTGTTAAGGTAACATCAGTGAGATTTCAAACCCTTGACTGCGTTTCGGATGTTTTGAGTTCAGCCGAGAGTCCGGAGCTAAGGTAAAATGTTGAACTATGTATGTAGAAGATTTATTGGTTTTCACTTCGGACCGGGGTTCGAATCCCCGCACCTCCACAAAACAATCACTAAACGATGTAACTTGCCAAGTTTAAACAACTTGGCAAGTTCATTTTGAGATAAATCTATGAAAATATCATTCACAAAAATGAGTGGGGCTGGAAATGATTTTATTGTTGTTGATAATCGTTCCGGAATAATCACTGATCCGTCAAAATTTACTATCGCTGTTTGCAATCGTCGTCTTGGAATTGGTGCGGATGGTGTTTTGTTGGTTGAAACAAGCAACATTGCTGATTTCACTATGAAATACTACAATGCTGATGGTTCCAACGCCGGCATGTGCGGTAATGGCGGCCGTTGCATTGCTAAATTTGCTTTTGATAACGCTATTGTGACTAAAGAGCAATTTAAATTTGAAGCATTCGGATATATTTACGATGCATCGCGCATCAGTTCAACTTTGTACGAATTAAAAATGAAGAAACCAACGAATTTCAAGCCTGATCAAGAAATTGTGTTGGAGTCAAAGACTGTTAAAGGAAATTATCTTAATACCGGAACAGATCATTCGGTGATATTCCTGGAAGATAATCCTGGAATTGGAAATCTAGAAATCGCAGATGTATTTAATCTTGGAAGATCAATTCGACACCATGAGGTATATAAACCAATAGGCACCAACGTGAATTTTGTTTCTAAGACAGGAACAAATGATATTCAGATAAGAACTTATGAACGTGGAGTTGAAGACGAAACTTTAGCTTGCGGAACAGGATCTGTAGCAAGCGCCTTATTGAGTTCAATAAAATTCCAAATGAAGAGCCCAGTAAAAGTAAAAGTTTTAAGTGGTGCGATATTGGAGATTAGTTTTGAGAAAAACGGAGATGGTTCATTTAGCAATATAATTCTAAAAGGGCCAGCGGATAATGTATTCAAAGGGATAATTAATGTCAGTAATTCCTTCAACATTGCGTATGAATAACATCTGTGTAGATATAATAAGGATTATGTTAAGTTAATCTAAATGAAGAAATAAATCTTCACTTCTTCAAATAATCCTCAACTTGTCTTACTGTTCTTGTATTCAAAATATCTTTCTTCTCGCACCACCCTTTTCTCGCAATTCCAACTCCGTATCGAACATCGGTTAATCCAGTAACAACGTGTGAATCCGGATTAATTGCAATCAATACACCTTTGCTAATCGCATACTTCACCATCCTCCAATCCAAATCTAACCTCATTGGATGTGCGTTGATCTCAATGATCTTTCCAAGATCTGCGGCCGCATTAATGATCTCTGTCTGATTCAGCGGATAACCGTCCCGCTCAAGCAACAATCGTCCGGTCAGATGACCAAGGATCGTTACATACTTATTCTTAAGAGCTTTTATGATTCGTTTCGTCATATCGGTTTCATTCAATTTGAAGTTGCTATGTACAGAAGCAACCACATAATCAAATGATGCTAACATTTTGTCATTAAAGTCCAAATCGCCATTCGTAAGAATATCTACTTCGGTACCTTTAAAGAGCCTGAAGTTCTTAAACTTTTCATTGAGTGCATCAATTTCTTTGTGCTGTTTCTTAACGCGCTCTTCGGATAAGCCGTTTGCATAAGCGGCAACTTTGCTATGGTCAGCAATACCGAGATATTCCCATCCAAGCTTTTGCGCTCCGGAAGCCATTTCAGACAAAGTATTATGGCCGTCACTGTAGTTTGTATGGCAGTGAAACGTACCGCGAATGTCGTTATAGGTCACTAATTTTGGAAGTTTGCCGGATTGTGCGGCTTCGACCTCACCAAGGTCTTCACGAAGCTCTGGTTCAACGTAATCAAGTTCTACAGCCTTATAAATGTCTTTCTCAGTCTTACAGATAACTACTTTTTTAGATTTTCTTCCCTTTTCACCAGAATCAATGACAGCAAATCCGTATTCATTCAATGTCCAGCCGTTTTCACGCGCCAATGATCGAATATGAACATTATGTTCCTTGCTTCCGGTAAAATAATTCAGTGCAAAAGGAAATTCCTTGTCATCAACAACCCGAAGATCGCAGTTGATACCAACATTCAAAACAACACTTGCTTTGGTTTCGCCTTCACCGGTAATGCGTTCAACGTTCTTATGTGATGTAAACAGCTTTATGATATCTTTCACATCGTTCTTCTTCGCACTGACAACGATATCGATATCGCCGATCGTCTCTTTTCTCCGTCGAAGACTTCCGGCAAGTTCAGCTCGAATGATTCCTTTATGAAATTTGATCACTTCGAAGATCGATTGCGCGGCGGTTTCTGCAACATTGATATGGAATTTGGAAGAATGTTTACGGACTTGTTCGATGCCCAGAAGAATATTCTCTTCTGTTTTTTTCCCAAAGCCTTCAAGTTTCTCTAATTTTCCGGCTTTTGCAGCTTTCTCAAGATCTTCGATGGAAGAAATTTTCATCTTCTTAAACAGGAAAGCAACTTTCTTTGGTCCCATTCCTTGAACCTTCATCATATCAAAGATTCCGGGAGGAAAATACTTTCTTAAACTTTCGTGGTCAGGTGATTTTCCTGTAGTAACAAGGTCAGAAATAATCTTTGCAGTGCTTTCGCCAATCCCTTTAATCTTACGGATCTCACCATTCTCAATAAGTGTTTTTAAATCTTCTGTAACACCAGCAAGAACACGCGCAGCATTGTGAAATGCTCTGCTCTTAAAAGGGTTTTCTCCTTTTAATTCAAGGAGTGTTCCTACTTCATCAAGTATATCGGCAATTTGCGTTTTATCCATGACGATTTAATATTTTTTTTCAACAAAATTTCTTAACAATATTTTTCCATGCTGGGTTGCAATTGATTCAGGATGAAACTGAACTCCAAAAATCGGATATTGTTTGTGCTGAACTCCCATCACAACGCCATCTTCGGTTTTTGCAGTAACTTCAAGTTCTGCAGGCATTGTCTTTGGTTCGATCACAAGTGAATGGTATCGCGTCGCCAAAAATCTATTTGGAATTGAATTGAATATTCCCTTCCCTTCGTGCAGCACTTCAGAAGTCTTACCATGAACAACGCTTGGTGCTTTCACAACATCTCCGCCAAATGCTTCACCAATCGATTGATGACCAAGACAAACTCCGAGGATTGGGATTTCTTTGTAAAATTCTTTTATGAGCGGAACAGAAACCCCCGCTTCTTTCGGCGTGCATGGTCCAGGAGAAATAACAATTCCCTCCGGATGCAGTTTTCGGATTTCGTCAATCGAAATTTTATCATTGCGGACGACATTCAATTCAACGTTCATCTCACCGAGATATTGGACGAGGTTGTATGTGAATGAGTCATAGTTGTCTATTATCAAAATCATATTTTTTTTTCACCGCAGAGTCACGGAGGTACAGAATAATTAATATTTTAAAACTTCTTTGTGCCTTTGTGCTTCTGTGGTTACGCTTAAAGTATTGTTGCTTCTACAGCTCGAATAACTGCATCCATTTTAATGAGTGTTTCTTGATATTCTTTTTCAGGAACAGAATCGTACACAATTCCGGCACCCGCTTGAAAATATGCATAACCATCTTTCACAATCGTCGTTCGGATTGCAATACATGAATCAAGATTTCCTGAAAAATCCAAATACCCGATTGCGCCGCCATAAATTCCACGCTTCACCGGCTCCAGCTCTGCAATAATTTCCATTGCTCGAATCTTAGGAGCGCCGGATAATGTTCCGGCAGGAAAACAAGAAAAGAATGCGTCGATTGCTGAAAGTTCTTTCTTCAATTTTCCCCGAACGTTGGAAACAATATGCATAACGTGGGAATACTTTTCAATCACCATATATTCTGTCACATCCACTTTACCAAATTCACTGATCCGTCCGATATCATTGCGTCCAAGATCGATCAACATTAAATGTTCTGCAAGTTCTTTCGGATCGGAAAGCAGATCTTTTGCTAGAGCTTCATCTTCTTCTACCGATTTACCCCGTTTACGAGTACCCGCAAGTGGTCGCGTCTCAACAATTCCATTTTCTACACGGACCAAAAGTTCAGGAGATCCACCGACGATCGACAAACCATTCAATGAAAAGTAATACATATATGGCGACGGATTGATAATACGAAGCATTCGATAGATCGAAAATGCGTCTCCTTCATATTTTCTTTTCATCCGGTGCGATGGTAGAACTTGAAAAATATCTCCTTCGACAATATAACCAATCGACTTCTCAACCATTTTTTCATATTCAGATTTACTGATCGATTGTTCCATTGCACCAATCGTTGGATGTTTTAATTCTACCGAGATTGACTTCAGAAGAAGTTTTTTCATCTTTTCAATTTCAATTGCTGCTTTGTCAAACTCTGATTGCAGTTCTGCCTCAGTTGCATTTTGTGGAATATATGCATTCGAGACAAGAAGGAGTTTCCGTTTTATACTGTCGAAGACAATCATCGTATCGAGGAACATCAACAATGAATCATCCAAATTCAATTCATCCAATTTTGCCGATGGGATATTTTCAATCAACTGAATGGTTTCATAACCAAAATATCCTACTGCTCCGCTCGCAAGTGGTGGAAGTCCCGGAACGATTGCAGTTTTGTAATGAGCAAATATTTTCTTTAACGCGTCTAACGGATGAGCAACACCTTCAACTAATTTTGGCATGACAACGACATCAGAATGCCGAGATTGAATTTCGTACTTCGTTCCGCGAATGATAAAATTGCAGAACGGATTGAATCCAATGAAAGAATATCTGCTGATCTTCTCTCCCCCTTCAATACTTTCCAACAGAAAGGAATACTGACTTTCATCCCGCACCTTCATATAGACAGAGACCGGCGTTTCAGTATCGGCAAGCACTTCATCAAACAATGGAATTACATTTCCTTGTTTTGTTAATTTTTTAAATTCTTCAAATGAGATCATATTAAACTTCTATTGTCGGCCAGAGAATCTCTGCGTTTCCACCTTCGTATTTATCAACTAACCTTCTAAAATCATTCGGAACTGGTATTGATTTTTTTGTTCGAGCATCAGTCCACACATGAACAGCAAGATTCTTCGCAATCGGCAGATTCGTTCCTACGTTGTACATCAATCCTTCACAAACAAAGCTTGAATTTTTGATACTTGATATTCTTGTGTATATTTTTAATCGATCATCATACGATGCAGAATTAAGATAATCAATTTCATTTCGAACGAGAACTATTCGGATTGAACCGGATATCGAGCGTTCATCGATCTTCAATTCAATTTCTTTGAAATAATTAACGCGGGCAATTTCAAAATACAATAAATAATTTCCGTTGTGAACGATCCCCTGCCAATCAATCTCATAATTCCGAACATGGATGTGATCGATATGTTTGAATTTCGAAATATCCATATTACCCAAAAATCTGTTTGAATTTTTCTGCTGCGAATTTCACCTGATCCATCGTAACATCAAGATGCATCAACGCACGGAACTTGGTAAATGTTCCAACAGAAATCAGGACACCTTGTTCTCTTAATAATAGAATAATTTCCTGTGGTGTTTTTCCGGTTTTCTGAACATCAACAAGAACAATGTT
>JFJP01012316.1_pt1 | contig 20431 bp, 19 predicted proteins | sample 431651 | NCBI WGS metagenome assembly JFJP01 (sample SAMN02602958, study PRJNA72255) | Microbial mat metagenome, whole genome shotgun sequencing project. | biome: fresh water; feature: sink hole; material: water; isolation source: purple microbial (photo- and chemosynthetic) mats found in...
AGACGTTGGAAGGATTCGACTACACCGCAGCCGCCCCGCCGAAAGCTGCGGGCGATGCCAGAGGCAGAGGCGCCCCGCGAGAAGATTCGCGCCGCCCTCCGCGCCCCGCTCCCACGCCGAAGAGTTACGGCAGGAATCGCCTCGCACCGCGAAAAAGCAGATAAGAAAAACAAAAACACCTCCGAATTCCTGAAGAATTCGGAGGTGTTTTATTAACTCACCTTACGCACCTAAAGCGTGATTCCCTGAGCGGAGCGAAGGGTCTCTACCTTGAAATAAGAGCAGTGCCAAGGGAGGTTTTTTAGAGGTTTTTTAGAGGTTTTCTTCGTGAGTTCTATGGTCTCCGTGGTTAAATCTTTTGGCAAGCCCATGAGATTAACCACTCCCCGTTTGAATTGAGTTTACAGCCTTAAGAGTAGGGTAAAATTCTGTACCTTTGGTAATAATTGGAGAAGAAAATGAAATCAGGCTTTTTATATTCAATTGTGATCGGTGTTTTGGTTCTGGCATTGGCCTTTATATCTGGCTGTACGCCAAAAGCCGCAACCCCTCCGCCTGTTGACGTTGCAGGGACAATTGCAGTGCAACTGGTATCCTCCATGTTGACTCAAACTGTGGCGGCGTATTCGCCCACGCCGATACCTGTGACCCCAAGCATTACGCCAACCATTTTTGTGACGCCCACTGAAACGGTCTATGTTGCCACCAAACGCCCCCAGGTCATAGGCGATGGATCATCGTGCTGGAACGATGGACCTGGACCAACGTATGGGTACAAAAATCTTAGCAGCCACATCAGCGATGCAAAAAAAGTTGATATTCTTGGCGTTGGAAGCGTACCCGGCTGGTTTATTATTCGCAACCCATACAACAATGGTATGTGCTGGATCAGCGCAACGGAACTTGAAATTTACAGCGACATTGATGTTTCGGTATATCCGGTGATGACACCGGGGCGCAGATAAAAGAAATAAAAAAAACTCCGGGTTCTTCAAGAACTCGGAGTTTTTTATTAGACCTCTTGCATAAGTAAAGCGTTGAAAACCACAAAGTCACCAAGACACTAAGCAACTAAGTTTTTTTCCTTTGAGTCTTCGAGACTTTGTGCCTTTGTGATCAAAAAAGGACTTTCGCAAGAGGTCTATTTACTTTGACAATATCACATTTCAAAATCTTTAACCACAAAATTCACAAAGGAGAGCAAGGAGCCAAAGCCAAAGATTTCCTTCGTGTTACTTCGTGCCCTTTGTGGTTAAAATCTTTGGTTTCAGCCGTAATGTGACATTGTCAAATTACGAATCAAAGCCCAGCCCGAGGGCGTCCAAAATTTTCAACCATAAATTTCTTCTTCCGGCATGTTCGTCTGCGCGGTTTAGCGACCAGCGTGTGAAGTTGATGATCGGGGCGCGGAATGGTTCAGGCGGGAATGGAAATGGCTTCGACCTCACCATTTTCAAGTCAGTGCGTTCGGTCTTTTTTTCATCCAGCAGATCCAACATGACTTGCGCTCCGAAGCGGGATGCGCCAACTCCGAGTCCGGTGTAACCCAACGAATACGCAAGCCTGCCGTGATATGCCTTGCCCCAAAAAGCGGTGTAGCGCGAGCAGGTATCAATCACACCGCCCCAGGCGTGCGTGAAACGCAACCCCATCAACGTGGGAAATGTCTGGAAAAAATGATCAGCCAAACGGGCGAAGGTTTCGGGGCGATTCTCGAGTTGCGGCGCAACCTGATTATTCCGATAATAGATCGCGTCATATCCGCCCCACAGAATGCGTCCATCGGGAGTGATGCTGTAATAATGAAACTGGTTGCCATAATCGCCCACGCCCTCGCGCCCAAGCCAGCCAATGGAAGCGCGCTGCTCCTGCGAGAGCGGCTCGCTCATCAACACGTAGTCATAAACAGGAACCATGTAAAACGAAAGGCGTTTAAGCAGAGGCGCAAAGGCATTGGTGGCAAGCGCAACTTTTTTGGATTTGACTTGGCCGTAATTGGTTTTGACGAGAATAGCCCCGCGCGTCTCTTCCAACCCCGTGACTTGGGTGCCCTCAAATAAGCGGACTCCAACTTCCAGACATGCCCTTCTCAAACCCCACGCCAACCGCGCAGGGTTGACCATCGCCACAGACGGATCATGCACTGCGGCAAGGTAGGTCGGCGAGTTGACGCGCGCGCGGACTTGCTGCTGATCGAGAAACTGAATCTGTTCGCCGTATTGCGCTGAGATTTCCGCTTCTTCGCGCAGGTCGGCAATTTGATATTCTTCATTTGCCACGCTGATCTCGCCTGAACGGATAAAGTCACAATCAATGTTGAATTGTTTGATCGTTTCTTCGATGCCATCCAGGTTTTTGTGTCCCAGTTCGACCAGTTTTTTTAGTTCAGCAGGCCAACGGTTTAATCCATTTTGAAAAGCATGGGTTAACGACGAGGCAACAAAGCCACCGTTGCGTCCACTTGCGCCACAGCCTGCCTGCCCTGCTTCGATCAGAACCACATCACGCGCGGGGTCGGCTTGTTTGGCAATCAACGCAGTCCACAAGCCTGTAAAGCCCGCACCTACAACAACAAGATCGGCGTTAATGCTTTCTGTCAATGCGAGTGCGGGTTCGGGGCGCGCCGGGTCATCCAACCAAAACGGCGCGTGTTTCACATCCGCAAGCGATTTCAATATCTCAGGGCGCGGAGTGTTCGAGAAAATCATAGGGTCTCCAGTTTTCGCGGCATGACCGGCTCATGGTGAGCGCTGATCATGCTCATAGATTTTATGTAGTGTAATGCCGCAAAGGGAGAGGAGTCAAATGGCAAAAATCGGGAGTGCCTAAAATAATACGCCAAGAAAATGTTTCTTAAAGGCTTTTTTACCACCGAGATCACGAAGATCACCGAGAGGCTGTTTAATAAGTCGACTTTTGTGACCACAAAGACGCAAAGTCTCAAAGACTCGAAGAAAAAACTTTGCGGCTTTGTGTCTTTGTGACTTGGTGGTGAAGTTATTAACTCACTTTAGGCACCTAACCATGATTCCCTGAGCGACAGCGAAGGGTCTCTGGGACAATTGTAGAGGTTCTTCGCTCCGCTCAGAACGACAATGCGTAAGGTGAGTTATTAAACAGTCTCTGAGAAAAAACTATCGAGTCTTTGAGGCTTCGTGCCTTGGTGGTCAAAAAGCAAACTTATCTTTTGGCAAGATCACAAAATCTTCACGGTCTCCATGAAGGCGCATACCAATCGTAATCGGTGGATAAGCCGGGGGCTTGCAATATTTTTGTTTCAAGCGTGGCAAGATTGATCAAAAACAAATGACCGCCTGTGGCGGAGGTGGTTTCTTCCGCAAGCAGATATTTTCCATTTGGCGAGAAGATCAACCGCCCGACAGTTGTGCCTTTGTAAATCGAAGATAATGCGCTTCCATCGCGGTTGACCAGATAAACTTCCGCGCTGGGCGCGCCGTCGGTAAAATTGCTGTAATAGTTGAAAGCGATCTGCTGGCTGTTGCGCGACCAGACAATGGGATAGATTTTCCCGCCTGTAAAATTTGCCAGCGTCACAGAATTTGCGCCATCAGTTCCCAACGCCTTCAAATCATGTTTTTGGCTGACAGCATCATAATTGTCATACACCAGCAGGCTGGCATCTGGCGCGGCAGTAAACTGTAAACTGGATTCAAGCGCCAAACGCGCAGTGCCATCAGCGGCACGCACAAGGTAAATATCTCCAAAACTATCTGGCGATGCCGAGCGCATGATGATGTTGTCAGAAAGCCAGCCATCCATGATGTAGGGTTTTCCTGCGGCGGGCAAACTTGCCGAGAGGCTCTTCATCTCTGAACCATCGCGGCGCGCAATGTGAACATCCTCGCCGCCAAGTCCGTCCTGGGTGCGGAACGCGATCCACGCGCCGTCAGGCGACCAGAAGGGCGGATCAATGTACGGGAACGTCGCCAGCGCAGTCCACGTCTCTGCGGCAGGGTCAAACAGCCACAGTTTTGTCGGCGTGCCGCTTGCATGATCCGAATACGAGAAGGCGGCAAATTTTCCATCGGGCGACCAACTGAGCGCATTGATCGTGAAATTAAATGGGAAGGGTACTTTCACAATTTGCAGCGGCGGACAGTTCGCGGAATCAAAAACGCATACGCCAGAAACCTTTGCCAATTGGATGGATTTCCCCGCCTGCCGAGGTTGCAGGAAGAAATACAACTCTCCCGCATCTTGTTCCAACGGTGGGGCTGATTCTGTCACGACAGGCACGACACCGGCTGAGGCGTTGGGAATCTCTGTCAGCATAACAGGAACAGGCTGGGGGGTTGTATTAAGCGGCGCGGCTGAAGTCTCAAAATAGGATGCGGGCGTGGGCTGCATCGCAGAGCAGGCGGTGAGGAAGATCAACATCAAAAACAGGAATCGTTTCATTTTCATCTCCTTTGCATAAAGCAAAAGTTCCCGCTGTCTTTCGACAACGGGAACTTTTGCTTTTCGCGTATTGGAATTACGGCGCTGTCGTTGATGTGGCAGTTGCAACAGTTGCCGTTGCAGTAGCCGTTGCGACTGCGCCAGTTGTAGCAGTGGCGGTCGCTCCGATTGTGGGTGTTGCAGTTACCCCAAGCGTAGCGGTTGCGGGCACAGGTGTGTTCGTGGGCTGGGGAGTAAAAGCGGCTTGCGCTGAAGCGCCGCCGGCATTGTAAATGATGGGACCAACCCAAAGGGCGCGGTCGCCGGTTGCGGGACCGGTTGCGCTTACGCTGAGGATAAATTTAACATCCTGACCAACCAGCGAGGAAAGGTCTATATCGGCCGCATAATATTGACCTTCATATTTTTCAACAAAAGCCCAGAAGGTTTGAATGGTGGAACTACCCGCAAGCACATAATCCAGGCGGAAGACTACATAGCACGAAGTGGAGCCGCTTTCACAGTTAATGATGGAGCGGAATTTATCGCCGCTTTTTACTTTGTAGGAAGGATAAAAGCCCTGAATGTACCCGTTGGTAATGTTCTGCGGGAAGGTGATCAAACCGGTGCGGTTATCGGTTGTGCCATTTTCCAATTTAGATGGATTGGAAATCAAGACAAAGCCGCTATTATTTCCATCGGTACCGGGGCATGGCTGGGTGCCTGCTCCGCTGATCCATGTTGCGGCGCAGACGTTTGCGGCAAAATCATAACTTGTGCCGGCAATGGGTGTGGCAGGCGTAACAGGCGTGCCGGGCGTTACAGTTTTCACCGGAGTGGATGGGGTGACTGCCGTGCCAGCAACCTTGATCTCAACCCAGAAGGATTTTGTACCCGCCGATCCAATGCCAAACGGAACGCCGCTGCTGTTCTTGAGTTTCCAGTAGCCGCGATAAGTGCCGGCATTGGCAGGAGCGGTGAGTCCGATGGTAATATCCACGGTCTGACCCGGAGCAACAGAGGTTGGGATCACCGCAGAGTCGGGGCCGCTCATCTTTTCACCCGAATCATAGATCAGGCTGTAATTTGACCATGTGCATGTGCCGACATTCTTCAAGCGCCACGTCTTGCTGAAGGCGGTATTGGGCTGGAAGGTTGTACCATCTGGCACGGTGACATCTGAAATAAACTGGGCGCGATCACAAGCAGACGGCACAGAAGTTGCCGACTTGGTGGGCGTGGCAGTTGCCGGCGTACCCGTCACTGTGGGAACAGGAGTATTGGTTGCAACAACCCCACCCGCCCGCGTAATAACCGGATTGACCCACAAAGCGCGGTCGCCTGTTGGAGAGCCATAGGCAGAGATCACAAGGATGAACTTCACATCCTGACCCGCCAAAGAACTTAAGTCAAGGTTGGCGTTGTAGCTCAATCCCTCGTATTTTTCGCGGAAGGTCCAGAAGGTTTTGACTGCATTGGAGCCGATCTGGTAATCGAGGCGATAGGCCACGTAACAAGTGGTTGAGCCGTATTCACAACCAATCGTAGATTGGAAGCGATCTCCGCTCTGCACTTTGAATGCGGGGTAAGAGGCTTGAACATAGCCGTTGGTAACGTTGTTTGGGGCAAAAAGCAAACCCGCCTGAGCAGAGGCAACTCCGTTCTCAAGTTTTGGGGTATCTTGCTTTAAAGCAAATCCGTTTGCGTTTCCATCTGTGCCAGGAAAAGTTAATGCCCCTGCGCCGCCTGTCCATGTGGCAGATGCGGCATTGGCAGTAAAGTCATAGCCTGTGCCTGCGGAAGAAGCAACGTTGATCTCAACCCAAAATGATTTATTGGCAGTTGAACCAATGCCAAACACGCCGCCTGCTGTGCTCTTGAATTTATAGTAGCCGAAAAAATGTCCGGCTGAACTCGGCGCAGTCATATCCACGGTAATATCCACAGTTTGACCGGGGTTCACTGTAGTCGGCAGGGCAGATGAAGCAGGCGCACCCATCTTCTCACCGCTGTCGAAAATTAAGGAAACATCGGTATTAGACCACGCGCAGGAACCGATATTCTTCAAGCGCCAAGTTTTCTTAAACGCCGTCCCTGGCGCATAATTTGTGCCGTCAGGAACGGTCACATCGGCGACGAATTGCGCCCAATAGCATGTCGCTGCCTGAGCGGTTTGCGTGGACATAGGCGCAAGCGACAACATCAAGGCAAGTAAAAGCAGGGCAGTTGCAAATTTCGATACGAATTTCATTTCTTCCTCCATCTAACTAATCAAATACTAAATAATGACATAAAATACAACAAAAAAGTTCCCTTTGACTATACGCCGTCTCTAGTATAACTTTTCTTAGGCGATTGTTCAATATATAAACAGGGCAATTTCATGGTAATTTTCTCCTATATGAAGTTACAACCGCCTTATAATTATCGCCATGTCACGCACCATTCTTCATTTGGATCTCGATGCCTTCTTCTGCTCGGTGGAAGAAACGCAAAACCCCGACCTGCGCGGCAAGCCTTTCGCGGTGGGAGGCAAGCCAAACGAACGCGGCGTGGTCGCATCCTGTTCCTACGCGGCGCGCGCGCTGGGCGTGCGAAGCGCCATGCCCATGTCACGCGCAATTCAATTATGCAGAAACCTCATCATCGTTCCAAGCCGCCATAATTTATACGGTGAAGTTTCAGAGCAGGTCATGGAAAGGCTGCGGAATTTGACAGGTCTGGTCGAGCAGATTTCGATAGACGAAGCCTTTCTCGACATCTCAGACATGAGCGAACCCGTAGCGCGCATCGCGCTTAACCTGCAAGCGGGGATAAAAAACGAATTGCATTTATCCAGTTCCATAGGAATCGCATCCAATAAACTCGTGGCAAAAATTGCAACCGAGGTCGGCAAGAAGTCGAGCAAGAAAAAGAAGGAACCTCCGTTTGGATTGACCATTGTTCCGTTTGGCGAAGAAGCGAAATTTCTGAATCCCCTGCCAGCGGATATGCTCTGGGGAGTGGGACCCAAAACTTCGGCGCGACTAACTGAACTCGGTATTCACACCATTGGCGACATTGCACGCTGGCCGGAAAATGAACTCGTCAGTTTATTCGGTGAAAATGGACGTGACCTGTGGCGTCACGCACAGGGAATTGATAATCGTCCTGTCGTTACGGAATATGAAACCAAATCCATCAGCCAGGAAAATACTTTCAACGTGGATGTGCGCGATGAAAAGACGCTCGAAAAAACATTGCGCGAACAGGCGCGGGAAGTGGCGCGTCAATTACGCAAGAACGACCTTGCGGGAAAAACGGTCAAGTTGAAAATCCGCTGGTCTGATTTCACCACGCTGACTCGACAAGTCACATTGCCAACATCCACCGACAACGAGGATGAGGTTTTCCACACAGCCATCAGACTGATGAAAACTGTCCGCAAGCCGAACCAAGCCGTGAGGTTGATCGGAGTCGGCGTCAGCGGAATCGGCGCTCCAGTTCGGCAACTCAGCCTGTGGGACGCAGGGAGCGAGAAGTCCCGCAAGTTACAGGAAGTGGTGGATCAACTTCAAGAAAAATATGGGAAGGATGTCATCCACAAAGGGGAATGATATGTACGTCGCACCTGACTTAATGTGAAAATTCCAATCGAATAGATTTTAGAGGTTGCGCAGAGACCACTCCGAAGGAGTGGAATGATTATAGATTCGCGAAAATAGATGAAATAACCCCGAAGGGGTGTCAGGTCCTTTTGGCGTACATCATGCCATCCCTTCGGGATTTGGGCGCCCATACAATTTCTTTCTATAATCCTATCATCCCTTCGGGATTGCAATCTGTAAAACATCAGTTGTTAAGAGAAACATTCAACCCGTCAAACGCAACGCATTTTAGATATTTTCCTCAAGCCGCATATATGTCATAATTTGACATGTATGCGGCTTATACTTTTCAAGGAAGTGACATCATGAACAACACCGCCACACGTTTGATTACCCTCATTTTTCTTCTGCAAAATCAGCCCAACCAGAAGGCTTCAGAATTAGCCAATAAACTTGGCGTTTCCCTGCGGACTGTCCACCGCTATTTTGAAATGCTGGACGAAATGGGAATCCCCATCTATGCCGAGCGCGGACCGTACGGCGGCTTTTCGCTCGTGCGCGGATATAAAATGCCGCCGCTGGTTTTCAGCCTTGAAGAGGCTGTCGCCATTGTGTTGGGGACTGGCGTGGTGAAGGAATTGTGGGGCGAGTTATATCGTGAAGCCGCGCAAGGCGCATTGGCAAAGCTGGAAAATTTACTGCCTGACGAACAACGCCGTGAAGTAGCGTGGGCGCGGCAGTCATTGGTGACAACTGGAATGAATCGGGCAGACATTGAGGTACAAACGCCAAAGCTTGAAAAATTACGCCGCGCCATCCGCGAGCGGCGCAGTGTGAGCATGAACTATCAAAGCAATCAACTTCCACACCCAACCCAACGCGGACTTGACCCATACGCGCTGGTTCACCGCTGGGGCTGGTGGTACGTTATCGGGTTCTGCCATGTTCGGGGCGAAGTCCGCACCTTTCGGGTAGACCGCATTTCCGAGGTCGCTTTGCTGGATACCGCGTTTACCCAATCCCCTGCTTTCAATCTGCAATCCTATCTAAAAGATGAACTGGAAACACAGATTCAAATCATTGCCCGTTTGCGGTTTGATTCGGCGTTTGCAAACCTTGTCGCTGAAAATCATTCGTATTGGCAAAGCGTTGAAACCAAACCAGACGGTTCGGTCGAAGTTACATTTCCTTCGCCAACTTTGGAATGGGCGGCGAGCACCACGCTGGCTTATGGTCCAGCCGTCGAAGTGCTGGAGCCTCCCGAATTGCGCCGCTTGGTCGCGGAGTGGAGCAAGGTGACAGCGGAAAAATATAAAGCAGAGGAAGGAACTTCGGTCAAAAGAAAATCCCATCAAAGGGATTGATATTCTTTGTTCAACAAATTTTGAAAAGACAAAGTAGTCGGTTGAAAGTTTTTTGACACACCTTCGGCTTTTCGGTGGCTAAGGGTTCGTAAAAATATAATTTCCCTCACCTACCGCCGAAGCATGTCGTTGCGAGGGCGCACTTGCTCTTCGCCCGAAGCAATCCCCCGCTGACACAGAGATTGCTTCGCCGCCACACCTGCCCTGGCGGGCGGTGCCAGGGAAGACCAAGAGCGGCGGCTCGCAACGACACACCGCACTGGCGTACGGCGCAAGTGTTGCGGTAAGTTAATAATTTACAGACCCTAAGCCCCCGAAAGAGTTGGGATGGGTTGTTGAATTATTTTCACCGATTTACGAAAAACAAAAAGGAAAATATCATGCCAAAACCAACCACCAAAAAACAAATCATCGAAACCGCCCAAGCCGAGCGGACTGCGCTGGAGAATTTTCTCGCCACGCTGACACCCGACCAAATGACACAGCCGAATGCCCTCGGTGAATGGGCAATCAAGGATGTGCTGTCTCATCTCATCGAATGGGAGCAGATGGTCATCAAATGGTACGAAGCGGGCGTGAAGGGAAAAGTCCCTGCGGTGCCATCGGAAGAATATAACTGGGGACAACTGCCAGCGCTCAACCATGCCATCTACCTCAAACATCGTGACAAAAGTCTCGCCGATGTTCAGAAAAATTTCAAGGCTTCATACAAGAAAACCTTGAAGACCGTTGAAGGGATTCCCGAAAAGGAATTATTTACACGCGGATATTATCCCTGGACAAATAATAACGCCCTCGCCGCATATTTCGTTTCATGCACCAGCAGTCATTACCGCTGGGCAAGGACAGAGATACGGAAGGCGGTTAAGAAAGGGGAAAGTAATAAGTGAGAAGTGAGAAGTGAGAAGTGAGAAGTGAGAAAAAAATATTAACACAATAGGAGAAACCATGAAAACACTCGACCTCAAAAAGCAATTCAAGAATCTCTACCAACCTTCAGCAAAGAAGATCGAAAGCGTGCAAGTGCCGAACCTGCAATTTGCCATGATCGACGGCGCAATTGAGAAAGGCTCAGAGCCAAATAAATCACCGTCCTTTGCGGACGCCACGCAAGCCCTGTACGGACTTTCGTACACGCTGAAATTCATGCTCAAAAAGCGCAAGACCAACGCCTTTGATTATCCCGTGATGGCGCTCGAAGGCCTATGGTGGGTGGAGGATGCCAACTTCGACATCCGCGTGAAGGATAATTGGTTCTACACCTTGATGATCATGCAGCCCGATGTCATCACTCAGGAAGTTTTCGAGGAAGCCCGCGAGCAAGTCCGCAAGAAGAAAGGGGATAGTGATATGCTATCCAAAATACGGCTTGCCAATTTTGAAGAAGGTCTGTGCGTGCAGACCATGCACATCGGACCCTACGCCACCGAACCAGAAACTCTTGACCGCATGAAGGAATTCATGGCGGAGAACGGCTTGTTGGATAATGTCGGTCCCAATGGCAAGCATCACGAAATCTATATCAGCGACCCGCGCAAAGCCGCACCTGATAAAATGAAGACAGTTTTGAGACATCCAGTAGTGAAGAAGTAATAAGTGAGAAGTGAGAAGGAAGGCTATGAACTGTTTTTATCATTCCACCGTTTCTGCCATCGGATTATGTAAATACTGTCAACGCGGACTGTGCGCCGAGTGCGCCGCAGTGGTGGATGATGTGCTTGCCTGCAAGCATCGCCATGAAGATGAAGTTCATCAACTCGAACAACTCACGGCGCGCAACCTGTTCCAGTCCAAACGGGTTGGGTCGGCATACACACGCAACGCCATTTTTTATGGTCTGGTCGGCGTATTGTTCACAGGCTTTGGAGCCGTTCAATATCGCTTTCTTGGATTGCAAGCCGTATTCTTTATCCTGATCGGGTTATTCCTCTTGTATGCGGCAAGCGCAAATTATTTTGAAGGAAGAAAACATAAATGAAATCAAAACAAACCGTGTTGATCTTGAGCGCAGTATTGCTCGTACTCGCCGCCATCTTTGGCGTCTACTATTTCAAAAACCGTGAAGCAAAGCCAACGGCGACCACTGCCGCGGGTGGTGAACAGCCCGTGAAACTGATTCCGCTTGCGGGCGCGGTAGCAGATGCGTCGGCGGAACTCTCCGGCACAGCCTGGCACGGCGATTCGTTGATCCTGCTCCCGCAATATCCCGAACGGTTTGGCGAAGGTGACGGCATGTTATTCGCGCTTCCCAAACAAGACATCCTGAACTATCTCGATGGCAAATCCACCGAGCCGCTGACACCCACCGAGATTAAGTTGGTCGCAGCCGGCGTAAAGGAAAGCATCCCCAACTTTCAAGGCTACGAAGCCATCGGCTTTCACGGCGACCAGGTTTTTATGACCATCGAAGCCGGCGACGGCACGGACATGCACGGCTATCTGATCAGCGGCGCTTTGAGCGGAAACGAGATCAAATTGGATGGTTCCAAGATCGTCGAAATTTCCCTGCCCATCGCCTCGGAGAATCACACTGACGAAGCGATGATCGTGACCAAGGATAAGGTGCTGACTCTCTTCGAACTCAACGGCGCAGATTTGAATCCACAGCCCGCGGCGCAAGCCTTTAACTTTGAGTTGATCCCCGAATCGAGCATTTCCTTCCCGCATCTGGAATACCGCGTCACCGATGCGGCAATCACTTCCGATGGGCAGGTTTGGGTCATCAATTATTTCTACCCGGGCGATACAGACATGCTGCCTAAAGTTGATCCGCTGGCGCAGACGTATGGCGAAGGCGAAACCCACGCGCAATACGATCATGTGGAGCGGTTGGTTGAACTGAATTACAGCGACTCTGGCATCACGCTGACCGATGCCGCGCCGATTCAAATATCACTCGAAAAAGACAACGCCCGCAACTGGGAAGGATTGGTCTTGCTCGACCAGCGCGGATTTTTGATGGTGACCGATAAATTCCCCGGCACGCTGTTGGGTTTTGTAGAAATGCCATAACCAGCCTCTCGAAACCCATGCCGCCCTTCACCCCCCGTCCGTCCCAACAAAACATCCTCCGCTACACAGGCGGGCGGCTTGGTATTGCCGCTGTGCCCGGCGCGGGCAAGACGCACATCCTCTCTGCCCTCGCGGCGCAGATTATTCACGACAACCAATTGCAGGACGGGCAGGAAGTGCTGATCGTCACGCTGGTCAATTCGGCAGTGGATAACTTTGAAAGCAGAATCAAAGGCTTTTTCGAGAACCCCGTTCAGGCGTTGTATAAATATCGCGTACGCACCTTGCATGGGCTGGCGCATGACATTGTCCGCGAGAAACCGGCAAGCGTAGGGCTTGAAACTCAATTCAGCATCATTGACGAGCGTGAAGCGGAATTTATCCGCCGCGAGTCGGTCAATGCGTGGCTGGCAAATCACCCTGATTTTCTGGACGATTACCTATCCGCCGCGAGTCGGTCAATGCGTGGCTGGCAAATCACCCTGATTTTCTGGACGATTACCTTGACCCTGCGCTGGATATTTCCAAACGAGATTGGATGAAGCGTCAGCAATTGCCAAAATTAGTAGACTCACTGGCTTTGGCATTTATCCGCTCTTCGAAAGATCGCCTCCTGACTCCCGATAGCCTGCGAGCCAAACTAGATGCATCTTTCGCCCCGCTGCCTCTCGCGGAACTTGGCTGGAGCATTTATGCAGACTATCAACGCGCGCTTGCCTATCGCGGCGCAGTGGACTTTGACGACCTGATTCGCCTGGCGTTGACTCTGCTTCAAAATGACGAAGAATATCTGGAACGATTGCGTTTTCGCTATCCATTCATTTTGGAAGATGAAGCGCAGGATTCAAGCGCGACGCAACAGAAAATTTTAGGGTTGTTAAGTGGCGAGGGCGGCAATTGGGTGCGCGTCGGCGATCCAAACCAAGCCATCTTTGAAACATTCACAACCGCAGACCCTGACCTGTTGCGTGAGTTTATCCGCACCAACCCAAACGCTGACATGCCCGAATCGGGGCGGTCACAGCCTGCGGTGATTGCGCTGGCGAATTATTTAATCGATTGGGTGATGACCGCGCATCCCGACCCGAATGCGCGCTCGGCATTGTCACTTCCACACATTGAGCCTGTGCCTGCGGGCTACGAACCTGTCAACCCGCCTGATAACCCTGAGGGAATCAAATTTATCAGCAAGAAGTTCACGGCTGAGGAAGAAATTATTGCAGTTGTTAAGTCTGTAAAAAGCTGGCTGCCTGAAAACCCACATTCAACTGTGGCGGTTCTTGCATATCGGAATGATCATGCGGTAAAGGTGGTTGAAGAACTGCGAAAAAATAAAATCGAAGTTGTGGAAATGCTCAAAAGCACAAGCAACACACGCGCCACCGCAGGATCGTTGAATTATTTATTATCGTACCTGGCAGACCCGCAATCACCGCGGAAGTTGTCCAAGGCGTACGAAGTGTGGCGGCGGGATTGGAGAGAGCAGGGAGTAGGAAATAGTGAGAGCAATTCCGAGTTGATGAAAACTGTGACCGATATTCTGCGGCGTTTGGTTTACGTGGAAAATTTCATCGCGCCAAACCAAGCCGATGACTGGCTGTCAACCATCGGGGAGAGTGAGGCGGTCATTCAGGAGTTGATCGAGTTTCGAGTCAATGTCCAACGCTGGTTGAATGCGGTCACGCTGCCAATCGATCAACTGGCGCTGACGCTGGCGCAAGATGTTTTCAGCGAGGCGGCTGATCTGGCGCTGGCGCATAAATTGGCGCTGGCTCTGAGACAAGCATCAAACGACCACGCGGATTGGCGTCTGCCTGAGTTGACTTCTGAACTGGCGGTAATCGCGAAGAACGAGCGGAAGTTTATCGGTTTTTCGTCGGACGATTCGGGCTTTGACCCTGAACGGCATCGCGGCAAGGTGGTGGTGACGACGATGCACAAGGCGAAGGGGTTGGAATGGGATCGCGTGTACATGATGTCGGTCAACAATTATGATTTCCCGTCGAATGAAATGAACGATAAATTCATTTCGGAGAAGTGGTTTATTCGCGGCGGATTAAATCTCGAAGCCGAGGCGCTGGCGCAGTTGACCGCGCTCGAATCGAACAGTGAATATGACTGGTACGAAGAAGGTGCGGCAACAATGCAGTCGCGGTTGGGATACGTGAAGGAACGCCTGCGTTTGTTGTACGTGGGCATCACGCGCGCAAAGAAGGATTTGATCGTGACGTGGAACTCAGGTCGTCAGGGTGATGCGACGCCGAGTCTGGCGTTTCAGAAATTGTCTGAGTGGTGGGAGGGGAAAGGCTGAATGCGGAGTGATGAAGGATGAAACACGGTCTCGGACATAAAGTCAACGAGACCGTGTTTGTTAAAAACTTACTTCACAGGCGTTAGCACAATAACTGGAATCACGCGCGTGGTATTGCGCTGATATTCTCCAAAACCCGGCATGACTTCAACCATTTGGCTATATAAGCGAGTCCGCTCTGGTTCTTCAGCGACAGATGCGCGGGCTTGAAACTTCTCCGTTCCAACTTCAACAGTGACCAGTGGATCAGCAACCACGTTGTAATACCAATCAGGATTGGTTGGCGCTCCGGCTTTTGAAGCGAACACTACGAAGCGGTCTCCATCCTGAATGCAAGCCACCGGATTGATTCGTTCCTGCTGACTCTTCGCTCCCTTTGTGTGCAACAGCAACAAGGACTTACCTTCAAATGGACCGCCAACCCTGCCTTCATTTGCCCGAAACTCATCAATGATTTTCTTATTTCGTTCGTTAATCTCACTCATGTTTATCTCCTTTGAAATACAAAATCACGATGCGACCAAGTTATACGTTCTTACCACCCCACGATGATTGGGCGCCTAATCGAAAAGAGTTGGGAGGCAGGGAGAATTAAATAAAAAAAACGGTCCCAGATGTAATATCCAAGAGACCGTTTTTCATTCCAGCAAAAAAATTATGCCAACAGTACCACTTCAGCGGATTCGTGCCCATCATAGATCGGGATAATGGCAGGGATGCCTGTAATTTCAAGCACATTCTTTACATCCGAAGTTGGGTTCAACAACACCATTTTCCCGCCGCGAGTGACGACTGATTTTGCGGTCAATACTAACAGGCGAATACCGATGGACGCCAGATAATCCACTTCTGATAAATCCACGATCACACGGACATTATCTCCTGAGCAATAGCCTGTAAACTTTGTTTCGATTTCGCCTGTGCCAATAATCTCCAATTTACCGATAAGTTTAATTAAGCTGATGCCGTTGTTCAGTTCGCTATATTGCATTTCCATTTTTATCACCTTTGTTTTGAGAGTAAGATAATTATATTAAGGTATGGGAAAATGGTTGTTAACAACAGGTTATGGTTTTCGAGGAGGTGCAATCCCAACCAACCCATGCAATTTCACCCGCAAAGAGATTGCATAAATTGCAGAGCGGATATGCGTGACACGCAAGCGCAAAAAACGGTCCCGGACGGAATGTCCGCGAGACCGTTTTTTGCGCTTGTGCTATAATGCCAGAAATTCGGAAATTCCGATTTTCTGGAGAGAATCTATGACAACTGTTCAAATGCGCGGCAAAGGGTCAATCACTTTCCCTGCCAAATTACGCGCCAAATATAAACTTCAAGAAGGGGAGGTTTTCACCATCATTGACCTGGGTGGCGGGTCTTTTCTACTTAAGCCTAACATTTTGGAAGTAGATATACTTTCCAGACGAATTGCCAAACGCCTCAAGGAAGATAACATTAACCTGGATGATTGGATAGTGACCTTGAGAGAAGAAAGAAAAAAGATTTTTCAAGAAAAATATGGCAATGTCAAAATCCCTGGGAAATAGTCAATGAAAAAAGTTAATATCTTTCTTGATAGCAGCGCTCTGATTGCTGGCATTATTTCAGAGACAGGCGCTGCGCATGCCTTGCTTCAACTTGGCGAGACCAAAGATATTGTATTGATGATTAGTGAATTGGTAATAAACGAGACCAAGAGATCAATTGCCAGAAAGTCTCCCGACAACTTGGAAGACGCGCAGAAAGAAATTAAGAAAGCAAAAATCAAGATTCTCCCCGATCCATCGGATGAAGAAATTCTGGCAAATCTGTATTTGATAGATGACCCAGATGATGTTCCCATCTTGCTCGCCGCGATAAAAGCAAAAGTGGATTACCTTGCCACACATGATCGCAAGCATTTTCTCGACGACCCAAAAGTTTCAGAAAAATCGGGTCTTAAGATTGGAACCCCAGGTGATGTTCTTGCCTGGATAAGAGAAAATTTGAACCCATAAAAAAACGGTCTCGGACAGAATGTCAACGAGACCGTTTTTGTTCAACAAAGTTATAACAGAGGATATCAGTTAACGAAGAACGTGCGCTCTTCCCTAAAAACCCTGAGCCACGTACTCGCCCCAGACGCCTCTCAACGTATTGCAGATTTCGCCAAGCGTGATGTCATTCTCCACGCACTCGATGAACAACGGCATCAAGTTCTCTGAGCCTTTCGCGGTTTCCACCAGCCGACTTTGCAACTCGGCAACTCGTTTCTCATCCCTCGTCTCGCGCAACTTCCTCAATTTCTCACGCTGCCCCAATTCAATCGAGGGATCAACCTTCAAACGTTCGAGCGTCATTTCTTCCTTCACCTGGAATTGATTGACGCCCACCACGATCTGCTCCTTGCGTTCGATCTCCTGCTGCGCGGCATAGGCGGCATTTTGAATTTCGTTTTGCATAAATCCGCGTTCAATGGATTGCAACGCGCCGCCCATCTCATCAATTTTGGCGATGTAATCAAGCGCGCCTTTTTCGATCTCGTCAGTCAAATATTCCACCAAATACGAACCCGCCAGCGGATCAATCGAATCTGCCACGCCTGATTCGTAAGCGATGATTTGTTGAGTCCGCAATGCCACGCGCACGGATTTTTCGGTCGGAAGCCAGAGCGCTTCGTCCATGCTGTTGGTGTGTAAACTTTGCGTGCCACCCAACACCGCCGAAAGCGCCTGCAACGAAACGCGCACTACGTTATTTTCAGGCTGCTGCGCCGTGAGCGTTGATCCAGCCGTTTGGGTATGAAAGCGGAGTTGCCACGAAGACGGTTTCTGCGCCTTGAAACGTTCGCGCATGATCCTCGCCCACATGCGGCGCGCGGCGCGGAACTTGGCGACCTCTTCGAGCAGGTTGTTGTGCGCGTTGAAGAAGAACGAAAGCTGACCCGCGAAGGCGTCCACATCCAAGCCAGCCTTGAGCGCGGCTTCGACGTACGCGATTCCGTTGGCGAGGGTAAAACCAACTTCCTGCACGGCGGTGGAGCCTGCTTCGCGGATGTGATAGCCTGAGATTGAGATCGTGTTCCAGTACGGAACTTCCTTCGCGCAGAATGAAAAGATGTCGGTGATGAGCCGCATGGAAGGCGCGGGCGGGAAAATATATGTGCCGCGCGCCACGTACTCTTTGAGAATATCGTTTTGAATAGTGCCGCGCAACTGGCGCATGTCGGCGCCCTGACGCTTGGCAACTGCAATGTACATCGCCAGCAAAACACCCGCAGGCGCGTTGATGGTCATCGAAGTCGAAACCTTATCCAGCGGAATTTGATCGTACAACTGCATCATGTCGCGAATGGATGAAATCGAAACGCCCACCTTGCCCACTTCACCTTGCGCAATCGGATCATCCGCATCGTAGCCAATTTGAGTTGGCAGATCGAAAGCGACGCTCAGCCCCGTTTGACCTTGTTCCAACAAATAGCGATAACGCTTGTTGGATTCTTCGGCTGTGGAGAAGCCCGCATACTGGCGCATCGTCCAAAAACGGGAACGGTACATTGTGGGCTGGACACCGCGTGTAAACGGATATTCTCCGGGGAAGCCAATGTTATCAAGATAACTCTGGTGGTCGAGTAGACGGCGATGTTCTTCCGCCGTCGTATCGAGACCATCAGCGGGCAACGCCAGGCGCGGCACTTCAACCCCAGAAGAATAGGCAAAACGTTCCTTGCGCTCCTTGAATTTATCCAAAGACTTCTTGAGCGTGTTTTCTTTCCATTTGTTATATTGGTTTTGGAGAGTCATATTATTCACCTTGATGAACAGAGATAAACAGAGATGTTTTAAGGCGCCAAGGTTTTCCTTTGTGTACCTTCGTGCCCTTCGTGGTTAAATGCTTTCTTAAGTATAAATCCAACCCAAAATTAGATGTAGGACAAGTGGCACGCTATTCGATGAGCAATGTCCCCATTATTTAGCGCGTTCCCATGCTAGAATTCCAAATCCCACTTTGAGGTTTCAATGAATCTTCTTTCCCGCATCAAACAATCATCCCGCGAACTTATCCTCTTTGCCACAGCCGCGCTGGCGTTGGGGATGGCATTCAGCATGGTGGATGCCACCTTCAACAATTTTCTCAACGACAAATTTGCGCTGACGGGTTTTCAGCGTTCCTTTTTGGAGTTTCCACGCGAACTGCCTGGTTTTCTGGTGGTCTTCGTCTCGGCGGCGTTATGGTTCTTTTGCTCGCGCCGATTAAGTGTAGTGGCGATGATCTTCGGCGCAGTTGGCGCAGTGATGATCGGATTCGCGTCCTCAAGTTACGGGGTGATGATCGTCTGGCTTTTCATCTACAGCATGGGCAACCATCTTTTTATGCCGCTGGCATCCACCATCGGCATGGAACTGGCGCGCGAGGGACAGGATGGGCGGCGGTTGGGACAACTCAACTCGATCCGCAACTTTGCCGCTATTTTGGGAAGTTTCAGCGTGGTGCTTGGATTCAAATATCTTGGATTCACCTTCCAGCATACCTTCGCCATTGCCGCCGCGCTGTTGGTTGTGGCGGCGATTCTGTTGTTTATGATGACCCCCGAACCTGTTGTTGAAAAGCGGAAATTTTTGCAACTGCACAAGGAATACCGCCTGTACTACATTTTGAATGTGCTTTCTGGCGCGCGCAAGCAACTCTTCATCACCTTTGCGCCCTGGGTGCTGGTCAGCGTGCTGAAACAGCCGACTCAACTGATGGCGACACTTTTCACCATCGGCGGCGTGATCGGGATTCTCTTCCAGCCTTTGCTGGGCTGGGCAATTGATAAATTAGGCGAGCGCGTGGTGCTGGCTTCAGAGGCGGTCATCCTTGTTTTTGTCTGCTTCGGCTATGGGTTCGCCAAATTCCTGCTCCCTGCTGACACTGCCTTTCTGGTGGTCTGCGCCTGCTTCCTGATTGATCAGATGATCTTCTCGGTCAGCATGGCGCGCGCAACCTACATGAAGAAAATCGCGATCCAGCCGGATCACATCCAACCTGCGCTAACCGCCGCCGTGACAATTGATCACGTTTTCTCGATCACCGCCGCGCTGGTGGGCGGAGTCATCTGGAATGTATTTGGCTTTCAATATGTTTTTCTGCTTGGCATGGGCATTGCCGTGATCAACTTCTTCACTGCGCTGCGGGTAACACTGCCGCAGAAAACTGAACGTCCCGAAGGTTTGATCAGTTAACAGGGTTTTTCAAAGAAACCTTCGGGACGCTTGTTAGAATTGGACAATAACAGGCGAAATATAAGGACGAATGTCAATTGCCCGAATGAGACGAAAATGCTAGACTCATCGTATATGAGTCAATGAGACCCTAAAGGTTTCTTTTACAAGTAAAGGTTTCTTGAAAACGGAAAAACCTTTAGGGGCTTTTTCACAAGGAGTGTTAACTTATGGCAAACAAAACCATCCTCTACATTGGCGCCGGAATTTTATTCTTGATTGGCTTATGCCTGCTGGGATATGGAGCAATGAGCATCATCGGCTCCACCTCATCACAAGGCAGTTCCTCGTGGCTGACGTTTGGTCTCGGCTTCGCGGCAGTCGGCATTTTATTTTTCGCGGGCGGCGCGGGCATGGTCATCGCTGCCATGCGTGGGACAAAGACCGAAGTCATTCAGCAAGTGACCATGAAAATGGATTTACCCGGTCAAACCAAAATCGAAGAAATCAAATGTAAATCATGCGGCGGCACGTTGAGCGCAAAAGACATCACCCTCGCCAACGGCGCGCCGATGG